>VYLB01000157.1_pt1 | contig 14919 bp, 21 predicted proteins | sample 5114431 | NCBI WGS metagenome assembly VYLB01 (sample SAMN12291786, study PRJNA351875) | freshwater metagenome | isolation source: freshwater lake | place: USA: Michigan, Gull Lake | collected 2013-08-08
CAGAACAGAGTAAATCTGTTAAGGCAGGTGCGGAACCCCGCAAGGGAAAGAAGCAGAAACCTAAATCGTGAGGTTTGGGAATCACCGTCCGTTTACGGCGGTGAGGATGTCAAAGATGAGTGATTTTACGGTATGATTTCCCCAATACTTAGATTATCGTGGATCGTGACCATTTGAAATCAGCTTTTTTAGCACTCTCATGGATCGAGATGGGATTGAAACCACTCTGAAATGGGAATGGATTCCCGCAGACGCTCCCGATAGTTGCGACTGGTTTCCCTGGGAGGTAATAGGAGTAAAGGAAAGTGAGGATGATTCTCGCCCTGTTAGTTGCCGTATTCGCTTTCAAAACGGTTAAAAATGGGAAATACAAGGGATATATCAGTGGAATCGCCCTAATTGGCGTTTTCTGACCTGAAGGAAGATCACTGCTCGGTTATCGGCTAAAATTAAGAACTGTAAAGAAAACAGATAAATTTTATGGCCGCTAAAGTTGAGATCTATACTTGGAGTTCCTGTCCTTTCTGTATCCGCGCTAAAGCATTACTCAAGAAAAAAGGGGTGGAGTTTACCGAATATTGTATCGATGGTGATGAAGAAGCGCGAGCCAAAATGTCCGATCGAGCCAATGGTCGTACAAGTGTACCACAAATTTTTATAAACGATCAACACATCGGGGGCTGCGATGACATCTATGCTTTAGATAGAAGTGGTGGTTTAGCTCCCCTGTTGCAGAATTAAGGATAAAAACTATTAATGAAACTAGCCTTTATTATCGATCCGATCGAGTATTTAGATCCGGGCCATGATACCAGTGTAGCTATCATGGAAGCGGCCCAATTATTAGGCCATGAAGTCTGGATGACTTCCATCACTAATCTCAGTGCGATTGCGGGAAAAGCTTGGGCAAAACTAACCAGAATTGAACTGGTTCCTGTGGAGTTAAAAGATAATCATTGGGTGGCTGTATCTCAATGGTATCAAAGACAAGAGACAGTTTTAACCTGTCTAGAAAACTTCGATTTTGTCTGGATGCGAAAAGATCCACCTGTGACGATTGCCTATCTTTATACCACCTATTTATTAGACCTGATCGACCCCAAAAAAACCAAAGTAATTAACTCAACTAGGGGTTTACGCCATGCCAACGAAAAGTTATATACTATTCACTTTTCTCAGGTAATGCCCGCCACAATTGTTTCCCAAGATAAAGCGACAATTAGGGAATTTGTCAACCAAAAAGGGGCGGCAGTTATGAAACCTTTAGGGGGCAAAGCAGGGGAGGGAATTTTATTTCTTAGTCCCGAAGATCGCAATCTCAATTCAATGATTGAAATTAGCACAAAATGGGGACAAGAACCGGTAATGATTCAAGATTATTTACCAGCTGCCCAAGAAGGAGATAAACGCATTATTGTCCTCAATGGTGAACCGATCGGGGCAGTTAATCGTATTCCCACCGGTTCAGAATTTCGCGGTAATATGGCCGTGGGTGGACGAGTGGCAAAAACAGAAATCACCGCTCGAGAATTAGAAATCTGTGCCACTTTAGCCCCAAAATTACGAGAAGATGGCCTATATTTTGTCGGATTAGATGTGATTGGTGGCTATCTCACGGAAGTTAATGTCACCAGTCCCACCGGCATTCGCGAGATCGATCGATTAAACAATGTTAGCTTAGGTCAACAGGTAATTCAATGGCTAGAAAATTTTTCGGGAAATGGGGAGTATTTTCAGTGAACAGTAAACAGTAATCAGTGAAAAGACAGTAGGAAACTTCTATTTAATACTGCTCACTTAAAACTCAAATCTGATAACTGATAACTGATAACTGATAACTGTAAAAAAATGAATGCTTTATCAATACCGACGTGGATGGTTCATGTATCGAGTGTCGTAGAATGGATAGCGGCGATCTGGTTAGTGTGGACCTATGGCGACATCAGTAGCGATCGATCGTGGCGAATGTTATCTTGGGGGATGTTACCCGCTTTAATTGGGGCCATGTGTGCCTGTACATGGCATTTTTTTGATAATATCAGTGCCTTATCCTGGTTAGTCACCCTACAGGCAGCCATGACTGTCTTAGGAAATTTTACCCTCTGTGCTGCCGGTTGGTGGCTGTGGCGTTCCAGCAAAATCAGCGTTAACAATGAATAAAGAGAGTTTATTTGCCATCTCCCTGTTTCCCTATCTGGGGTTTCTTTGGTTGATCACTCGTTCGGGAAAAATGCCCCGTTTAGCCTTAATTGGCTTTTATGTGCTGTTAATCTTCGTTTTTATCACCATTCCTGCCGGTATCTACGCCAAAATCCACTATGGTCAAGAATTGGCTAACGTCGATTGGTTACACGGCAGCGCCGAACTTTTCCTCACCCTCTCCAATATTCTCGTTGTCTTAGGTTTTCGTCAGGCAATTTTAGCGAAAAAGGAAACAGAGAAAGGGGAACAGGGAACAGGGAGCAGTGAACAGTGAACAGTAAACAGTAATCAGTGAACTGACAACTCACATCTGACAACTCACATCTGATAACTGATAACTGAATTGTGATACAATCGCCCCAAAACGTCCCTGCGTCAGTCAACTATGTCCCCGATTACACCGTCCATCAGTGTCAACGAACCAAACCCGCAGGCTGCTATCCAGACTTTATCGGTAGTGGTTCCCATTTATAACGAAGTGGACAGTATCCCCCATCTCGTCGAGAGTATCGCCACGATTTTGCGTTCTTATCAAATTAACTACGAGATAATCTGTGTTGACGACGGTTCTAAGGACGGTTCCACCGAGGTTTTAACTAATTTAGCCAAAAATCGCGATGATCTCAAGGCGGTAATATTGCGACGCAACTACGGACAAACCCCCGCCATGGCTGCCGGATTTAATTATGCCACGGGACAGGTCATCGTTACCCTCGACGGCGATTTACAGAACGATCCCAATGATATACCCCTATTATTGGCCAAATTAGAGGAAGGTTATGACCTCGTGAGTGGCTGGCGCAAAAATCGCCAAGATGACCGGGTAAAACGGCTTTTACCCTCAAAAATAGCTAATTGGCTGATAGCAAAGGTTACAAGGGTCAAATTACACGACTACGGTTGTTCTTTGAAAGCCTATCGAGCCGAATTAGTCGCCGATATGAATCTCTACGGGGAATTACATCGCTTTTTACCCGCATTAGCTTTTATTGAAGGGGCAAAAATAACCGAAATTCCCGTTAATCACCACGCTAGACGGTTCGGACAGAGTAAATATGGTTTAGGTCGCACAATTCGCGTGATTATGGACTTATTTACTGTCTTTTTTATGAAAAAGTTCCTCACCCGTCCGATGCACATTTTTGGATTCTACGGACTTTTATCGATGGTAGTGGGGATTATTTTAGGCACTTATCTGACTATTCTCAAACTCGGTTTCGGACAAGACATCGGCGATCGACCTTTGTTAATCCTGGCCGTGTTATTCTTTTTAACTGGGGTACAATTACTCTGTTTTGGTCTTTTGGCAGAAATTTTGATGCGAACTTACCATGAATCCCAAAAACGTCCCATCTACCGCGTTCGTACTGTTGTCGGGAATAGGGGATTTTTCAGTGAGCAGTGAGCAGTGAACAGTAAACAGTAATCAGTGAGCAGTAAACAGTAATCAGTAAACAGTGAACAGTAAAAAGACAGTAGGAAGCTGCTATTTAATACTGCCCACTTAATACATACTGCACACTTAAGTAGGGAGGCACAATTATTTGTAGGATGGGTTAGCGCACTTCGTAACATGAGCGGGTGTTGGGTTTCATGCTTCAACCCAACCTATGTTCTGATAACTGATAACTGATAACTGATAACTGAAAAAAATATGACTATTTGGGAACTTGATTTTTATTCGCGGCCGGTGGTGGATGAAAATAATAAAAAAAGATGGGAAGTATTAATCTGTGAAACTCCAGCAACAATCGATCGCTCCTCCGATACACTATTTAAATATGCCAGTTATTGTCCTAATACGATGGTTAATTCCCAATGGTTAGGAGAGGCAGTTACTGCAGCTATCAAGGAAGCGGGAGTAACTCCCAAAAAAATTCGCTTTTTCCGTCGTCAGATGAATAACATGATTAGCAAAGCTTGCGAAGATATCGGTATTCCCGCTTCCCCTAGTCGTCGCACTCATGCTTTAACTAGATGGATAGAAGAAAGAATGGTTAATTTCTACCCTCAAGAAGTTGGTTATGATCAAAATTTAACTAAAACCGCTTCCGTGAATTATCCTCCTTTAAATGCGGTTGCCCTTCCCGATGCTGTCCGGGGAGATAAGGCAGATAAATGGGCTTTTGTCACGCTAGAATTGTCTTCTTTTAATGATATAAAAGATTGGGATATTAGCTTCGGAGAAAATTTGCCTACACTAGGGATGGGATTAGATGAAAATCTCAAAATACCCGGTTTAGTTATTTTTTCTCCCCGCGCTTTACCCTTAGCTGGTTGGATGTCAGGGTTAGAAATGGCCTATTTAAAGTTAGAAACTGGTTCTCGTCCTCTGCTACGTTTAGAAACAGGTGCTAGTGATAGCTGGATTCTCGTCAACGTCACTAATGCCGAGACTTTAAACGAAGCCAAAAACTTTGAAGAAGCTAAACAAAAAGCGAATAATCTGCATTTTTTAGCCATTCAATCTAACCCTGAATCGGAATCCTTCGCCGGTTTTTGGCTATTACAAGAAGGCTATCAAGAGTAAAGTTTAGTAAAGGTGGGTTTTCAATCCACCCCCACAGAATTAACTTAAAAACATTGTCTAGTCCAACTACCGTGTAACCCGTAGGGAATATGATGTTTAAGATGAATAATCCCTAGGGAATTAGTGATATCTTTAGCATCTAAGATTACCATATTCGATCGATGATTGGCCGCATCGTAAGTGACTACCAATAACCAACCATCATCTTCAGCAATTCCATCGGGTTTAGGCACAAAAATTGGTTCACCCGCAAATCCCCGAGGAGCAAAAGAATGTAACTGTTTTTCTCCCGTTAATAAGTCCAGTTTTAAGATTGCTTGCAAAGGAGCATTACCAGTGGCATGATGAGTGGCAGCGATGTATAAATAACGGTAATCTTGACCAACTTTTGCAGGATTAATGCTGGGAAATTCACAACAATGCTCTAGAATACATTCTCTTGTAACGGTATTTTCTGATAAATTTAGTGTAAATCGCCACAGATGTCCGGGAGCTAAACTATCAAAATCTACCGATTGAAAATTGCTATTTGAATCCAGTTGTGGTAAGGATTGATAACAAATAGAATCGATATAAATTTTCTCCCCTTGTTCAAAAGCATTGCTATGATGGAACACAAAACCTGATGGAGTTTCTAAAACTTTCACTTCTCCTTTGTTAGGATCCCGGGGGATAATAATAATCTTAGTTAACTTGTCCGGTTGATTGATGACGCATTCTCCCGCACCTTTTAACCCAAAAAGAAAGGGAAAAGGATTATAACTAACTGGGTTTTGGAAAAAGATAGCGTAGTGGGGAGTAATAACAAAATCGTGGATAAAACAGAAGCCCGGTATACTGTGGGTATGACGACGTAATAACTTACCCGTGGGACTAATTTCGTAGAGAGTAATAGCACTCGACAAACCCGTTTTAATGGCAAAATTTACCAGACAAGGTTGATGATTATCGAAGATACAAGCGGGATCGATGCGAGGATGAGCGGCAAAAGAATCGCCTTTTTCCAAGATACCATCGAGATAGTCTAAACCAATAGTATCAAGGGTTTTAGCATCGAGGCGATGGGGTTCGGCCGCTTCCCAAAGTGCCAGTAATTTATTACCCCAGTAGATAACATTAGTATTAGCAATATTTTTCAGACGCAAATCAAAAGCATTGGCGAAAATTCCCCCCGGTTTTTTCGTGCCGAAAACTCCGCGATAAAGGGGTTTTCCCGCTTTCTGTTCCTGGAGATAACCCTCAGTTTTCACAAAACGATTACGATAATGTACGCGCCCATGATTGAAGCTAATCGCGCTGATCATACCATCCCCATCGAAGGGATGAGCGATCGCAGTGCCAGCGATATCGAGTAAACCGGGGCCGTTTTTAAAGACTGTACCCTGTAAATCGGGGGGAATTTGCCCCTCGATGTCTTCTACCTCGTAATCGTACTCGTTAGGTTGGGATTGATAGCCTTTTTGCCAATCCTGACGATTATAGGATTTTTCGCCAATTGTCGGAGTTAATACCATAGTAGTTTTACGTTTGTATTTACTTTTCTTAACATAACTTAAAACTACCAGACCTAAAAAGAAGGGGGTGGCGAATCATTTTTCCAGCTATTCACCCCCTCCTTGCGGTCGTGTTATTTAACAAACAACATTTCTTGATAGGTAGGTAAGGGCCAGAAATTGTCAGCTACTTCCCCTTCCAGTGTGTCAGCATATTCGCGCACCTGATCCATCAAGGGACGGATAGTTTGAGCAGAATACTGCATATGTTCCTCGATCGAGGCAAAATCCTGTTTAGCTATGGCCGCACTCAGTTTGCTAACGCCATCCATCAGTAATTTAATTAGATTCGAGACAGTTTGGGCGCTTTCCTTATCGATCTCGATACCGATCGCCGCAGCATTAGCGATCGCCAATGACAATTCCGACAAGTAGCGAACGGCAGCGGGATAAATAATCGTTTTAGCCATACTTACCACCAGTTTCGCCTCCACCTCGATGGCCAGTAAATACTGTTCCGCATAGACATCAAAACGACTTTCCAGTTCAACGGGAGTAAACACACCCATGCGGGTAAACAGTTCTTCGATATAATCGGCCTTCAGCACGGGTAAAGCATCGGCAGTGGTGCGGAGATTAGCCAAACCGCGCTCTTCTACCGCCATTTTGTGCCATTCCGGGGAATATCCGTTACCTCCGAAGATCACATTTCTGTGTTTGTCCATGATCTCCTTGAGAACACCCTGGGCAGCAGTCTTGAGGTCTTCCCCTGCTTTCATCCGGCTTTCTAAGTTATCCGCCACCCAAGTCAGGGAATCGGCTAGAATCGTGTTCATCGCCACCAGCGGCCCGGAAACTGACTGATTAGAACCCACGGCGCGGAATTCAAAGCGATTGCCCGTAAAAGCAAAGGGAGAGGTACGATTGCGATCGCCAGGATCCTTGGGAAATACCGGCAGGGTATCGACACCCAGATCCATCAACCCTGGGGCATCAGAACCCCCAATTTGTCCTTGGCTAATTTGGTCGAATACCTTTTCTAACTGGCTGCCCAAATATACCGAAATAATGGCGGGAGGAGCTTCATTTGCCCCCAAACGGTGATCATTGCTGGCGGTAGCCACCACTGCGCGTAAAAGCGCCCCGTACTTGTGAACACCACGAATAACCGCCCCACAGAATAACAAAAACTGCATATTAGCGTGGGGAGTATCGCCCGGATCTAACAAATTGCCCTGGGTGGCGTTGCCGACGGACCAGTTAACGTGTTTTCCCGAACCATTAATTCCCGCAAAGGGTTTTTCGTGCAGTAGGCAAACAAAACCGTGTTTTTTAGCCGTACTTTTCAGCAAAGTCATAATTAACTGCTGATGGTCACTGGCCACGTTAGCCGCCTCGAAAAAGGGGGCAATCTCGAACTGTCCGGGGGCGACTTCATTATGGCGGGTTTTGGCCGGAATGCCGAGGCGATACATTCTTTCCTCTACTTCCTGCATAAACACCTGAACCCGTTCGGGAATCGCGCCAAAATAATGATCGTCGAACTGTTGACCCTTAGCGGCGGGTTTACCAAATAGGGTGCGACCGGTGAGCAGTAAATCGGGGCGACTATGGGCAAAATGAGCATCTACGAGGAAATATTCCTGTTCAGCGCCGCAGCTGGAGTTAACGGGGGCGACTTCCGTATGTCCTAAGAGCTTCAGCACCCTGGTGGCGGCTTTACTCATCGATGAAATCGAGCGTAAAAGCGGCGTTTTTTTGTCGAGGGCCTCTCCTGTCCAAGAGATGAACACCGTGGGGATACACAGGGTTACACCATTATCCGTCTCCATGACGTAGGCTGGACTGGTGACATCCCAAGCGGTGTAACCCCGCGCTTCAAAGGTGGAGCGAAGTCCGCCGTTAGGAAAGGAGGAGCCGTCCGGTTCACCCTGTACTAAGACTTTGCCCGTAAATTCTGTGATCACCGAACCGTCGCTCTGCACGGAGATAAAACCATCATGTTTTTCGGCGGTGGCGTTAGTCATCGGATAGAAGACGTGAGCATAGTACAGCGCCCCTTTGGACGTGGCCCAATCTTTCATCGCAGCCGCTACCGCACCGGCGATGGAAACGTCTAATTTTCCACCGGTTAAAATCGTGTTTTTGACCGATTTGAATACGTCTTTCGGCAGACTGGCCTGCATTTTGCTCAGGGTAAAAACATCGGTTGCCCAGAGGGCCTCTAAACGTTGCGGAATTTTGCTCGGTAGGGGTTTACGATCCGTTACTTGAGAGATAGCTTGAACACGCGTTCCATAACTCATAAGTATTTTTCCTATTGTGTTGTGTCGTGGATGAATGGTTACTTTACTTAGGCGATGACAAGTTTCCTCCTAACTTTGATGTTGAATTTCGGTCAGAGGCTATTCTCCGCTTAATAATTTCGATCCCACGGCACAAGCTTCTGTGCGGTTTTTATCTGCTTGCGCCCGCCTCTTTCCCGATCAATTAGCAACACCAGCTTTCATCTTAAGAACAGATAATCGAGAGATTTGTATCAAACATTACAAATATCCCTATAAATGTTTCAGCCAGTGAACTTCTGTTTTGATCTAATGATTTTGAATAATGGGACTTAAATAAAACCTACTGTGAAGAAATTTTACAGAAATACTTGACAAAACCCGACAATTAAGGCTACAATAGCTAGGCATAATAAGACCCGCTCGAAGAAGCTGGAAAAAACCGTGATTATTGTTTTATCAGGAAAACAAATCAAGGCAGCGAGAAAGATTAGAGAAATGACTCAAGTTCAGTTTGCCAAGTTTTTATCGCAAGAAACTGGACAAAAAATAACCTCTTTGATGCTTTGCCGCATGGAGAACTATGGACAAAGAGATGCTTGTCATCCACAAGCTCCTTCTGCCGCTGTCATCGCTGTGCTTACAGAAAAAAACTGAAAATTCAGTAGTGCAAAACAAAAAGCATTATCCGAAAAGACCTTCAAAGGAACCTGTCCTATTCAATTTTGCCAAAGATAGGGATGAAAAACCAGCAACAACCATGTCACTTACACAAGATCAAAAAAAAGCTTTAACCACAGCACTTGAACAATATAGAGAGCTTGGTGTTTTAGATGCACTGGGTGATACTGCTGTTGAGATTATAGATAGCATAGGGGATGAACTTCGCATACTAGAGCAAGGTCTAGTCGGAGATAATAGCAGTGATCGTCGAGAACTTGAACTTCGACTGCAAGAACTTGAAATAGAGGAGCAAAAAGACCTGAAAGAGTTAGCGGAAATTGAAGCTGAACTGGTAAAATATGCGGGTTCAGGAAAACTGATTTAGGGGTTACAAAGGTGAGATGCTCCCAGTTCAGGTAAGTGAACCTATGTAAAAATTAAAAATAAGAAAGAAAGGAAACAAGGATCGACAAAGGTAAATGATTGAATTTAAAAGTGAAAAGATTGAAATTCTAGTCAACCGTAAGTACGAAATCCAAGATCCTCGAGTAATTCGGGAACTTGAGATAATACAGATCAAACGCAGCTTACAAGAGATTACCACCGCCGAAGCCGCTTTAAAAGAAGAAAAAATCAAGGCAAAAACAGCCGATAGTTTAATAGAACGGAGGCAATTCAAAACCAGCTTTTGTCAATTATATCAAGAAAACAAGTCAATGGCTGAAGCGATCGAAGGAGTAGCCGAAGAAGTTATGACTGTAATCACTCAATTTTATCTAGCTTGGATGACAAACCTGACAACTGCCAGTGGTGTTGCTGTTCTGGCAGCGGTCATACTAATTAGAAGGGGCATCAATTTGTATTGTACCCCTTACTTAACTGAGTAACTGAATTTATTTAATATACCACCATCTCAAATCTTCCCGAAATTGGTGATCAAAGACAATTGCCCTACTCTTGGCGTTCAATTCCTAACTCCTGACGAAGTTCTGTAACTGTCTGTCCTGGTATTGTTTGAACGTCCCTCTCCATTGAACGTTCAAGTGCTGCCAATAACTTTCTAGCATTCGCAGGCGATCGCAAAAGATAAACGGTTTCTAATAAGCCAGTTAATTCTTCTGCGCTTAATAGTGCCATATCTTTTTGACCAGGGCGCGTAATAATCGCCATACTATTCTCGCTTTCCAGTCGATCCAGAAGGCTCGCTAAATTTTCTTGAGCTTGAGTGTAGGTAGTTTGGATAGAAAACATAAGGCGAGGGCAACGAGTTGATTCGATTTTAGCTTATTTCATAAATACAAAACAGCTTAGAAAACGGGGTTCTCAAAGAAACCCGTTTTCTAGAGATAGATAAAACTCTATAAAATCGATGTAAACAGCGATACTTGACAAAATAGGGGGGGGGTGATGGGCTTTTTCGTGAAGTTTACTCAAAATTGCTAATGAATACTAGAACCACCTTCAAATCCCCCTCTGGTGTTGCTGTTGTAATCGCCGGCACAGTTAGCGCGATCGCTAGTTTGACCGTCCTCCCTGCCAGTGCCGTTACCTTTACCGGAACTGGTGCTGGTTTCAACATCCCCGATGACAACGCCACAGGTGCTTCCAGCACTATTGTCGTCCCCGACAGCTTCTCCATTACCGACATCACCGTCACCCTCAATAGCCTGACCCACACCTTTCTAGGTGATCTGATCGCCACCCTCACCCATGTCGATACCGGAACAACGGTGAGCCTGTTCAACCGCATCGGGCGGGTTTCTGCGGCCGGTGACGCCAGCAACTTCGGCGGTAACTACAGCTTTAACGATGCCTTTACCGGCAACATCTGGGCAGTGGCGGCTTCAGGAGGTTCTAGTTTTGTCATCCCCTCCGGCAACTACTTCCCCACTGGTGCCGGTAGCAGCACCCTCGTTCCCATGCTCACTTCCCTGAGCGGGGAACTGTCCAGCGGCACTTGGCGGCTGACGATTTCGGACAATGGAGAGGATGATACTGGCGCTCTCGGCAGTTGGGCGCTGAACTTGCAGGGCAATCCGTCATCCCCCGTGTCTGTTCCTGAATCAACTTCTGGCCTGGGTTTGCTGGCTTTAGGCTTACTGGGGGCGGCAGCGGCATTTAAGCGCCATTTGAACTGAGAAAAGCGGCATTTAAGCGCCATTTGAACTGAGAAAAAGGGTTTCTTTGAGAAACCCTTTTTCTGAATTTCTCGTGATCCTTGGGGATTGCTAACTCGCGCTAGACTAGATTGAGTAGATTGGGAGATGTGGTAGTCTGGGAAGTATGGCAAAATTATCGCCAGAGTCAAAACAACTGATCATCAATCTGAAAAATAGGCTATTAGACATTGTTGACGAATCTAAAGCTGTAGAATTTGCCATCTTAAACCGTTTTGGTGAAACAGCAGAAACCCTAGACAGTTTAGAGCAACTCACAGAAATTGCCCTCCAAGCAGAATCTCGGTTTTCTCAGCTATCAAACTTAGAAATTCGTGCCGCTCAATCCCAACCGATGATTTCTCCTGATTTGCTAAGATTTATAGAAGAAGTCATTAAGACAACCCAAGTGCGGATTCCTGCCTTGATGCGTAGTGTCGAAGAAGTTAAACTTGAATGGAGTTAAATATGGATTTTGTTCCTCAGCTTCCCCGGGATTCTGATCAACTTAAGCAAACTTTGGCAAAAGCACACCGCAATTGTCAAGAGATGGAATTAGTTGGATTACAATTAGAAGAAGCGATTAGTCGCTTAGAAGCGGAAAATCGTCAAAGACGAAGACAGCAGCTAGAAAGAACCTTACAAAAAATGCAAAACCCCTTAGAAAACGGATTTCTTTGAGAAACCCGTTTTCTGGAGAAAAATGCCAAAATTATCGCTAGGGTCAAAACAACTGATCATCAAATCAACAATCTTCGAGATAATCACTGAGCTTTATTCCTGTCAATGATGCTAACAAAATATCTAAAACAAGCAATGGCACTGGCAACTTATGAAGTTCTAGAAGACGGAACTTTTTATGGAGAAATTCCGGGATTTGAGGGAGTATATGCTAATGAAACAACTCTCGAAGCTACTAAGGAACAGTTACAGGAAGTTTTGGAAGGCTGGCTTATTTTAGGACTGCGCTTACAGCATCAGTTACCGATTGTTGACGGTATCAATCTAACCCCTCAACAAAAAATCGCCTGATGCCACCTTTTGCCCCCATCAAAAGGAATGGGAAAAATTACGTTAAACAATTCTGTCTTGGAAAAGTTAAAAACTGCTCTCAATTGAGCAAGATGAAGATAGCATTTAGAATTTGCCATAGAAAAAGGGTTTCTTTGAGAAACCCTTTTTCTGGACTGTCAATCTCTTGTGTCGATTAATTCGGGGACAAGTTCGGGAATAAAACCTGGTTCGGCTAAAGAACCAGTAACATGATGTTCAAAGACTTCTGCGGGGGGAAAAGTTTTCTTGACTTCCTGAGATTGGGGATCCGTAGAAGGTAGCCATTTAATTAGGGGTAAAGGTAGGAGAGTGGAGAGATTAGTAATCACTACCAATAACCAAAGGTTATCAAAATTAGTTTCGGTGACTCCCAACCAATGGGTTAATAAAGCGCCGATTTCTTGGGAAACTAATCCCGACATATTCCAGATAGACATTAATAAAGCGAATAGAGATGCTTCAATGCCCACGGGACAAAGACGGGCCGATAAAATTAAGACGGGTAAAAAGGCAATTTGTCCCATGACGGTGAGGATGAGACTATCCCCCAAACTAAACCAATGATCGTCAATACCGAGCGCTCGATTAGTATGGGTAACTAAGAGTAGGGTAGTCATCCCTAAAAGCGCAGAAATCACCGTACTCCAACCCAAAATTAAACGAAAGGAAATCGCTTTTAAAAACCGTTGATATACCCAGATGCCCAGGATCGAGGCTAAACTGGTGACTAGGCGCACTCGTCCTAAAAATTCCGGTTCAAATCCTAACTCGTTGGTGGTGAAGTAAAAAAAGGCAGAATCGGCGCTAGGAGTAGCCTGCCAGAGAAAAATAAAGGCAGTGGGTAATAAAATTGATTTTTGTCTAATTGCTGACCATAATTGCCCGATTTGCTCCTTGACTTTCGGCGTAGATTGTGCATCATCATTATTCTTGACTTTTTCCTCTGTAATTAAAAACGCCATGGCTGAGGCAATCAGGGGAAAAATAGCGGTGAGAGCGAAGACAGGACGAGTACCGAGGTGTGCCAGTAACCAACCGCCGAGATAAGCCGTAATTAAGCCGCCTAGCGCCGATATTCCCCAAGTTAAGGACTGTAGAGAACCGGATTGAGTTAAAGACTCTTTGCGCGCTCTTTCTACCACCAAAGAATCGACGATGACATCACTAATGGTGACAGAAAGGGAACCAAGCAGGATCGCCGCCGTAGCTTGCCAAGCATTCTCCACCACAGTGGCTAGGGCCAACCAAGCTAAAACCCCGAGAATTCCCGATAAAATTAGGTAGGGCCGACGACGATAGCCAAAAATAGGCAAACCATCCGAAAGAAAGCCAAAAGCTGGTTTAATCACCCAAGGAATCGCCGCCACTCCGATTAATGCCCCCATCTGGGAGGGACTCAAGGCCAAATCGTCCTTTAAAAAAAAGCTAACCGCTAATCGGGAGAGTCCGAGAATGCCCTGCACGAAATAAACCCCTAAAATGCCAATTAATTCGGGATTAGGGTCATTTCCGAACAATATAGTCTCTTTAAGGAATTTTTTCCCGCGATCGATGCCAAGGCGATTAATAAGCATGAAGTTTCATAAATATTTGTTACTGTCTCTATGATAATTGATCGCTCGATCGGTGCGTTAGCTGTTAGGGTAACTTTTGACATCCTCGCCGCCGTAAAACGGACGGCGATTCCTCACCACGCCACCTTTTTAGAATGGTCGCGTCAATGGGGTTGACGCTTCACGGGATGCTGCTTCTTTAACAGAAGCCGTCGTAAAACGACGGGGTTTTAACCCAAATTTTCGATAAACCAAAATTGTCTCTATCAATTCTAAAAGTTCTTGCTGTTGTTTGACTGAGAGGGAATTCTTGTCTAATCCGTGGAATTAATTGTTTTCCTTGCTCGATCGCTCTTGCGGTTGCTGCTATAATTAACTGTAACATCGATATTCCCAGCGATTCCACTTCCCTTAATTCCTCGAGATAAAAACGTGAAATCCTGCCTGAGTTGATTAACTTCTCTTATAGGTTGGATTAAGCATAGCAAAACCAGTATTCCCGATTGGACAGCAAAGCTGAAAGCCTAGCTTAAAATAGAGAGACAAACTTTGAAACATAGTCTAACCAATGACAGTACAACACCCTCGCTACAACAAAGAATAATTTGCTCGAGGTGGACAGGAAATCTATGAGTCTCAGGTGCGTCAGCCGGTTGAGAAGGACAATCATGGAAAGATTGTGGCTATTGATATCGAAACAGGTGCTTTTGAATTAGCAAAAGATAGCCTCACAGCTTCCAAGCAACTTTTAGCCCGATTTCCAGATGATCAAAGTAGTTCAAGGCTGACCGATGAAATAACTGATAACTGAGAAAACGGTAGCAATTTCTACCAAAAGTCAGAATAAAATTCGTTATTGTCATAAAGTCATGACCGAAAATTTGGGTACAAGCCCCGCCCTTTAGTGTAGGGTCGGGCGGCTTTAAATAAATATGTATTGTCAACTTAAGGAATTTTGTGTTAAGATATTGATAGTAGGTCGAG
>VYLB01000136.1_pt1 | contig 14813 bp, 11 predicted proteins | sample 5114431 | NCBI WGS metagenome assembly VYLB01 (sample SAMN12291786, study PRJNA351875) | freshwater metagenome | isolation source: freshwater lake | place: USA: Michigan, Gull Lake | collected 2013-08-08
CCGACGCGCACCCACCGGCACTCGACGCCCGGTTGGCGAAGATCGAACAGGCGCAGCGTAGCAGCGGCAGCGTCGACTGGTCGAAGGGGACGCCAGAGTTCTTCAGTGCCGACGGGCGCTTCTCCTTTCGACCACGTGGCCGTATCCTCGTCGATCTCGGCACCACCGCTGGCAGCTCCGTGCCGGCGCGTAACGTCACCGCAACACAGGCGCGGTCGCTCCGCCTGGGCATGGAGGGGACGGTGGGTCCGCACCTTTCCTATCTGCTGGAGGGGGACTTCGCGGACAACGAGGTCGCGATCAAATCGGCCTATCTTGCCTGGACCACCGGCTTCATAGGTCAGCAGGCGGAATTCGCGCTGGGCAATCGGCTAAACGATCGCGGCCTCGACGGATCCAGCGGAACCATCTCCGTGCCCTTCCTGGAGCGCAACGTCGTCGGCGCGGGGATCATTCCGGTCCGCGGCTTCTTCGGGCTCGGCGCAGCCGCGCGCATCTATGGCGACGGCTGGCATGTCGGCGTGCAAGTATCGGGCGACGACATCGCCAATCCGGGCACCGCCAGCGACGGGTTGACGATCGGTGCGCGGGCGCACTGGAACCCGGTGAAGACGCGCGACTGGCTGCTGCACCTCGGCCTCTGGGGCTTTCACGAGGAGCTGGCCAGTGACGTGACGCGACCGACGCGCAGCATCGCGGTGGGCGGCTTCTACAACGACGCGTTGCGGATCAGCCCCGGTGTCTTCACCGAGGCGACGCGGGGCGACGGCTATGGGCTCGAGGCGGGCGCGTTCCACCGCTCGCTTTGGGCCTATGGCGAATATGGTCGCCGTCGGCTCGAAAACCGGCTGGCCCGGTCGACGGAGCAGTTCGCCTGGTCGCTGGCAGCGGGTTGGTTCGTCACCGGCGAAACCCCGCCGTATCTCAGTCGCGGTGGCGTCTGGAGCCGCCCCAAGGTGCTCCACCCGTTCACCGCAGGGGGTAGCGGCGCCGTCGAGATCGCGGTCCGCTACGAGGCGCTGGACTACAGCGACAACCCGAGCGCGGGCCGCGGGGCCGGAGCGACGCTTGGGCTCAACTGGTACCTCAACAATTTGATTCGCCTGCAATTGAACGCCATCGACTGGACCGTGATCAACCCCACGCCCGCCGCCGTGGGCACCGATCGTGGGCAAAGTGTGATCGGACGCGCGCAGATCGCGTTCTAGTGTGTGGCGAGCGGAGATGAGCGGCGGATATGCAGTGGCGGCGACGTAACCTGGCTTCGATGAGCGCGGATGTGAGCGACGGACTTGCCCCGGGTGTGGAGGCAATCGCCGCCGCGCCGCGCCGGGGGACGGCGCGCGGCTATCGCGTCACGGCGCTCGTCATCGCGTCGGCGCTGTTTATGCAGCAGCTTGACGGGACCGTGCTGACCGTCGCGCTGCCGACGATGGCGCACGATCTGGGACATCCGGCGGCCAGCCTCAGCCTCGCGCTGACCAGCTACCTGCTCGCGCTCGCCCTATTCATCCCGGCGAGCGGCACCCTGGCCGACCGTTTCGGCTCGCGCACCATCTTTTGCTCGGCGATCGGGCTGTTCCTGCTGGGCTCGGTCGCCTGTGCGCAGGCGACGTCGCTGCCGATGCTGGTGGCCGCACGCTTCCTGCAGGGGATCGGAGGCGCAATGATGGTGCCGGTCGGTCGGCTCGTCCTGCTGCGCAGCGTGGCGAAGGAAGACATGGTGAAGGCGCTGTCGTGGCTCGTCATGCCCGCGCTGGCGGGGCCGATCCTCGGGCCCCCGCTGGGCGGGTTTATCGTCACATGGGCCGACTGGCGGTGGATCTTCTACCTCAACCTGCCAATCGGAATCCTCGGCGCGGTGGGCGCCTGGCTGTTGGTGCCTGAGGTGAGAGGCGACGCACGCGCGCGGTTTGACCTTGCCGGCTTCTTCCTCTCTGGCGCAGCGCTGGGATGCCTGTTGTTCGGGCTGGAGCTGGGGAGCCGCCCGGGGACGGGAGGCTGGGGGATCGGATTGCTGCTTGCTGGCCTCCTGCTGGGCGTCGGCTACGTCCGCCATGCCAGGCGGGTGGTCGATCCGATCCTCGACCTCACGCTGATGCGAGTGCCGACGTTCCGCTTGTCGGTCGTCGCGGGCTCCTTAACGCGGATCACGCAGGGCGCGCATCCTTTCCTGCTGCCGCTGATGTTCCAGCTCGGCTTCGGCCTCTCCGCGGCGACGACGGGCGCGATCACCATGGCGGGCGCCATCGGGGCGCTGGCGATGAAGACGCTGGCACCGCGCATCCTGCGCCGATGGGGCTTTCGCCGCAGCCTGATCGTATCGGGCGTGGCGAGCAGCATCGGCTATGCGATTTGCGCCTTCTTCCGGCCGGATTGGCCGACCGCCGCGATCGTCGCCGTGCTCGGGCTGGCGGGGTTCTTCACCTCGTTCCAGTTCACCGGCTACAACGCGATCGCTTATGCCGACATCGGCAAGCGACGGATGAGCGCGGCGACGAGCTTCTACGCAACCTTCCAGCAGCTGACCCTTTCGCTGGGCATCTGCACCGCCGCGGCCGTGCTGGGCGTGGGAAGCCTTCTCGAAGGGCGCGCGGACCCGACACTGCGCACCTTCTCGCTCGCCTTCCTGACGGTAGCATCGATTTCGCTGTTGGCCCTGGCCTGGAATCGCCGCTTCGATGCCGCGGCGGGCGCCGAGATGAGCGGACACAAGTCTAATAGGGTCTGAAGGTTTGGAGCGGCATTGATCCTCGCCCTGCATCGGTTGAAGCGGCACGATACACGAGCGGCGGGGGCAGGCGAGGCGACGCTAAATGTTGGGTGATTGAAGGGGGTCAATCTGCCAACCACTCACCCCTTGGGCAGTGCCGCCTCCTGCGCGCGCCAGCCTGCCGGAAAGTGGTCACCCAGCATCAGCCGGGTGGCATCGACACCGGCCCGCAGTCGCCCGGCAAGCGCTGCATCAACCACGCCGGGGGAGAGGAAGGCCAGCCGCACCACCCGCGTCACCCAGGATGCCGAGACACCTTCTCGTTCCGCCAATCGCGTGACGTCGAGCTCGCCGGCGCGCAGCTCGGTCCACCAGCGCCGCGCCAGCGGCAGCAGGCGGTGGAACGTGGCGTCGGCGCGGGTTGAGGCTGTGCTGCCATCGTCGTGCACCAGGCGCATCGCCCGTCCGCTGCGGGTAAGGCGTGCATCGCTGGCAAGAGTCATGGTCGGGGGAGCTTCAGCATGGAGCGGCAGATCGAGCGCCGCCGCGATCGCGGTCGTGCTGCACCGAATGTTGATGTGCGCGTCATGCACCTGCACCTGTTCGACGAAGCCGGAGAGGGTCGCGAGCGCGGTGGTGCCAGCCGCGATCTCTGCACAACGCTCGTGCAGGTGCGGATAGCGGTGCGCTGGTACGTCGAGCCACAGCGTAGCGACCAGCGCGACGGGATCGGCAAACAGCGAGGCAAGGCGCGCTGTGACCAGCGTCTCGATCTCACGCGCCGGGATGCGCATGCCCGTGTCGTCGGTCTTCAGGTGCAGGCTGCGGCTGACGTAGTAGCGGTAGCGCGCCGTGCCCTGGCCGCCGGCCTTGCAGGCATGTGTCGCGATCAGCGGCTCACCGGCGGCATCGACGATGCGGCCCGCCAACAGGCTGGCGTCTGCGGTGCGCGGCGCACGACGCTGGCCTTTGACGCTGCTGGCGAGCAGCGCCTGAACCTGCTCGAACATATCGTGCGCGATGATCGGCGGGTGCGAGCCGGGATAGCTGGTGTTGCCGTGTGCGATGCGACCGTCATAGACGATGCGACGCAGGATGGCGTGGAGCAGCCCGCGCGAGAACCAGCCGCCGCCCAGCGGCTTGCCGTTGGCTGTGGTGCGCGCCGGTACGCGGATCCCGTCATTGCGCAGTTCGGCTTCCAGCAGGCGGACGTTGCCGAGCGCCAGATAGCGGGTGAAGATGTGGCGGATGAGGCTCGCATGCTCGTCCACGATGGCAAGGCTGCGCCCCTCGGGACGATAACCCAGCGGCGGCGTGCCCCCCATCCACATGCCCTTGGCCTTGGAGGCTGCGATCTTGTCGCGAATGCGCTCGGCGGTCACCTCGCGCTCGAACTGAGCGAAGGAGAGCAGCATGTTGAGCGTCAGGCGCCCCATGCTGGTGGTAGTGTTGAACGACTGGGTGACCGAGACGAAGCTGGTGTCGGCCGCATCGAACGCCTCGACCAGCTTCGAGAAGTCGAGCAGCGAACGCGTCAGCCGGTCGACCTTGTAGACGACGATGATGTCGATGCGCCGCTCGGCAACATCGGCCAGCAACCGCTGGAGCGCTGGGCGGTCGAGCGTGCCACCCGAAATGCCACCATCGTCATAGCGCTCGGCGGTCAGCGTCCAGCCTTCGCTGGCCTGCGACAAGATATACGCCGCACAGGCTTCGCGCTGCGCGTCGAGCGAGTTGAAGTCCTGCTCCAGCCCCTCCTCGCTCGACTTGCGGGTGTAGATCGCGCAGCGAACCTCCCTTCGCCGCGGCTCAGGACCAGGCTTCATGCCGCGACCTTCTTCTTCAGCCCGAAGAAGGCAGGGCCCGACCAGCGCGTGCCGGTGATTGCGCGCGCGACCTCGCTCAGCGAGCCGTAGCAGCGCTCCTCCCAGCGGATCACCTGATCCTCTCCCATCGTGACCACATGCACTCGCCCTTGCCACTCGCGCACCAGCCGCATGCCCGACCGCGCCGGGGCGGTACGGGTGGCACCCCGCGCCAGCTGGTCGAGCAGGCGGGTCGTTGCCCGCGAATGACCGCCATAGGCCTTCGCCTGCAGCTCCCAGGCCAGCGCCATCCGCAGCAGCCTGGGGCTGACCCGTGGCACCGCGCCGCCAACGAGCGTCACCCAGCGCTCGCGCAGCGTTGCGGACGACAGACCGTCGAGCGCCGCGATCTGCTGCTCGACCGGTACCTTTTCCGCCATTATGCCGCACCCACGATGCGGTAGCAGGTGGCATTGTCGCGCTCGATGACATGACCCTGCTTGCGCAGGCCGGCCAGTGCTGCGCGCGTGGTATGGGGCAACCAGCCGGTCGCTGCGATGAGCTCGGGCATGGTCGCGCCCTGCCCGGCCCGCAGCAGCGCGATCACCGCGTCGCGTTTTGAGGTGGCAGCCGCTGGAGGCGTCACGGGCGGAATGATCCCGGACACACCGGCCTCTCCTTCGTCATCGACAACGCCGATCGCCGCCAGGCCCGCCGCCGTCACGAAGATGCCGTAGCCGATGTCGCCATCGCGACGCACCACAGCGGAACTGTCCGTCGCTTCTCGTTCGACCACCAGCCCGAGCTTCATGAGCGCGGTGATCGCCTTTGCGGCCCGCGCCGCGGCGCCGTTGCGGGTTTCGGGTAGCGGATAGAGGCTGCCGTCATCGCGCTTTCCCGCGGTCGCGAGCAGCAGCATCTGGGTGTCGTTGAGCCTGGTCATGATCGTCTCCGGTTGCGGAGCAGCCACAGCGCTGCCCCACCACCGCAAGCCCCGTGGATCGCGTCAATCCGGGGCTGCCGCTCACCTGACTGTCAGCCGCGGGTGAGTCGCAGCTACTGTCGCTCGGGTGCGCGACGAAGTCGAGTGAAAGGCTATTGCAGCATCTTAGGCCACACGCTGCCTCACCAAAGCATCAACAACCTCTGGCGCCGACAGGGTAGATATGTCCCCGATGTCCTGGACATTGCCTTCTGCGATTTTTCGCAGAATTCGACGCATGATCTTTCCGGAGCGGGTTTTGGGCAAAGCCGGCGCAAACTGGATCGCATCGGGGCTGGCTATCGGGCCGATCTCTTGGCGAACCCACGAACGAAGCTCGGTCCGGAGGTCGTCCGAAGCCTCCTCGCCGACGTTGAGCGTGACATAAGCGTAGATGGCCTGGCCCTTCACGGGGTGCGGCCGGCCCACGACGGCGGCTTCAGCAACCCTGGGATGGGCGACGAGCGTGGACTCTACCTCCGCGGTACCCATGCGATGACCGGAAACATTGATGACATCGTCGACGCGGCCGGTGATCCAATAATAGCCGTCCGCGTCGCGGCGGCAGCCGTCGCCGGTGAAATAGCGACCGGGATAGGTCGTGAAATAGGTCTGGAAGAAACGATCTTGATCGCCCCACAGGGTCCGCATCTGGCCCGGCCAGCTGTCGGCGATACACAGATTGCCTTCCGCCGCGCCGTCCAGCACCGTACCTGCCGCATCGACCAGCAGCGGGAGGATGCCCGGCAACGGCTTGCTCGCGGATCCCGGCTTCAGGTCGGTCGCATGAGGCAGGGGGGAGATGAGAATACCGCCCGTTTCCGTCTGCCACCACGTATCGACGATCGGGCAACGCCGCTCGCCGACGACGCGGTGATACCAGTCCCACGCCTCCGGATTGATCGGTTCACCGACCGTGCCGAGCACGCGCAGCGACCGGCGGCTGGACGTCGTCACCCAACCGTCGCCCTCGCGCATCAGGGCGCGGATCGCGGTCGGGGCGGTATAGAAGATGTTGACCCCCAGCCGGTCAATCGTATCCCAGAATCGGCCGTGGTCGGGATAGCTCGGTACGCCATCGAACATCACCGTCGTCGCGCCGTTCGCCAGCGGGCCATAGACGACATAGCTGTGGCCGGTGATCCAGCCGACATCGGCGGTACACCAGAAGACTTCCCGGTCGCGATAGTCGAACACGTCGCGGAACGTTGTCGTCGCCCAGACGGCATAGCCACCGGTGGTGTGCAGCACGCCCTTCGGCTTGCCGGTCGAGCCCGAGGTGTAGAGGATGAAGAGCGGGTCCTCTGCCTGCATCGGCTCGGGCGGGCAGTCCGGCGCGGCGGCCGACAGCAGCGCAGCGTACCAGAGGTCGCGGCCCGCGGTCATCGCGACATCGCGGCCGGTGCGGCGGACGACGATCACGCGTTCGACCGACGGGCAGTGCGCCAGCGCCCTATCGACGTTCGCCTTGAGCGGCACCCGCTTGCCGCCGCGGCACCCCTCGTCGGCGGTCACGACCAGCCGGGAGTCGCAATCCTGGATGCGGTTGGCCAGGCTGTCGGGAGAAAAGCCGCCGAAGACGGTCGAATGGATCGCGCCGATGCGTGCGCAGGCGAGCATCGCCACCGCGGCTTCGACGATCATCGGCAGGTAAAGCGTCACCCGGTCGCCCTTCTTCACGCCCTGTGCCTTGAGCACGTTGGCGAAGCGGCAGACGCGGTCGTGCAGATCGCGGTAGGTGATCGTCTCCGTCTCGCCCGGCTCGTCGCCCTCCCAGATGATGGCGGCCTGATCGCCGCGTGCCGCCAGATGGCGATCGAGGCAGTTGGCGGACAGGTTCATGGTGCCATCGCCGAACCAGCGGATGCGAAAGTCTGCTTCGTCGAAGGAGGTGTCCTTCACCTGCGTATAGGGAACGATCCAGTCAAGGCACCGCCCTGCGTCGCGCCAATAGCCTTCCGGATCCCTGACCGCGGCGGCGTAGCGGCGTTCGTATTCGGCCGCATCGATACTGCCGGCACGCGCGGTGGCGGGGTAGGTCGCGTCGGTCATGATGTCTCCGCATGCGTGGCGGTCATGGCAGGGCCGCTGGGCGCTGCGATGACCGCGGGGATCGGCAGGTGCCGGTCAGGACGTCGGGTCAGAAGAAGAGGATGGCGCCGGCGGCCAGCGCGTCGGAGTCGGCGTCATTGCCGTTATGCGCCTTCGACTTAGTGTGGGTATATTCGCCGATCAGAGTCACCCAGCTGGTCAGGCCATAGCGGAGCTGGCCGACATAGCTGGAGTTGCGCCGGACGAGGCTGGAGATCGCCTCGCCATCGGCACGCTGAAGGTTGCTCTGACCGTAACTGGCACCGGCGGTGAACTTGCCGAAGCCCAGCGTGCCCTGGACGTAGAAGCCGTCGCTGTCCCGCTTGCGGCCCAGCGCGTCGGTAGAGAGCAGGAACAGGCCGATCGTGCCGATGCCCGACCCGGTGTAGTAATAGCCGGTCAGGCTGGCATTGGCATAGGACAGCTTGGCACCGAGATCGAGGGCGCGACCGGTGTAGGCGGGCAGGGTGGCCGTCGCATCGTGCTTCTGGATGAGGCCGCTGAGCCAGGCGTGAACGCCGAAGCCCCCGTTGACCGGCACCATGTCGTACGTCACCTTGGCTTGGAAGCCGGGGCTGTCGTTGACCTCGCTGAAGCCGACCGTGGTCAGCGGCTGGAAGATGCCGCCCGACACCTGCAACCCGCCGAACTTCGGCGAGGAATAGGTGATCTGTGGCTGGAAGTCGGTGTAGATGTAGCCGAGGCCGATACGGCCGAGCGAGGTGTTCGACGGCGCGGCATTGCCGGCCGCGGTGCCCACCGCCAGCAACGTGATGTCGTTGAGGATCGCGTCCGATCCGAACAGGCCGATGTCGCGGCCGATCTTCACTTCGCCGAAATTGGCGCGGCCGAAGGTCAGATAGGTCTGACGAGCGTCGATCCCCGACGTCTGTAGCGCCGCCGGCGAGCCGCCGCCGTTGGCGCCGGCATTGCCCAGGTTGCTGTTGATGCCGGGATACAGGCCGAAATGCGCACCGACGTCCCAGCCCCCCTGGTTGGTCGACACCTCCACCTTCAGGAAGCCCGGGAGAAGCCCGTTGCGGATCGACGAGGAATTGTCGCCGACGGTGGCCAGGCCGCCCGCGACGATATTCGCCGGGATCGCGCGATCGCCGTTGTCGTGGACGTAGAAGCCGTTGACCGAGCCGGAGAATTTCAACGCGACGTCGCCGACCATCAGGCCGACGCCGGAATCGGTCATCCGCACCATCTTCTTGTCGTCGAGCCGCTCGGCTGCCGCCTGTTGCGTCGCCTCGCCCTGCGCCACGGCGGCGTTGACCGTCGGCTGGCCGGTGGCGACGGGGGCGGCGGCTTGCGTGGACTTGCGCGCCACCAGCGCATCATATTCGTCGCTGGTCAGGATGCCCTTTTCCTTCAGCCGCAGCAGCAGTTCGTCGGTGGCGTCCTGCGCCTGCGCCGGCGATGCCGCGCAACACATCAACGCCGCGCCGGCGACCGCACCCAGCAGCGTGCCCGTTCGGTTCATATCCGTCCTCCCCTGTTCGTGGGGCCATCGGTCGAGGCCCTTGGCCGAAAAGCTGACGGATGACGGGGGCGGGCGGAATTGGACTTTGGAGAGGGTCAGGGAGCGATCGCGACACCCCATGGCGCCCTGCCGGCGGGGATCGTGGCGGTCACGTTATTGGTCTTTAGGTCGATGACCGATACGTCGTCGCTCAGGCCGTTGGCGGTGAAGGCGCGGGTGCCGTCGGCGGCGATCGCCACCTGCCAGACGCGCTGGCCGACGGGGACGTAGCCCGTCACCTGGCGCGTCGCGACGTCGACGATCGCGACATGGTTCGCGCGACCCAGCGCGACGAGGGCGCGCTGGCCATCGGGGGTGAAGCGGATGCCGACCGGCAGCACCTTTTCGGGGGCGATGCCGGGCGGCGCGAACGGGATCGACTGAACGACCTTGTGGGTGGTGGCGTCGACGATCTGCACCGTGCCGCCGATCTCTGCCGACGACCATAGCCAGCGGCCGTCGGCGGTGAATTCGGCATGGCGCGGCCGCGCATCGACGCTGGTCTCGGCGATCGGCTGGCGGCTGGCGATGTCGATCCAGTGCAGCGCATTGTCGGTTTCCGACGTCGATACCGCGGTCTTGCCATCGGGGCTGACCGCCATGCCCTCGGGTTCGACGCCCACGACGATCTGGAAGGCGACGGCGCGGCGCGGCACGTCGATCGCGGTGACGGTGGCGTCGCGCTCGTTCGACGCGAACAGCAGCGTACCGTCGGGCGAGAGCGCGAATGTCTCCGGATCCTCGCCGGAGGGCAAGTCGGCCACGACCCTGCCGGTGGCGCGGTCGATGACCTGGACCGCATTGTCGTCGCTGGCGCAGACGTACAATTGCGTGCCGTCGCGCGACAGCGCGACGCCGCGCGGGCGCTTGCCCACCGGCCAGGTCGCCACCGGCTTCAGCGTGGCGCCGTCGATGACGGTGATCGAATTGCCGCGCTCGTTGGTGACGTAGATCGTCTCGGCAACGGCGGGGGCGGCGAAGATCGCCGATAGGGCGAGGAGGCAGGGCATGCGCATGGCCGAAAGGATAGCATTCGGTGCCGCGAACGCCCCTCCTACCAAAGTGCAATGGGGTTTCCGGCGCCTGTCCCTACGATCCCGGCCGAGTCACCGCGCAGCGCGGTCGTTCGGGAGAGACGTAGTATGGCGTATCGAGGATCACGGCTGGTGTTCGCCGCATCCGTGCTGGTCGCGGCCGGTTCGATCGGCGCCAACCTGTTCGCGCACGGCAACGTCGTCCCGCAAGCGGTCGATACGAGCGCGCTGCCCGACATCCCCGGCGGCAACGATACCTACGTCACCAAGAACCCGTATCGCGCCGATCCCAAGGTGTACGCGACGGCGCAGAAGATCGGCGAGAGCGCCTACGGCCAGAACTGCGCGCGCTGCCACGGACTGGAGGCGATCTCCGGCGGCATCGCGCCCGACCTGCGCTACCTCGACAAGGGCGAGGACGGCGACGAATGGTACATCCAGCGATACCACAAGGGCTCGGTCCGCGACGGCAAGGTCTACATGCCCGCGATGGGAGACGTGCTGGGGCAGAAGGCGGGCTGGGCGATCCGGTCCTGGCTCGACACCAAGCGCGAGGAATAGGATGGTGATCGGGCGCAGAGGCTTCCTGGCCGCCACCCTGGCGACGGTGCTGATGCCCGGCGCCGCAGCGGCCGCACCACTGGACAAGGTGACGGCGGCGGGCGTGATGCGCGTCGCCGTCTATCGCGACTTCGCGCCCTGGTCGTGGCGGCAGGACGGCAAGCTGGTCGGCATCGACGTCGAGCTTGCCGAGGCCCTGGCGAAGGCGATCGGCGTGCGTGCCGAGCTGCTCGACTTCCTGGCGGACGAGGATGTCGGCGACGACCTGCGCAACATGATCTGGCGCGGGCCGCTGATCGGCGGATCGGCGGCGGACGTGATGATGCATGTGCCCTATGATCGCGCCTTCTCGCTCGCCAACGATCGCGCCGTGTTCCTCGCCCCCTATTATCGCGAGGGGTTCCAGATGGCGTGTGGCGTGGACGTCGATTGCGAGGTTGCGCCCCCGCAGCTCAAGGGAAAGAGGCTGGTCGCGGAGCTCGACTCCATCCCGGATTTCTACTTGTCGGGTAGTTTCGGCGGCGTGCTGCGCGGCGATGTGCAGCATCTGACCAGCGGCGATGCCGCGCTGACCGCGGTCAAGGAAGGCAGGGCGGACGCGGTGCTGGCGACGCGCGCCCAGGTCGAACATGCGCTGATGGGCGGCGGTGAGAGGGTGAAGGTACGGCGCGGGCCGCTGCCCGCGCTGCCGTCGCCTGGCTGGGACGTCGGGCTAGCGGTCAAGGACGACAGCCGCGACCTGGGGGATGCGCTGGAGCGCGCGATCGCAGGCTTGCGGAAGGACGGGACGCTGTCGAGGATCTTCGCCCAATACGGGGTCAGCCCGACGCCACCGCTGAGCGCGGGCTAGTCTCAGTCCTCCATCGAGGCCGCAGTGCGATCGCGCGCGTCGCGATCTGGCCGTGCGCGTTCCAGCGGACGAGAAAGGCGAGCCTTCCGACGCTATCGCCGTGCAGATAGCCGGGTGGATTCGGCGACGGCTCGGGCCTGGCAATCCCGTACAAGCGCAGAATAGATGGAGCATTTTCGTCCGCATGGCAGCGCGCTCGCCAAAGCCGCGCGGTCTCATTGTCCCAAGGTAGCATTTGGGCGGCCGCCGCCGCGGTCTAGTCTCCTGCGTAGCTCGCCCGACCGATCGACTGGAAGCGGGCAACAGGGAGAGACCGCATGATCCGACCTCGCAATCGCCTGGCCCTGCTGGCAGGCGTCGCACTATCGACGAGCGCCTTGGCGGCCGCCGGCACGCCTGACGCCCCGCCCGCTGCCCCCGTCGCCGCTGCTGTGGGTGCCGGACCCACCGACGCCGATCTGATGAACGACGCGGCGACCCCGGGCGACATCCTGACCTATGGCATGGGCCCTAGGGCGCAGCGATTCAGTCCGATCACGCAGATCACTACCGCCAACGTCAAGAATCTCGTCCCCGCCTTTTCCGCATCGCTCGGCGGCGAGAAGCAGCGCGGCCAGGAATCGCAGCCGCTGGTCTATGACGGCATGATCTACGTCACCGGTTCGTACAGCCGTCTGTTCGCCTTCGACGCCAAGACCGGCGAAGAGAAGTGGCAATATGACGCGCGTCTGCCGGACGGCATCATGCCGTGCTGCGACGTCGTCAATCGCGGCGCCGCGATCTACGGCGACAAGGTGATCTTCTCGACGCTCGACGCGCATATGGTCGCGCTCAACCGCACGACGGGCAAGGTCATCTGGAACAAGAAGCTGCAGGATTACGCCGCGGGCTATTCGAACACCGCCGCGCCGATGATCGTCAAGGGCAAGGTGATCTACGGCAATTCGGGCGGTGAGTTCGGTATCGTCGGCCGCATCGAGGCGCGCGACGTCAACACCGGCGAGCTGATCTGGTCTCGTCCGACGATCGAAGGCAATGTCGGCGAGCTGAACGGCAAGCCGTCGACGATGACCGGCAAGCTCAACGCCACCTGGCAGGGCGACCAGTGGAAGACCGGCGGCGGCGCGACCTGGCTGGGCGGCACCTACGATCCGGAGACCAACCTCGTCTACATGGGCACCGGCAACCCGGCACCGTGGAACAGCCACCTGCGCCCCGGCGACAACCTCTACACCTCGTCGACGCTGGCGCTCGATCCCGACACCGGCGAGATCAAGTGGCATTACCAGACCACCCCCCACGACGGCTGGGACTTCGACGGCGTCAACGAGTTCATCCCGTTCGATCAGGGCGGCCGCAAGCTGGGCGCGAAGGCGGACCGCAACGGCTTCTTCTTCGTGCTCGACCGGACCAACGGCAAGTTCGTCTCGGCGACGCCGTTCGTCAGCAAGACGACCTGGGCGAAGGGCTATACCAAGGCCGGCCGGCCGATCTACGACGACAGCAACCGCCCCGGTCCGCCGAGCGCCGAAAAGGGTACCACCGTCTTCTCCGCGCCGGCGTTCCTCGGCGCGAAGAACTGGATGCCGATGGCGTACAGCCAGCAGACCGGCATGTTCTACATCCCCAGCAACGAGTGGGGGATGGACATCTGGAACGAGCCGATCGCCTACAAGAAGGGCGCGGCCTATCTGGGCGCGGGCTTCACGATCAAGCCGCTGTACGAGGATCACATCGGCGTGCTGCGCGCGGTCGATCCGAAGACGGGCAAGATCGCATGGGAATATAAGAACAAGGCGCCGCTGTGGGGCGGCGTGCTGACCACCGCCGGCAACCTCGTCTTCACGGGCACGCCGGAGGGGTATCTGAAGGCGTTCGATGCCAAGACCGGCCAGGAATTGTGGAAGTTCAACACCGGTTCGGGCGTCGTCGGTTCGCCGGTGACGTGGGAGCAGGACGGCGAGCAGTATGTCGCCGTCATGTCTGGCTGGGGCGGCGCGGTCCCGCTGTGGGGCGGCGAGGTGGCCAAGGCGGTACAGAACATCAACCAGGGCGGCGCGCTCTGGGTGTTCAAGCTGCCGAAATCGTGATGAGCGAACGGGGGGTGTCGGCAACGGCGCCCCTTGGCTCCGGGTTGCTGGAAGCGCTAGGCGCGCGGCCAGGGAGAGGCGTCAGCGTGGAACGTGTCCTGATTGCGGACGATCATCCGCTCGTGCGCGACGGACTGCGGACGGTGATTTCGGTCGCGTTCGACCAGACGCAATTGTTCGAGGCCTCGTCGATCGCGGAGGCGCAGGCGGTCATCGAGCGGGAGGGGGATTTCGACCTCGTCCTGCTGGACCTCCACATGCCCGATGCCGACGGCTTCGCCGGGCTGGTGACGCTGCGGGCGCGCTTCCCCTCGGTGCCGATCGTCATCGTGTCGGGCTCGGTCGAGAGCGGCCTGATCAGTGCCGCGATCGCGCACGGTGCGGCCGGCTTCATTCCCAAGTCGCTGAAACGCAGTGCGATCGTCGCCGCGATCCAGTCGATCCTGGCCGGCGATGTGTTCATGCCCGAGGAATTCGGTGCTGCACCCGGCGACAATGGCGAATGCGCGGACATCCGCCGTCGCATCGACACGCTGACGCCGCAGCAGCGCGTGGTGCTCGCGCTAGTCGTCGCGGGCAAGCTCAACAAGCAGATCGCCTACGAGCTCGACGTATCGATGACGACCGTGAAGGCGCATGTCTCGGCCATCCTCGCCAAGCTGAACGTCTACAGCCGCACGCAGGCCGTCATCCTCGCCAACAAGGTGCATTTCGGCAGCGCCGCGCGCGGCTAGACCCCGCCACCTGCGCTGGTCAGCTGCGCCAGCAACGCGCGCAGCTGCGCCGGCTTCACCGGCTTTTGCAGCACATGCAGCCCTTGCGCGATGAGGGCATCGCGCAGCGTCGGCATCCGGTCCGCCGTGATGATGACCGCGGGCACCGGGCGACCGAGATGGGAACGCAGCCGCGCGATGGCGGCATCGCCGGTAACGCCGTCTTCCAGGTGATAATCGGCGAGGATCACGTCGATCGCCGCGGTATCAGACGGGGAGGCGGCGCGCGCGGCATCCTCGTCCAGCGCGGTGACGACCCGGCACCCCCAGCCTTGCAGTACGGCGCGCATGCCGTCGAGGATCGTCTGTTCGTTGTCGAGCACCAGCACCGCGCGCGCGCCGATGCCGCGGCCGCTGGTCACCGCCACCGGCGCGCGCGACTGGACGCC
>VYLB01000137.1_pt1 | contig 14811 bp, 4 predicted proteins | sample 5114431 | NCBI WGS metagenome assembly VYLB01 (sample SAMN12291786, study PRJNA351875) | freshwater metagenome | isolation source: freshwater lake | place: USA: Michigan, Gull Lake | collected 2013-08-08
CTCAACGCCGGCTTTGCCGACGGCCCGGTGGACAACGCCCGGGTGGAGGCCGGCGGCCCGCCACGCCCGGGGCGCACATCCCCCGCCCTGGTGGCCTATGTCCGCGCCATCAACCTCAAGGGCGGCGACCGGCCCGTCCTGACCCTCACCGGGCCGGACGGCAAGGTGCTGGCGCGCAGCGAGAGCGCCCCGCTGGACCGTAGCAAGGCCCAGTGGCTGGTCTATGTGGGCAAGCGCATGCCGCCCGGGGGTTGGCCGCCCGGACTCTACCGGGCGGACTATGCTGTCCTGCGGAACAGCCAGCCCGTCCTGACCCGCCGGTTCGACCTGCGGCTCTGAGCCCCGCCGTCAGACGAGGATGTCCGAGAAGGCCATATCCGCCAACCCGGTCAGCCTGATCGCCTCGTCCACCGTCCCGTCCAGGTTCCGGTCGATGAACAGGACGCCATCCGCCCCCACAACGACGAAGACGTATCGGACCGTTCCATCGGCGAGACCATCGGCCACCGTCACGGCGGCCCCGAAACTGCCGGCATTGCTCAGGTCCTCGGCATAGTTGGTCCCCGAGCCGGCGACGCCGAGGGACAGGCGGTCTGTTCCGGAGACAAAGTCGAAAACCTGGTCGGCGGTCGGCGACGTTAATCCGGTGTCGCCGGTGGCGAAGACGAAGCGGTCCGCCGCCGCGCCGCCGATCAGGCTGTCGACCCCGGCGCCGCCGGCGAGGGTGTCAGTGCCCGCATCCCCGTTCAGGGTGTCGTTCCCGGAGAGACCCGAGAGCGACTCCGCCCCGGCCCAGCCGGTGAGGTTTTCATTCCCCCCCGCCCCGACGACATTCACCGCCAGGCTCGTATAGGTCAGGCTGGGCAGGATGTAGGTCGCGCCAGAGGTCACATTGACCACCACGGCGGAGGATCCCCCCGTACCGGAGACGGAGGAGAAGTTCCCCAGCTGGGTGGTGCTCAGCGTCGCTGCGACCCCGGCCGCCACAAGGCTCTCCACATTCATGAAGCTGACCCCCGCGTCGAACACCGTCGCGCCTGTCACGCGGACGGTATCGGTCCCCCCACCCCCGTCCACCGTCTCCCCGGTCGCCGTATCGGACGTCGCGGTGTAGATGAAGGTATCGTCGTTGGCGCCGCCGACCAGGCTGTCGGCCCCGGCGCCGCCGAGGAGGGTGTCATTGCCCGCATCCCCGTTCAGGGTGTCGTTCCCGGAGAGACCCGAGAGCGACTCCGCCCCGGCCCAGCCGGTGAGGTTTTCATTGCCCGTATCCCCGACAACGCTCACCGACAGGTTCGTATAGGTCAGGTTCGGCAGGATGTAGGTCGCGCCGGAGGTTACATTGACCACCAGGGTCGCGCCGCCCGTACCGGTGGCGGAGGCGAAGGCCCCCAGCTGGGTGTGGCTCAGGGTCGCCGTAAAGCCGGCCACGATTGAAAGGTTTTCCACCTGGGCGAAGCTCACCGCGGGGTCGAAGGCCGTCGTCGCCGCCACGCGCACCGTGTCGGTCCCGCCGCCGCCGTCCACGCTCTCCCCGGCTGCGGTATCGCCCGTCCCGTTATAGACGAACCAGTCATCGCCGGTGCCGCCGACCAGGCTGTCGGCTCCGTTTTCGCCGGTGAGGGTGTCGTTGCCGTTCTCACCCGCCAGGGTGTCGTTCCCCCCCGCCCCGCCATTGATTGCCTCCGAGGCGGCCGATCCCGTGATGTTCTCATTGCTCCACGACCCGGTGATCTGCACGGTCAGGTCGCTGATCGTCCCGAGGGTGGCCAGGCTCGCCGTGGATCCGGCGGCCACGTTCACCACCAGGAACTCCGTGGCCCCGCCGGTAACACCGCTGATGGTGAAGGTCTGCCCGGTCAGCTGGGCGCCGGAGAAGGTCCCCGTCAGGCCGCTGCCGATCATCACCGCCGAGATGTTGGTGAAGCTCGCTCCGGTCATGTCGATGGAGGCGGTCAGCGACACCGTATTGGTCCCGGTCCCGCCGTTCAGCGTCTCGCCGGCGCTCACCTCGCCGGCGGCGGCGTAGATGAAGAGGTCGTTGCCGTCGCCGCCCATGCCGGTGTCGACGCCGGCGCCGCCCCAGAGGGTGTCGTCGCCGTTCCCACCCGCCAGGACGTCGTTGCCCGCCAGGCCCGTGATCGAGTCGGCAATGGCCGAGCCGGTGATGTTCTCGTTCCCCGTCGAGCCGTTGATCTGCACGGTCAGGTCGCTGATCGCCCCGAAGGTGGCCAGGCTCGCCGTGCCCCCGGAGGCCACGTTCACCACCAGGAACTCCGTAGCCCCGCCGGTGACGCCGCTGATGGTGAAGGTCTGCCCGGTCAGCTGGGCGCCGGAGAAGGTCCCCGTCAGGCCGCTGCCGATCGTCACCGCCGAGATGTTGGTGAAGGTCGCTCCGGTCATGTCGATGGAGGCGGTCAGCGACACCGTATTGGTCCCGGTCCCGCCGTTCAGCGCCTCGCCGGCGCTCACCTCGCCGGCGGCGGCGTAGATAAAGAGGTCGTTGCCCGCGTCTCCGACCAGGTTGTCGGCCCCGGCGGCGCCATAGAAGGTGTCGTTGCCGTCGCCGCCGAGCATCGAGTCCGCGCCGGCGCCCGCCACGATGGAATCGGCGCCCGTTTCCCCCGAGAGGGTGTTGTTCCCGGCCAGGCCGTTGATCGTGTCGTCGCCGGCCCCGGCCAGGACGGACTCAGCCCCCGCCCCGCCGGTGATGTTCTCGTTCCCCGACTGCCCCTGGATGGCGACCGTCAGCCCGGTATAGCCCAGGCTCGGCAGGACGAAGGTCCCGCCCAGGGTCACATTCATGTTCAGGGTCGCCCCGGCCCCGCCTCCGGAGGCGGCGGTGAAGCCCCCAAGCTGCGACTGGTTGATATCCACCACCGCGCCCGCCGCTACGACCAGGCTCTCGACGCTGATCAGGGTCAGACCCAGGGGGAAGCTCGTCGACACCCCGATGATCAGGCTGTCGGTCCCCCCGCCGCCGTCGAAGGACTCTCCGGCCGCCGGGTCCAGGACGTTCAGGATCAGATAGCCGTCGTCGCCGAGCCCGCCGATCATGCTGTCGGCGCCTGCGCCGCCATTGAGGGTGTCGTTGCCGTCGTCGCCCACAAGGGTGTCGTCCCCGCCGTCGCCCGAAAGGCAGTCGGAGCCGGTTTCGCCGGCGAGGGAATCCCCGTCATTGCCGCCGTTCAGGGTGTCATTGCCGTCGCCGCCCACCCCGGTGTCGGCGCCGTCGCCGCCCGAGAGGCTGTCCGCGCCCAGCTCGCCCCGGAGGGAGTCCGCGCCGGTCTCCCCCAGAAGGGTGTCATTACCACCGCCGCCCAGCCCGGTATCGGCGCCGTCGCCGCCCGAGAGGCTGTCCGCGCCCAGCTCGCCCAACAGGGAGTCCGCGCCGGTCTCCCCGGAAAGGGTGTCATTGTCATCGCCGCCCAGCACGGTGTCGGCGCCGTCGCCGGCCCACACGCTGTCAGCGCCGGTTTCGCCCAACAGGGAGTCCGCGCCGATCCCGCCGTTCAGGGTGTCGGCGCCGTCGCCGCCCATCAGGGTGTCGGCGTCATCCCCGCCGGAGAGGTTGTCGGTCCCCAGCTCGCCCAACAGGGAGTCCGCGCCGGTATGCCCGGAAAGGGTGTCGTTGTCACTGCCGCCCAGCACGGTGTCGGCGCCGTCGCCGGCCCACACGCTGTCGGCGCCGGTCGCGCTCAGGAGGGAGTCTGCGCCGGTCTCGCCCATCAGGGTGTCGGCACCGTCGCCGCCCGTCAGGGTGTCGGCGCCATCGCCGCCCTGCACGCTGTCGGCGCCGGTTTCCCCCGTCAGGGAGTCCGCATCATTCCCGCCGACCAGGGTGTCATTGCCATCGGCGCCCGTCAGGGTGTCCGCGCCCGCGTCGCCGAACAGGATGTCGGCGCCGGTGTCGCCAAACACGCTGTCCGCGCCGTCTCCGGCCTCCAGCCGGTCATTGTCCGCGCCGCCGGAAAGGGTGTCGGCGTTGTCGCCGCCCATCAGGGTGTCGGCGCCGGCGTCGCCGGTCACCAGATCCGCCCCGGACCCGCCCAGCAGGCAGTCCGCGCCGACCCCGCCCAGGATCCGGTCGTCGTTGTCCTCGCCGGCGAAGGTGTCGTCCCCCGCGCCGCCGTTGTAGGTGTCGGCGCCCAGGCCGCCAAAGCCGATATTGGCCCCGTCTCCCGGGGTTATCAGGTCATCGCCGTCGCCGCCCCACACCGAGTCGGCGCCGCCCAGGGCGGTCAGGGTGTCGGCGCCCAGGTCGCCGTTCAGGGTGTTGTTGCCCACCCCGGCCACCAGGCTGTCCGCGCCATCGCCGCCGAGCAGGCTGTCGCCCTCCGGGCCGCCGATCAGGGTGTCGTTCTCGGTTCCGCCGTCCAGGGTGTCGGCGCCGCCAATCAGGGGATCGTTGTCGCCATAGATCAGGTCTGCGCCGCCGAAGCCCTTGAGCTCGTCGGGCTGGTCATTGCCCGTCAGGGTGTCGGCCAAGGCGGTGCCGACAATCGGCGCCGAGCCCAGAAACCCCGCCAGGCGCAGGACGGCGTCAATCGCATTGTCGTCGTCCGTGTCGGCGAAGACATAGGTGTCTGAACCGCCCACGACGGTGAAGACCAGGTCATGAAGGCCCGATCCGATCAGACCCTGCGCCTGAATCAGCGAGGAGGCGTAGGTCATGGCGTCCTGGGCGGTGAAGGCGCTCAGCCCCTGTTTGCCCAGGTCCAGCCGGTCGCCATCAGCAGGGTTGAAGTCGGTGATCACCTCTATGGCGCCCAGGGTCTGGCCGGCAGCCTCCCCCGAACGGACGATGAAGAGGTCGTTCCCCGCCCCACCGGACAGGGTGTCGACCCCGGCGCCGCCCCTCAGGGTGTCCGCCCCGTCGCCTGCAGCCAGAGAATCGTCGCCAAGCCCCCCGGACAGGCTGCCGACCCCGATCGAGCCGGTCAGCAGATCGACGCCGTCTTCGCCGATCAGGGTTCCATCGCCCGTCAGGGTGTCGGCCCCTTCGCCGCCGAAGACAGAGTTGGCCCCGCCGCCGGCGCTCAGGCTGTCATTGCCGGCGCCGCCGGTCTGGGTGTCCGCGCCGCCGAGGGCTGAAAGGGTGTCGGCGCCGTCGGCGCCATCGAGCCGGTTCATGCCGGCGTCTGCGATCAGGCTGTCGTCGCCCTCGGCGCCCAGGACCGTGTCATCCCCGACAGAGCCGGCGAAGGTGTCCGCGCCGGCCCCGGCCAGGACGCTGTCCGATCCGCCGCCGCCGGTGATCCGGTCGTCGCCTTCGCCGGCCAGCAGGGTCTCAGATCCGGCCCCGCCGGTCAGGGTGTCCGCCCCGGCGTCGCCGGTGATCAGGCTGTTCCCCGCCCCGCCCTTCAGATGGTCGGCGCCCTCGCCGCCCACCAGGGTGTCGGCCCCGCCGGCGCTGTCCAGGGTGTCGGCGCCCGCCCCGCCCTCGAAATAGTCCATCCCCGCGCCGCCGCGCAGGTCGTCGGCCCCCTCGCCACCATATCCGGCGGCCGAGCCGCTGGTGTTGAGGGTCATGTCCAGAAGGTCGTCGCCCAGCCCACCCTGGAAGGTGGCGATGCCGCCCGGGGACCCGCCCACCATCGTGTCATTACCGGCCCCGGCGTCCACGGTATCGGCGCCGGACCCGGCGATCAGGCTGTCATTTCCATCCCCGCCCAGCAGGGTGTCGGCGCCGGCGCCCGCGATCACGGTGTCGGAGTCCGCCCCGGCCGAGACGCTGTTATTGCCATCCCCCACCTCGATCCGGTCAGCGCCGTCATCGCCAGTGGCGACGTCTGCGCCGAGGCCCGCCAGAAGGGTGTCCGCGCCCTGGCCGCCCAACAGGGTGTTGGCGCCCACGCCGGCGGTGACGCTGTCATTGCCCTCGCCGCCGATCACCAGGTCCGCCCCACCCAGGGCGACCACAGTGTCGGCGCCCGAGCCCAGGTCGATCTGGTTATCCCCCGCGCCAGCGGTCACATGGTCGACGCCGTCCCCCGCACTGATCGTATCGGAGCCGCCGCCGGCGGTGATCAGGTCGTTCCCGATCCCGCCGGAGAGGGCCTGCGCCTCCGCGCCGCCGGTCAGGGTGTCCGCCCCCTCGCCGCCGGACAGGGTGGAGGCGCCGGCATTGGCCACCAGGCTGTCGGCGCCGTCGCCGCCCAGGATGACGGAGGCCCCGGTCCCCGTATCGCCAAACACCGTGTCGGCGCCCGCGCCGCCATCGATGCTGTCGGCGCCCGGTCCGGCCCCGGTCAGGACGATGCGGTCATCGCCCGCCCCGCCCACCACCGTGTCCGCGCCGGTTCCCACCGTCAGGGTGTCGTTGCCCAGATCGCCAAAGACCAGGTTGTTTCCGGCCCCGGCGTCAATGGCGTCCTGGGCCTGGCCGCCCAGAAGGGTGTCGGCGCCCGCACCAGACAGCAGGGTGTCGTCGCCCAGATTGCCGTGGAGATAGTTGTCGCCCTCGCCGGCGAGCAGGGTGTCATTGCCCTGGCCGCCCAGCAGGCTGTCCTGGCCGGCCCCGGCCAGAATGCTGTCTTCGCCCTGGTTGCCGTTGACGCTGTCATTGCCGCCGCCGCCCTGGATCCGGTCATCGCCGGCGCCACCGGTGATCGTGTCCGATCCCGTCCCCGCGGTCAGGGTGTCGGCGCCGGAATCGCCCGTCAGGGTGTTGTTTCCCTCGCTGGCCGAGAGGCTGTCATTGCCGTCGCCGCCGGTCAGGGTGTCGGCGCCGGTCCCGGCGCTCAGGGTGTCGGCGCCTGTGGCCCCGTCCAGGCGGTTGGCGCCTTCCCCGGCGATCAAGCTGTCGGCGCCGTCGCCCCCCATCAGGATGTCGTTTCCAGCCCCGGCGGTCAGGGTGTCGGCGCCCAGATCGCCGGAGAGCACATTGTTTCCTTCCCCGGCGCGCAGGTCATCCCCGTCCTGACCGCCCAGCAAGGTGTCCGCGCCGGAGTCCGCAGTGATCGTGTCCGCGCCAATATTGCCGTTGGCCCAGTTCGCCCCGGTCCCCAGCTCGATGCGGTCATTGTCCCGACCGCCATAGAGGGTGTCGTTTCCGGCCCCGCCGGTCAGGGAGTCCTCGCCGGCATTGCCCTGTAACACATCGTCCCCGTCCCCGCCTGAGAAGGTGTCGGATCCCGCATCCCCATAGAGGCCATCCGAAAAGCCGGAACCCAAGTTGCAGTCGGCCCCGCCGGTGCCCGGATACAGCATGGAGCCGTCGGCAAAGTTGATCTGACCGGTAAAGCCCCCATAGCCCGCCAGGGCGGAGGCCAGGAATTCTCGCGTCACCCCGTTGAAGGTCAGGGTGATCTTGGCGGGGGTAAAGCCGTTGCCGGAGGGAATAAAGGCCACCAGCACCTGGGCGGCTATGGCCCCCGGAGTGGAGAAGGTCAGGGTGTCGTTGGCCGTGAAGGCGGCGGCCTGGGCGTCGGTCAGGGTCTCAAAAACGTAGGCCGCCATGGTGTGCTCTCTCTCCGCCCAGCGACTGGGCCGCGCCGAATCAGGACTTGCGGGGGACCCCCGTTAATCTCTCTTTAACCGTCCTGCGACGCGAGACAAGGGCGAGCTGGCGCCAGAAGGCGGACGCCCGCCCCGGCTGGAGCCGGAAACGAAAAGGGCCGCCCCGAGGGGCGGCCCGATCCGTTGAGCTCGTTTCTGACCTGCGTCAGACGAGGAAGTCACCAGTTGCGATGGCCACGTTCGCCCCGGTGAACGAGACCGCGGTGTCGATCACATTGTCGTCGTTTGTATCCGCGAAGAGGTAGGTCACCGTTCCGACAGTCACAACGACGAGGTTCGCAGTCCCGGCTGAAACGACACCCGATGCGGCAGAGAGGCCCGCGCCGAAGGTGCTCGCAGTCACGAGGGTCTCAACCGACCCGCCAACACCGATCGAAAGCTTATCGGTGTTGGAGACAAAGTCAGTGATCCGGTCGATTGCGCCTTCGGTAAGGGAAGAAGCGTCGCCCGCTGCGAAGACGAAGCGGTCGGCTCCAGTGCCGCCAGTCACGGTGTCGGCGCCAGCGCCGCCCGAGATGGTGTCGGCACCGTCACCACCGGTGATGGAGTCGCCACCCGTGTTGCCGAACAGGCTGTCCGCACCAACGCCCGAGCTGACAATGGTGTCGGCGCCGTCGCCACCGGTGACGGTGTCCGCCCCGGTGCCGACGGTGAGGGAGTCTGCGCCGTCGCCGCCGCTGACATTGTTGGCGCCGTCGCCGGCCGAGACCGTGTCGTTGCCAAGCCCGCCGATGATCGAATCACCGGCACCGCCGCCCGTGATGGTGTCTCCGTCGGCCCCACCATCGATGGTGTCCGCACCGCTGGCGCCGACGATGGTGTCTGCGCCGTCGCCGCCCGACAGGTTCTGGGCGCCCGTGCCGCCGGTGATCGCATCCGCACCAGCGCCGCCGGTGACGGTGTCATCGCCCAGGCCCGAGACCAGGCTGTCCGCCCCGTCGCCGCCGGAGATCGCTTCCGATCCGCCACCGCCAGCGATGGTGTCATTGCCCATGTCGCCGATCAGCGAGGAGGCTCCGGTACCGCCCAGGAGGGTATCGTTACCATCACCGCCGTTCAGGGTGTCGGCGCCATCGTTAGAGACGAGGGTGTCATTGCCCGCGCCGCCGACCACGAAGTCCACACCAGCGCCGCCGCTGTAGTTGTCGTTGCCGTCGCCGGCTTCAGCCGAGACCGAGGCCGCGGCGTTGCTGGTGATGACGAAGGTGTCGTCGCCGAGACCACCGATCACCGTCGCCTGGGTATTGGCTCCGGAGTTCAGGACGATCCGGTCGGAGCCCGCGCCGCCGTCGATGCGGTCGTTGCCCGCTGCGCCATCCAGGGTGTCAGCCCCGTCACCGCCGTTCAGGCTATCGATGCCAGAGTCACCGACCAGAGAGTCGTCGCCGCCCATGCCATCCACGAAGTTGTTACCGGTGCCTGCGGAGACGGTGTCGTTGCCTTCGCCCCCATCGACCCGGTCATTCTCCGAGCCGGAGGTGATGTCGTCGGCGCCGTCGCCACCGGAGATGGTGTCGCGGCCAGCTCCCGAGACAATGGTGTCGTTGCCGGCGTCGCCAGTGATGTTGTCGTTGCCACCGCCGGAGGTGATGCTATCCGCACCCTCGCCACCGATGACGACCGCCTCGCCCGTACCAGTGTCGCCCAGGGTGTCATTGCCCGCGCCCAGGTCAACCCGGTCGGAGCCGGCCAAGAGGCTGCCGCCGCTGACGGAGTCATTGCCGTCACCGCCAACCAGGGTATCCGACCCGGCCGCACCGATCAGGGTATCCGCACCGGACCCGCCGTCGAGGTTGTCGGCGCCGTCACCGCCATCGATGGTGTCGTCACCTTCACCGCCGGTGACCACATCGTTTCCGTCGCCTGCAATGACCGTATCGTTGCCGGCCCCGCCGTCTACAACGTCCGCACCCGTGCTCGATGTGAGGCTGTCATTGCCGGCGGCGCCGAGCAGGGTGTCAGCACCCGTCCCGGAGGTGATGGTGTCGTCGCCGAGATCGCCCGACACATAGTTCATGCCATCGCCAGCCGTGACGGTGTCGTTGCCCTGGCCGCCCAGGACGGTGTCGTTCCCGCTACCGGCCGTAAGGGTGTCGTTGCCGAGGTTGCCGTGGAGGTAGTTGTCACCGACATCGCCGACCAGAGAGTCTGCGCCCTGGCCGCCGAGGAGGCTGTCCGAGCCGGTCTCGCCATTGATCGTGTCGTCACCAGCATTGCCGTTGACGCTGTCGGCGCCGGAGCCGGAGAACACGGAGTCATTGCCGTCGCCGCCCGTCAGGGTGTCCATGCCCGAGCCAGTCGCGATGGTGTCGGCGCCCGAGTCGCCGGTGACGCTGTTGGCGCCATCGCCGGCCGAGATCGTGTCGTTGCCCTCGCCGCCCATGATGTTGTCCGCGCCGGAGCCGGACACAACCGTGTCGTTACCCGTGCCGCCGTCGATGACGTTGGCGCCCGAACCGGCGCTGATGTCGTCGTTGCCCGCGCCGCCCATGATGGTGTCGGCGCCGGTGAGGGAGGTCACGCTGTCATTGCCGAGATCGCCGGAGATGTAGTTGGCGCCGTCGCCAGCGACGACCGTGTCATTACCCTGGCCACCCAGCAGGGTGTCGGAGCCCACATCGCCGGTGATGGTGTCGTCGCCGAGATTGCCGTGAGCGTAGTTGTCGCCCGTTCCGGTGGAGAGGGTGTCGTTGCCCTGTCCACCCAGGAGGGTGTCTGAGCCCGCATCGCCCGAAACCTGATCATTGCCGAGGCCGCCCTGGATGAAGTCGGTGCCGGCGCCGCCCATCAGGGTGTCGGCGTCTGCGCCGCCGTAGAGGGCGTCATTGCCCGCCGACCCCGAGATATTGTTGGCGCCCGTGGAGCCGACATACAGCATCGACGAGTCGGGGAAGATGATCTGGCCGGTGATGTTGCCCACGCCGCCAGTGGCGCCAGCAACGATGAAGTTCGCGCCGAAGGTCTTCGTCATCCCGCCGAAGGTCAGGACGAAGGAAGCCGGCGTCAGGGGGAAACCGGACGCATCCGTGATCGCCACCGTCACTGCCGTCGCCGTGGCGCCCGGGGTCGTGAACGTCAGCGTATCCTTGGTTGCGTCGAAGGCCAACGCGTCTGCAGCGCTGATCGTCTCGAACGTATAGGCAGCCATTCTTCTCTCCAGTGTGTTTCACGCGGACCGTCGAAATGTCCGGCGCCACGACCCCATGGACACTTCCATCGGACGGGTTCCGGCGGTCCGTAGCCCCTGACCGTGTCAGTCACATGACTGTCCACGGCTTGGGTTAAACGAGCCCGAACAAGCCTTAGCCCGGCGGATTCAATTCCGCAACAGCAAAAACCCCTTGGAATCCCCACCCCTTGGGCAAGGTGATGCAGGAAGGACACGCCCCCTTTTTTTGCATCACTATTTGTCCCTCAGGGAGGCGTTCATCGTGTCTGTCAGGGGGCCGACAATGTAACCCATCACCGTCCGACGGCCCGTGGTGATCATCACCTGGGCGGGCATTCCGGGGGTGATGGTCTCACCCGGGGGCAGGCTGGCCAGGGCCTTCGGGTCGATCTTCAGGTCGGCGCGGTAATAGGACTGGCCCGACGCCTCGTCGGTCAGCTCGTCCGCCGACACATTGGTCACCACGGCGTCAAAGGGCGAGACGCGGCGGGTGGAGAAGGCGGTCAGGGTCACCCGGGCCTTCATGCCCGGGGTGATCCCCTCAATCTCGTCCGGCTTGATTCGGGCCGTCACCGCCAGGGGCGCGTCAGAGGGCACCACCACCATCAAAAGCTCGCCGGCGCCCACCACCCCGCCGACCGTGGACTGGGTCAGGTTCAGCACATAGCCGTCCACGGGGGCGCGCACCGTGGCGCCCTGAAGGGTCTGGAGGGCGGCGGCCAGCTTGGGCCGGGCGTCGGCCAGGGCCGCCTGCATCTGCCTCAGCCCCTCGGCGGACTGGCTGATTCGCTGGTCGTTCAGGGAGGCCAGCTGAACCCGGGCCTCCCCCTTCTGCTGGGCCAGGCGCTGCTGCTCGGCCGACAGGGCGCCGCGGCGGCCGGCCAGGTCGGACAGGGCGCGCTGATAGCGCAGGATCAGGGTCTTCGGGGCATAGCCCTGGGCGTAGAGGGTCTCATAGCCCTCCAGCTCCTGCCGGGTCAGGGCGGCGTTCTCGTCCAGGGCGGTGATCTGGGCGCGCACCCCGACGGCCTGCGAATCGATCTGCTGGACGCGCTGGCGCAGCACCTCGGCCTGGCTGTCAAAGAACTGCAGCCGGCTGGCGAACAGGAATTCCTGATCGCGGACCAGGGCGCCGACCCGGGGGTCGGAGATCCGGGCGGTCAGTTCGGGCGGAAAGCGCACCTGGCGGGCGCCGGAGGCCTCGGCCTCGAAGCGGGCCACCTGGGCGGCGTAGGTGTCCACCTGATTCTGCATCACGTCGGCGGCGGCCCGGGGCTGGACGTCGTCCATGGTCAGAAGGATCTGGTCCTTCTTCACCTTCTCGCCCTCGCGCACCTGAATGGTGCGGACAATCCCGCCCTCGCGGTGCCGCAGGATCTTGCGGTTCTCCTCCACCCGCACCACGCCGGGGGCGATGACGGCGCTGTCCAGGGGGGCCAGGATGGCCCAGCCCAGAAAGCCCAGGACAAAGACGCCGATCAGGATGGAGCCGGTGATCATGGGGCGGCGCAGGCGGCGCTCCAGGTCCGGGTCCAGGGGCTGGTCCGACACCTTCAGGGCCGGCGACAGCCATTTGCGCATCCGCTCCAGGGGTTTGCGGGCGTCGGGGGCGCGATCAAAGGCCGATTTGCTAGGGTCGAGGTTCATCGGGCCCCTCCGCCTTCCACGGCGCGAAGGGGGGCGGCGGCCCCGGGGGCGAACTTGGCCATCACCGCCTCGCGGGGCCCGAAGGCCTCCATGCGGCCGTCGCGCAGCACCAGCATCTTGTCGGCGGCGCGGAAGATGGAGGGCTTGTGCGCCACCAGAACAATCGTCGTTCCCCGGGCCTTGGCGGCGTCCAGGGCGGCCAGCAGGGCCTCCTCGCCCTCGGCGTCCAGGGCGGCGTTGGGCTCGTCCAGCACCAGCAGGGCGGGGTCGCCAATCAGGGCGCGGGCCAGGCCGACGCGCTGGCGCTGGCCGGCCGAGAGGATGCGGCCGCTTTCGCCCAGGTCGGTCTCATAGCCCAGGGGCAGGCGCAGGATCAGGCTGTGCACGCCGGCGGCCTGGGCGGCGGCCACCACGTTCTCGTCGGTCAGGTCGTCGCGGAAGCGGGCGATGTTGTCGCGCACCGTGCCGGGGAAGAGCTCGGTGTCCTGGGGCAGGTAGCCGACATTGCGGCCGAAGTCCGACCGGTCCCAGGCGTGGACGTCGGCGCCGTCCAGCCGGATGGAGCCGTGGGTCGGGGGCCAGACGCCGACGATCAGCCGGGCCAGGGTGGACTTGCCGGCGCCGGAGGGGCCGATGACGCCCAGCATCTCGCCGGGCTCGACCCGGAAGGCCAGGGCCTGCACCGCGAATCGGTTGGCGCCGGGGGGCGCGAAGTTGACCCCCTCCACCGTGAGGAGCCCCTTCGCCTTCGGCAGGGCCGTGGCCGCGCGCGGCTCCACATAGCCCTCGAACACCGTGGTCAGCCGCTCGAAGGCGCGGGCGCCGTTCATCAGACCGTCCCAGCTGGCCACCAGCCGGTCGATGGGCTGAAGGGCCCGGGCGCCCAGGATCATGTTGGCGAACAACAGGCCCACATGGATCTGGCCGGTCAGCACCAGCCAGGCGCCGACGGCGATGATCAGCACCTGGATGCCCTGGCGCAGGCCCCGCGAGATGTTGCTCATGAAGCTGGCGTCGTCGCTGGCCAGCGAGCTGCGGTCCATGGTGGTCTGGCGGAAGCCGCGCCAGCGGCTGGCCAGGGGCTCGGTCAGGCCCATGGCCCGGACCACCTCATTATTCCTCAGGGCCTGGTCGGTGAAGCCATAGCTGCGCAGGGCCGCCTCATTGGCCTCCTGCAGCAGGGGGCGGGTGCGGATGTCCTGCAAGAGGGCCACGCCCAGCAGGACCAGGGCGCCCACGAAGGTGATGACGCCGATCACCGGGTCGACCACGAACAGGACCAGCATGAAGATCGGCATCCAGGGCAGGTCGAACAGCACGCCGAAGGCCGGGCCGGTCAGCATCTGCCGGAAGGCGTCGAGGTCGCGCAGGGCCTGGCTGCGGGCCTGGGGCATGCCGCGGGCGGCGCCCTCAAACAGGGCCCCGAAGACGTGGGCCGAGACGCGCTGGTCCAAAAGGACGCCGAAGCTGATCAGCACCTTGGACCGATAGTGGTCGATGATGGACGACATGGCGAAGGCCGCCAGCACGCCGAAGGTCAGCACCAGCAGGGTCGGCACGCTCCCGCTGGGCAGCACGCCGCTGTAGATGTGCGTCGTGTACAGCGGCATGGCGAAGTAGAGCAGGTTCGAGACCAGGCTGAAGACGCCCGCATAGATCAGGGGCCGGCGCCCCTCCTTGACCGCGCGGGTCAGGGGGTTGTCGGGCATCTTGGCGAAGGGGTTGAAGATCTTCATCCTGGGTCCTGGCTCGGGCCGGTGCGCCGGCTCCGGCTTGGGGGGCGACCATCACCCCGCAAAGCTTACGAAAAGCAAGGCGTTTTCGCGAGGGGGGGTTTAGCGGCCTCCGCGCCGCTGGGAAAGACCCCGAAGATAAGCCTGGCCCGTGGCGCCGGCGCCACGGCCCCCCGCTTCCGGCCGGATGGGGTCAACGGCCTCGCCGCCCCTGCCGGATGTGCGGCGGATCGATTCGTCCTAGTCTGAGCCCATGACAGGACCCTCCCGCCTTGCGCCGCCGCTGTCTGGAGCCGGCCGCGTGGCCATCCTTGGCAGTTGCGTCACCCGCGACCTGTGGCGGATGGCCGGGGCGCCGACCGACGACCTTCTCTACATATCCCGGACCCGGCTGCCGAGCCTGTTCGCCCGGGCGCCGGAGGGGCTGGTCCTGCCCGAGGGGCCGCCGCCCGGTCTGAGACCCAATCCGGCGAAGGCGCTCCGTACCGACCTTTCAAAAACGGGATTGGACGCTCTTGTCCGATTCCGTCCAGATGTGGTCATCCTCGACTTCATCGACGAGCGGTTCGACCTGTTGGTCGGGGCCGGCGGGGTCGTGACCGCCTCCTGGGAGCTGGAGACCTCCGGCTGGGACGCCCTCCCCCCGCTCAGGACCCTGCGGCGCCTCGGCCCACTGGCCGACGGGGACGCCGCCCTGTGGACGCCCGCGCTCGCCGCTCTGGCCGCCCTGTTCACGCCCGG
>VYLB01000159.1_pt1 | contig 14760 bp, 14 predicted proteins | sample 5114431 | NCBI WGS metagenome assembly VYLB01 (sample SAMN12291786, study PRJNA351875) | freshwater metagenome | isolation source: freshwater lake | place: USA: Michigan, Gull Lake | collected 2013-08-08
GAAGTTTGAAAAGACGGGAGTATTGAAGTCTCTTCGTGCCAGAACAGCTTTCACAAAGCCATCTGTGAAAAGAAGAAGTGAAATAATCCATGCTTCTTATATTCAGAAACTATACGAGAAAGATAATTACTAACAAATAGTAGACATTTTATAAACAATCCTCCCTTTGCTTCGCAGGGGGAGGAATTTTTTTTATATTCGAAGCGTCAGATACGCGTTTGGGATGTGCCCATGCAATGATAGACTCTTTCTTAAAATATATTCAGTTTGAAAAGCGGTATAGCCCCCAAACCGTTATTTCCTACGCTACTGACTTGCACCAATTTCAAACGTTTATAACCGAAGAGTTTTCAGGCACAATGATCGTAGATGCCAACTACGGACTGGTGCGTTCATGGGTCGTAAAATTGGTCGAGCTAAAACTAGATCCCACCTCTATAAATCGAAAAATAGCCTCCTTGCGTTCTTTCTATAAGTTCTTGCTACGCCAAGAAGTGATTAGTCAAGATCCCATGCAGAAGATCAAGATATTGAAGACGGCAAAGAAGTTACCTCATTTTGTGAGTGAGGCAGATGCCGTGCAATTGATGGACAATGTTGAATTTCCAATTTATGGAACAGGCATGCGGCTTTCTGAACTGATCAATCTAAAGGAATCTAGAATTAACCTTAGAGATAGAACGTTGCGAGTCGTAGGAAAGCGAAACAAGGAGCGCGTCATCCCATTTTCTGCACAGCTGGTTTCGTTGATTGAGTCTTATTTAAAAATCCGGAACAAGGAAATTGGAAGCCCAACTCACGGGTATCTATTTGTGACAGATGCTGGTGAGCAACTCTACCCTGTTTTAGTGAATCGGGTTGTAAAAAAATATATGAGACTTTTCACCACAGTGGAGAAAAAAAGCCCCCATGTGTTGCGCCATACTTATGCCACTCATCTTTTAAACAAGGGCGCTGAGATTAACGCGGTGAAAGAGCTGCTAGGGCATAGTAGTTTGGCGGCTACGCAGGTTTATACTCATAATTCGATGGAAAAGTTGAAAAAGGTATTCGAGCAAGCCCACCCGAAAGCGTAATTTTTTTGATTGTTTATATGTTTAACTTTAATTTTTATAATTTATGAAACTGCAAGTTCATTCCATTCATTTTAATGCTGACAGCAAATTGGTTGAGTTCATTCAAAAGAAAGTTGACAAACTAGAAACGTTTTATGATCGCGTAGTGGATGGGGAAGTTTTTTTGAGAATCAATAATGAGGGAGTTGACAACAAGACGGTCGAGATAAAGGTAAAGGTGCCGGGAAGCCAACTTTTTGCGAAAGAGCAAGCTCGATCATTCGAGGCGGCCACGGACCTTGCCACCGAAGCGTTGCGTAATCAATTAAAAAAGTACAAGGAAAAATTATAAAACAATGTCTAACCTTAAGAAAGGCCTCGTTCGAGGCTTTTTTTATTTCCCTTTACGCCATCATTTACGTGGTGTCATCTCTAAAATGAAGTAATTTCGCGGGCTTTTAATCCATTTAAACAGAATGCAGTTTTTGTTCCGTGTGTGGCTTGTGGTAGTGTTAATGTCATCGCTGGTACTCAATAGCACGTTTGCGCAGAATCAGGGATCTAACTTTTTTACTAAAAAGGATTCAGCAAAGGCGAGCTACAAAAACAAATTATTAGTTTTTCCTCTTGTTGCTTCATCCCCTGAGACAAGTTGGGTTTTTGGTGTTGCTAACGCCTTTATATTCAAAACCGCCAAAAGCGATTCGGTGCTGAGAGTTTCAACTATCCCCTCTGGAATTTTATACACACTAAATAATCAAATTCTGATTGCGTTGGGTGCTAATATCTTTTTGCCCAAGGAACGGTACATCACTCGCTTTGAAAATTCTTTTAGCAAATTTCCAGATAAGTTTTGGGGACTTGGCAACAACACGGATGATAAGACTTCAGAAAGTTACACGTTCACGCAGTTTTATATTAATCCTCAACTTTATCGAAAGGTTTATGGTAGTCTTTTTTTAGGAGGAGGACTTGACTTTCAGCGAGTTTTTGATATCAAGTATGACAGTGGAGGGTATTTTGATCAAGATAAAGTGCTGGGGGTTTTCGATCGTTCTTCTTATGCCGTTTTTGGCTACAGCTTGTTTATCAATTATGATTCGCGCAACCATGCATACGTTCCAGATCGCGGAAGTTTGTTTAGAGTGCGCCTTTCAAACTTTGACAAGAGAATTGGCAGTGACTATGATTTTCGAACCTTAGAGATTGACTTTCGGAAGTTTTTTCGAGTAACAAAAAAAAGCATTTTTGCGGTGCAAAGTTTAAGCACATTCAATTTTGGAGATACACCCTATCGTAACCTGGCGATCCTTGGCGGCAATGGTATGATGAGAGGCTACTTTGCCGGAAGATTCAGAGATCAGAAATTTGCCGGTGTGCAAACTGAGTATCGTTTTCCAATAAAAGGGAGATTTGGTGGGGTGGCGTTTGCTGGTTTTGGCCAGGTGGCGAATAGCTTTGGAGATTTTGCGTTTGATAAAATCAAGCCATCGATCGGAACTGGCGTCCGGGCAGCAGTGTTGCGCAAAGAAAAATTAAATTTAAGATTTGATATCGCTGCCGGAGCTGGTGGGGCACTAAATTACTACGTGGTACTTGCTGAATCATTTTAGAAAGAATGCATCCAATACTATTTGAGGCGGGGTCAGTTACCGTTTACACCTACGGATTTTTTATTGCGCTCGGGGCTGTTCTTGGTGGCCTTTACATGTGGTGGCAAGGAAGTAAACAATTCGGTCTAACGTTTGACCAAGCAAATACACTTTTTGTGTTGTTGATCATTGCCGGAGTAGTAGGTGGGAAACTGTTTGTTCTTTTTGAACAGCCATCTTTTTATCTAAAAAATCTCACCAAACTGTTTTCCGGAAGTGGCTTTGTTTTTTATGGCTCGCTGCTTACGGCCATTCCCGTTATGCTTTGGTACTTTAAAAAGAATAAGATTCCAACGCTGGCGATGTTGGATGTGATGGCGGTGGTCACTTGTATTGTACACGGTTTAGGTAGAATAGGCTGCTACAATGCAGGCTGCTGCTACGGAATTCCTACAGATAGCATTTTCGGAGTTGTATTTTCTGATCCGGTTTGTCAAGCGCGCCCTTTAAACGTTGTGCTACATCCGACTCAACTTTACGAAGCAACGTTAATTTTTAGCATTCTTACTTTTTTGTTGATTTATAAGAGCCATAAAAAGTTTGATGGGCAATTGTTTATTCTGTATTTGATCATTTATGCTTCTGGGCGAAGCGTGCTGGAAACGCTGAGAGGCGATTTGGAGCGGGGGTTTGTAATTCAAGACTGGCTTTCTAATTCGCAGTTCATTTCAATCTTGGTTATCGGATTGAGCATTTATTTTTATGTAAAGTTGAATAGAAAAGCTACCTTGATCCATCGAAAAAAATAATAGTTATGGAAAATCAAAGTTTTGGACAACGACTAAAACAATCGACTTATAAAATCGTAAGACGCCTGCTCATTTTTTCTTTGTTAATAGGGTTGGCCATCTTTTCTTTTTTTTATTTCGGTACTTATGAAAGTGGCGTACTAGCTGGTAAGGTTTTGAGGATTACTGAAAAGGGGGTTATTTTCAAAACACATGAAGGTAAAATCAACTTAGAATCTTTCGGTGCGCTAAAGGGCACCAACCCTATAGCGGAAACCTTTGATTTTTCGGTAGAGAATAGCGAAGTGGACGTGATAAAGCAATTACAAGAAGTGGCGTTGACCGGAGAGCGGGTAAATCTGAAGTTTGAGAAACGTTACATGGCTTTTTTTTGGCGGGGTGACACTAAGTATTTTGTTACGGAAGTAGAAAGACAAAAATAATGCCTGTGAAAAATTCATCTCAAATTGTTGTGTATGGTTCTTATGGCTATACTGGCAAACTGATCGTTGATCTTTGTAAAGCCAATAACATGGAAGTCGTGTTGGCTGGCCGCAATGAACAGTCCTTAAAGCTGCAAAGCGAAAAGACAGGCTACGCCTACCAAGTGGTGGAGAGTAACGATCTGGCAGGTTTGAAGCGACTTCTCAATCCTGCCGCGTTAGTGATTCACTGCGGTGGCCCTTTTCGCTACACAGCAAAAACAATGAGCGAGGCTTGTATCGCGACAAACACACATTATACGGATATCACTGGAGAATATCAGGTTTTTGAGTCGTTGCCGGATTTGGATCAGAAGGCTAAGGAGCTAAACATCACTATCATGCCTGGTACTGGCTTTGATGTAGTTCCCTCCGATTGCTTAGCGCTTCATTTGAAAAACAGACTGCCATCGGCCACTCATTTACAGCTCGCGTTTACGATGAGCAAAGGAGGACTTTCGCGAGGCACAGCAAAAAGCATGACCGAAGGTCTCGGTTATGGCGGGTTGATTCGCACAGATGGAAAGCTGACCTATTGTGCTATGGGGTCAAAAGTAATGGAAATCGATTTTGGATCATTCAAGTCAAAGACACTGTGCATTCCTTGGGGAGATATTTCAACAGCATGGAGAAGTACAGGGATACCCAACATTGAAGTCTATACCGGAGCAACCGATAGTATGATTGCAAATGCAAAAAGAAGCAACTATTTCAATTGGCTGTTGAGAATGCGTTGGGTAAAGAATTTTATGCTCAAGCAAATTGACAAAAAGCCGGCTGGCCCCAGTGATGAAAAACGGGAGAGTGGCAGAAGTTTTTTGTGGGGAAGAGTGTGGGATGCTTCCGGCAAAGAGTGTGTGAGTCGGTTGGAGACATTGAGTGGATATTCGCTCACCGCACATACCGCTGTGAATATCGCACAAAAGATATTAGCTGGAAATTTTAGGCCGGGCTATCAGACTCCGGCTATGGCTTATGGGGCAGAGTTGATTATGGAAGTGAACACAACCAAGCGTACGGATGTGTAGTTAGTGCAAGCCTAGAGATAAAATAAATGGGGAGGTAAACAAATTTATCTTACCGATGAGTAAAGAGGCTAGCCGTGAATCATAACGCCAAAAACAAAACCTGGCCAAAATTCAAAGGTTTGATTATTGTTTTCAATTTGCCATTTCAATAAAGAAGGGGCAAGGGTACGATCCGTATCAGTCCAAAAACAATTGTAGGTGAGTCCCCCAAAAATGTAAATGCCGTACAATTTGGGTTTTAATCGTGTACCGATTTCAACTTTAGCTCGCGATAGTAAACTCAGTGATTTGGTGAGATTGTCGCTATCAAAACTCACATGTTGAAAATCCATCCCGCAACTCAAAAATCGAAACTCCATCATCCCCGGCACTGTTGATCGGTTGAAAAACATTTTCTTTACACCGTACCCCATGGACCATGCACCTTTTGAAAATGGTGATCGAGAATAAGTTACCGAATTGACCCAATAGGTATTTCTATTTGCTAAGTTGATACGTTTGTTCTTGGCGTTTCCCGTGGCAAACTCGTAGTTAAGCGCAAATAGTTCTGTTGAATAGACAGACAAATAACCTAGTTGACCAATATTCAATAACCCGAATGCGGTGCCATCTCGACTATTGACTTGCCCTCCTTGTCGGTAGATGTTAATTAATCCTATTTGCGTTCCTTGAGAGCGCTTGGCCCAGTTTATCAACCCGACTTGAAATCCATTCATGCGTTCAGCGAAATTGAACAGACCCAGCTGTACGCCCCAAGGGTTTTTATTTTCAAAGGAGTTTATTCCTTCCGTTGACCCTGCATGATTAAATGCCCCGAGTTGAAAACCATACAAACCACCCTCGGTCCGGTTGATCAGCGCTGCAATCTGTACTCCATCCATAGATGTCACCGAAACATTTGAAATGCCAGCTACTTGCAAGCCAAATGAGAATTTGTAAATGATATTAGAAATGCCTGCGACCTGCGTACCGAACATCGAATTTTTACCCAGATTTATACCACCTGTTAGCTGCAAGCCAAAGACTTCGTCTACAACAATATTGGTAAGTCCTGAAACCTGAATACCCGATAGATGCGAGTTAAATCCACTCTTTAATTTTTGATTGGCTTCTTTTTTTGATAAGCCTGCAAAAGCATTTCCACCAGTTACATTGGCAAGCCCCGCGATTTGCAAACCGCTTGTGCCATTGGTGTTTAAATTTGAAATCCCAGCGATTTCAAAAGCTAAATTTTTAGCGGAGTAACCAGAGGTAAGGTTGAAGGAAAACTGATTGGTAAAACTACCTGGCTGCAGTCCATTGGTACCCACAGATGGAGCAATCGAGAATTGCAGCGGACGAATTTTTACCGACTTTTCTTGTGCAGTCAATGATAACACGCAACAATTAAAAAGTAAAAAAAGATAGATATCTTTGGAACTAATCAATCTATTGTGGGCTATTGACGAAGTTCTGTCATAGTTAACCGAGAAAGTAGAAAATAACAAGCGCATAAATTTATAACTAGCGCGAACCGGAAACTAATAACTTGCCCAGCTCTTCTTTGTCCAACATGGTTACACCCTTTTGCACAGACATGGTTTTGTCAGTGGAATTGGTTTGATTGACTGAAGGCTGATTTTCATTTACTCGTTCTACAATCGTTCGGTAAACAATTTTTTCTTCGACAATAGTATCCGGTTTGGCTGCAAGGAAAACAGTGTCTATTTGAAGTGTAGTTTTCTCCACAATCAGAGGCTGACGATTTAGCGAGCCAGAGAACCAAGCGATGCCACCGACTATCATGACTAAAACCACTGCCGCATAGGAAGGGATTGGCTTTGCATACCATGGATAATTTGACACAGCGCGAGCCGACTGACGGGTACCATTAATTTTGCGCCACACTGTTGAAGACTGAAAGACTGGTGACTGATGCTTTAATTTGCTCAATGATAAATTCACTTTTCGAATTTCTTCGTATTCCTCTTCTGAATCGATGACAGTGTTTACCAACTCTTTTTCAGCCGCTGTTAATTCCTGATAAGTGTGCGAATGAAGAAGTTTTTCGATTTGATCGATGTTTTCCATACTTATTATTTTTCTAAGACTAACTTATAATGTTGCAAGCGACTGGCCAGGCGTTTTTTTAAATAGAACAATCTTGATTTGACTGTTCCCTCCGGACACTGAAGGACTCGCGCGATTTCACTCACATCCATTTCCAATTCGAAACGCAAAGAGAACATGGCGCGCACATCTTCATCTTCTTCGCATAATACCTTATCTAACTTTTGTTGGAAGGCGAGCTGATCCAGATGATTGCTGACAGACTCATGTGTGTGATCAGAAATGACTATCAGACTATTTGCCTGCTTTCGAAATGCTTGCCTACGGTATTCATTCTTGCACATGTTGTACGCTATCGAATACAGCCATGTGGAAAATTTTCGACTAGAATCAAAGGCAGTCCTGTTATCTAAGATACGAATGAAAAGATCGTGTAAAAAATCTTCTGCCTTCGGTTTGTCCTGCCACAGCATGCGATAGAAGTACCTAAGAAGTGGCTGGCTGTAGCGATGATAAATCACCTCCAATGCCCGCTCACTTCCCTGGCTTGCTTTCTCCATCAGCGCTTCGTCTGACAGTTTTTTTAAATCATGATAAAAAAATAGCACGAAGTTTATTTCTCAATTACTTCCATGAAAATTCTGAATCCCACAGCGGCATCCGGTTTGGTATAGCTGTTGATACTTTTGATGGTTGATTCTTCCGGAACGTGATTCCAACTTCCGCCACACGCTTTTCCTTTTTCCTGTATCATTTCGGCTACGTTGCCCACTACATCGTATAATCCAATATCATTCGGAAAGTACGCTTTGGTGGCACTCATGGCAAAGAAACCATCGGCTGCACCTAATCCGACCTTCTGTATTCCGGGGCAGGTAATCTGATCAGATACTTTAAAATTTCCCAAGTAGCAACCTCTACTGTTGATTGGGCTATTGCGTAAGCCGTAATAACGGAACCAAGGATAAAGAATATCAGGATCACTCAACGAGACCATTCTCTTTTCGTGATTTTTGTCAAATTCTTTTCCGGGAGGCGTGATTCGCACTTCCACTTTTTGCTCATTCGGATTCAAGGAGGTTGGGTTTTTTATTGCAGCCGCAGCCAGCTGCCATTCGTTCAATGAAGGTAAGCGGAACTTTACTTTTTTAAACTTATGTTCAGTCGAACGGTTGTATTGTTCGGTAAGCCAATCGCAATACGCAACTGCGGCCTCGTACGAAAGGTTGACGGCCGGATAGGTTGAGAATCCTTTGTTCTTTTTTGTTGGGATATGATTTGACGAGTAGCCTTTCATAAGCGAAAGAGTCGGCTCGCTATACTCTGAATAATCGAATTTGTATTTTTCATAGAGCTCTGTCAGATTGTGATCCTTCAGGTAATTCAAAAAAAGATTGTATTGCTCGTTCGTCACTTCTGAGTCGAAGGCATAGATCGTTTGATAGACTTGCCTAAAGCCATCGTCAACTGATTTGATATTGACTTTTGAAGGGAAATAAGGAATCTCTTCCGGAGCATTATCCAGAAAACGTGCCATGATACCTTCGTTGCCGGTATCCTGCGCGATTTTTTCCATCACTTTTTTTAGTTCGCGTGCCTTTTCGATTGATCCCTCTTTGATGTACGATTCATATAACAGAATCATTGACAATAAATAATTGGGACTGAATTGCTTTCCGGCATCGTGGCTTGATTTACCATTGAAGTCGACCAACAGATAGTCCATCAAAAACTCTTTTTCAAGATTTTTTCGAATTTGTGAAATGTTATCCACGTTGGTTAAACTGTGCAGCGATGCCAGCCCCACTACGTATAGGTATTCTTTGATAGAGTGAACATTTTCTTTTGGGATGGTTAATGCATAGTAGAATTTTTTACCAGCGTTTTCTTTCGGCAGCATGGCGCAAAGCGCAGAGGCGTTCCACGGCCCGTTGCTGGAGTAAGAGATATTAGCGGCTTTAAATTTTCGTTGCAGATAGTTGGCGTCATTCAGCATTTCTAAATTGATAATGCAAACATCTTTGCGGATTCCATACGCATCTTGCAACATATACAAAGGAATAGTGGTGTTTTCTCCTTCCGTAATTAAAATGGAAGATGGTTCTACAGATTGAAGCACGTTGTAGCTGTAGTTGAGAAGCGAAGAAGACACCTGAGTACCTTTCAACAGACGATCGCTAAACTGAGAGCGCCCCGAATGATCTAATTCAAATTCCGAAAGCAATTGCAAGAGCGCATAGGTTTCCGGTCTTTCCGGATTTCGTGCATAGGCTGTTTTTAAAAGTGTTTGTGCCTCCGATGTTAACCCTTTGTTCCAACCTTTCACTACCAGAAGTTCAAATGAATTGGGAACGGACATTTCCATTTGGTGAATAATTTCAGTGAGCTTTTGAGGAGGCTGTTGCGCAAATACGGATGCCGTGTAATAATTGAGCCAAGCCGATGCGTTGGCAACAGATGTGGCTGTTTCCATTTCCCAGGCTTTTGCCTGATCGCCATACCACGCTAATGTCTTTATTTCCAATGTTTTTGGAAGGATTCGTTCGGCAGGCAAGCTCATGCCCACGAGGGGTAAAGCCAGTAGTAAAATTAAGAGTCGTTTCATGCTAGTTTTATAAGATTGTGGTGAATTATGTCAGTTCGATTGCCATTTGCTTGCCCGCGAGCCAAGGTCAAATAAAGCAATTCGTAGCGCAGTACACCCGAACAGAAGAAACGTTCAATTGGCTGGAGAAGTATTTAAGAGAAGAGCGATGACCTTATTTTTTGTTGATCATTTTTTTTACAAACTCCAACTGCCTGTCGTAGTTGTTTAATAAGTCTTGTGGTTCAATGGTCACGATGTGATCGGGTATTGTGCCGCGCCCCTGTTCGAATTCGCCACGTGTGGCATTTGAGTAAAATACCAACGGACTACCAATTTGAATTTTTGAGCAAGGAAGTTCTACATGAATGAAGCTGGCTCCGTTGCCTCCTTCATAGGCACCACCACACTCCATACCTACTAATGAGCCTACTTGATACGTTTTGCAGGCCGCGAGGAACTCAGATGTCGTGGAAAACGAGCGCTCATTTTGTAAGATGTAAACAGTGCCTTTAAATCGATTGGGCTTTGGTTGCTGAGGCTGCAAGTCAGGAGAGAATTCTTCTAGCAATGAAAAAGTACCATCTGGTTCTTTCTTCAACTGCTTTTTTACATTTTTTTTATCCTCCACCGAAAGGTCAGAATAGGCCAGGAATTCAGAACTGTCACCTATGGCATGCATCTTCCGATAGTACCGCACAGCCGTGTCTTGCTTCATCAAATAGGTGAATAGTTCAATGCCTTGACTGTCCCACCCGCCCGGATTGCTCCGCACATCAATAATCAGATTCGTACACTTTTTAGATTCTATTTTTTTCATGGCAACGTCCATGAAGTTTTTCATTCCTAATCTCGCTTTTCCGCTAGTCGTCATTCCATTGCCACCAAACCCATCGAATCGGAGGAGAGCGGTACTAGGAGCATCTGCCGGAAAGGACAACCGCCAAGGTTGTTTGTGTCGTTGGTTGTACAATTGATTCGCTTTCTGATTGATTTTATTTTTCGTGTAAGCTCTTTCGGTAACTCCGTATTTCTGAGCAGGCACCGTTGTGAGATAGAGGTTTCCATTCGGGTCTTTAAATTCAACATCAAACTGATCGGGGTGTTCGATCAGCGTGTAATAGAACAAACAAAATAATCCGCCTTGCAAGGCCGTGTTCTTCGATACCTCAATGTAGCCATCCGACCAATAGTGTTTTTTGATAGTCTGCATGATGCTCTCTGAAGAGCGGCCATTGAGTTGTACCAATTCATAGCCTAAGGTAATCTGTGGATCGGTGCTGCCATTAAAAATAACATACAGCTTGTTGTCAATTGGAAATAAGAAAAATGGAAATGTGCGAATACTTCCGATGTAGCGATTGAAGTCGGCAGTGGGTAGTGCATTGGTGTGAGCACAGCGCACATTCGCAATAACATATAGAACACTTTTGTAAAACGAATAGAAAGGCAATGGCTTATCAAATGATTGATATACACTGTCCAGCTTAGCATCCATTTTTTCCTTGGGCAAATAGCGATAGAATCCCGGATGAGTTTCGGTAAGTATTTTTCGCAGGTAATTAAAATCTTTCTGCATCTGCTCGGGCGAAAGTATTTTCGTGGCGAGCGAATCCGGTTGTGTAAGACCGATCAATGGAGAAAGTAAAAGGATCAGAAAAAGATGACGAGGCTGCTTCATAGTTTTTTTGAGGTAAAGAAACGCAGCAGTGGCCTCCTTTTCTGCTCAAATCTAGATTTGAGCGTTGATTTAACTCTTTTTTTGTTGTTGGGCCAAAAATTCGGTTGGCGATACGCCCGTAAATTGCTTGAATGTGCGCTGGAAAGTAGCCTGCGAATTAAAGCCACACTCAAAAGCGATGCCTGTGATGGTGAGATGCGATTGAGATTTCAGCAATCGCTTTTTTAATTCTTCAATCCGATATTGGTTCACGAATTCATTAAAGCTTTTTCCGGCATGCTGATTTAATACTGCTGAAATTGTTTTTTGTGGAATGCCCGTTGCCTTCACTACATGGCTCAGCGTCAATTCTGGGTCTAGAAACATTCGATCGTGGTGTATGGCTTTTTCCAATGCAGCCAGCGTTTTTTGGATAGTTTCTGTGTCTATGTTTTTTGCAGAAACCGAAGTTCGCGCTTTCAAATATCCATTGAATCCAAGCCAGTATACCATCACCGTGAGAGGAATGTAAACCGGGTACCATCCCACCCAATCGAGCAAAGCATCAGACAATGAAGGAATGAGGTAGGGCACTAAGTGAAGCAACCAAATGCTTTGAAAAATAGCAAAGCTGATCAAAAATTGTTTGGGCCATGAAATCACCTCCTGTTGACGGTTGGAAATCCATTTTCTCCAAGCCAGAGTGGTATAAACAGTAACAGACAACCATCGGGGGAAATCGGCATAGACATTGTATTGATAAATGAAGTTTCCCCAAACTTTAAATTCATTGTTAGCAATGATTTGTAGAATAGCCCCCAAGACAAAAATCAAACCAACCAAACTGGGAAAGATGTCAATGATAGATCCATAAAAATGTACCCGATGTGAGCGATGAAGCTTGAATCCGGGTACGTAAAGAGATTCGATATAAAAATAGACCAGCGGTCCAATAGGCATGATGATGACCAGAGGGATAATCAGCGAAATGATGGTCCAGATGGTAGATCCATTTAATATGTTTTGGTTTAACAAGTAGAGATTCAAACAAGCAAGAGAGATTAGAAAAAGCATTACAGCCAGCAACTTGTTTGCATACACCTTCTCTTTTTTTAGATAAAGCAACGAACTAATAATAAAGCCCTGGATGGCTCCGAGCAAAATGAGGCTATCTAAGAAATTTTTCAGTTGCATTTAGATGTGATATACCCAGTTTTTGTATTGGCCATCGGTAGAGTTAAAATCTGTTCGCTTTTGAAAATGCCAATCTAAAGCTTCGATGGATATAATTCGATCGAGTTGAAGATTGCGATAGCCTTCTTTACTTCCGACTTTCGTGAAGCCACCTGTTTGCCAGCAGACCAGTACAATTTGATTTCGGGAAGTAGTACACACGCCTTACGGGCAGACGGTGCGAGGTAATAGCTCACGGCTAAGCGAGATACGACACGCCTTTTTATCTTCAGATGCCTTCCAGAGTTGCTGTGTTAGTTCTTCGAGCGACAAAGTATCTACTTTAATTGAATCTAACGGCTACCATCGCAGGCCACAACTTGCCGGTGATCAACAGTAGTTTACTTTTCTTTTCATAGGCAATTCCATTTAGTACATCAGCGTTCGGATTGAGTGGAAATACCCTTTCAGCGAGTTCGGTCATGTCCATGCGACCAACCACTTTACCGTTGGATAGATCAATTTTCAAAATAAAATTAGTCTGCCATTGGTTGGCGTAAATGAATCCATCGATGAACTCCAGCTCATTCAGTTTTTCAGAGGGTTTATCTCTATCAGTGACTTTCAAAATGGTTACGGGCTCAAGTGTTAGCGTGTCAAGAAAATAAAGTTGGTTGGTGCCATCACTAACAATCAGATTGTTGCCATTGTGAGTGATCCCCCATCCCTCGCGATCGTATTCGAATTCTCTAATTTTTTCAAACGTCCGTAAGTCATACACAAAACCGATTTTTGTTTGCCAGGTGAGCTGGTAAATTTTGTTGTTTAGAATGGCAATACCTTCACCAAAATACTTTTTATCAAGAATCACCTTTTTGTCCTGTTGACCCGTGGCGATGTCTACTTCCGCAATCCAGGAAGTTCCATATTGCCCGGTGCTTTCAAAAAGCCTTCCCTGCTCAACAACAAGCCCCTGGGTAAATGCACTTTTGTCGTGCGGAAAGACTTTAACAATCGAATAGGGAATTAGATCTTGCGAAGTGGCTTCTTTTTTCTCCTTGGTTTTGCATCCAATGAAGAGAAAAATCAAGCCGATTATAAAAAGAGACGCTAATTTCATTTTTTTCTATTTACTATTTATCACTTTCTCGCCCTTACTAACCAATCTGCCGAAGGGTTTTAGCCGACTGCCTTTCTCCTCAGCAAAACGTTCAAATTCTGCCGCATGATTTTCATCTACCGAAACCAATAAACCTCCACTTGTTTGTGGGTCTGCCAGTATAGCGCGCATCTCATCAGTAAGCGTTCCTATTTTACTACCGTAGCTATCCCAGTTACGTTGCGTTCCACCCGGTGTTGACTTTTGTGAAAGGTATTCAGCTAGAAAATCGAACTTCGGTACTTTATCAAATTCAATTTCAGCAGAAAGATTGCTTCCCTCACAAACTTCAGTCAAGTGACCCAACAATCCAAAACCAGTTACATCTGTAAGGGCATTGACGTAAGGCAATTTACCAAAGTCTGCACCAAGTTTATTTAATGTTAACATTGAATCGATGGCCCTCTTCAAATGCTCTTCTTTTACAATTCCCTTTTTCTGTGCCGTTGTAACTATTCCGACACCAAGAGGTTTTGTGAGATAGAGCAGCGATCCCACTTTAGCTGTATCGTTTCGTTTCAAATGTCCTTTCTTCAACTTACCCGTTACGGCCAGCCCAAACACCGGCTCAGGGCAATCTATGCTATGTCCACCCGCCAACGGAATTCCAGCCTGCGCGCAAACCTTTCTACTTCCTTCCAAAACTTCTTTGGCTACATCCGCTGGAATTTTATTAATCGGCCAGCCCAGAATGGCAATGGCCATCAAAGGTTCGCCACCCATCGCATATACATCACTAATGGCATTGACAGAAGCAATTGATCCAAAAGTAAACGGATCGTCCACAATCGGCATAAAAAAATCAGTGGTGCTCACGATACATGTTCCATCTCCTTGCCTACAAGCAGGGATGGAAACTTTGCTTTTGGTAAATCGGAGTGAAGCATAGCATCCAGGATTGCTGGGGAAATTTTGCAACCACAACCGGCACCATGTGAGAATTGAGTGAGTTTTATAGCATCCATGTCGGCAATTAACGGTAAGATAAGATTGGGCTACTTTAGCGATGTGGCAAATAACCGAAACTTAATGTTTACAAAATTAATTATTTATAGTGTAACCGTTAGTTTGTGATATAGTTAACATGAGTTCCATCATCTACTATTTCGTAGCTATTATTCATATCGCAGTAAGTGCTTTCCATTTGCATGACTTATTTACAAAAAGTAAGCGATCTGACAAATTGCTTT
>VYLB01000549.1_pt1 | contig 14688 bp, 13 predicted proteins | sample 5114431 | NCBI WGS metagenome assembly VYLB01 (sample SAMN12291786, study PRJNA351875) | freshwater metagenome | isolation source: freshwater lake | place: USA: Michigan, Gull Lake | collected 2013-08-08
CTTTCGCCACCCAGTTCTCCAGCGCATTATCTGCGTGCTGGTTCACCGAAAATAGAATTGCCTCCAATTGCTTGGTATAAATATCCTCAATCATTTTTTCATCCTTGTTGAGTGTTGAAATCTCATAGGCTGAAAAGAATAAAACAGGTATCAAAAAAATAACTGTAAGAATAAGTGCGATTCTTTTGACTGGATTCATACACTACCTAAAGCACTACAATCTTACGATTTAATTTTTTGCACAGAAAGTGGAACGAACCGAGTTTGCAAGATAATGGCCTACTATTCACTTCTCAAACTGGACGCAGGGTTGCTTGTAGCGGCCTTTAGCGCTTGGGTGCTAACAATAGCCAAAGCAAATAGTAGCGCAGTACCACCTGCAACAACCACCGTCCACCAGGGGAAATCAATCCGATAAGGGTAGCGCTCTAAAAAAGAACTTAGTGTCGACCATGAAAACGGTACTGCAAAAACAAAAGAAATCGCAACTAACAGGGAGAACTCTTTTGAGATCAGCGTTACCAAACTGGGTACAGAAGCACCCATCACCTTGCGAATACCAATTTCTTTTGTTCGTTGCTCAGCTGTAAATGCAGCTAGTCCAAATAGCCCCATGCCTGTTATTAGAATGGCAAGGGAAGCAAACAAAGTAGACAATGTGCTGATAAGATTTATAGTAGTATATTTCTTATTGAACTGTACATCGGCAAATTGATAGTCGAACGGGTAGGCGGGGTTATATTTTTTGAAAACATCTTCTATTTTTTTTACGGCAGATGGTAGATCAGCAGTTTCTTCTAAACGAAGCGTAACTGAGCTTGCCCATTCAGGCTGATAAGCAACGAACATAGGGCCTGGCTTTCGGTAAGGCGATCCCATCAAAACATTATCGATGATGCCGACAATTTTACTTTTACGATCGCCCCAATAGACAACTTCAGTCCCAAGGGTTTCTTTGAGACCCATCACATCAGCCGCAGCTTTATTGATTAGAACCGATGCTGTATCAGCATCATTCTCAAAATCACGACCTTCTAGAATTTTAATACCCATCGTTTTGGTATAGTCTAGTTCGGTGGCAATGGTTGCGAACAGCACCTTTTCTTCTGGGGGTTTACCCGGCCAGTCCATAAAGTTATTAGAGAATATATCAGTGATAGGGCTATTGGATTTGGTCATAGAACTAACTGCACCAGTCGCTACAACCTCATTGCGAATTGCTTTGAAATTTTTTCCGATTTCATTAGTGTAGGAAATCATGAGTAAGTTCTTTTGATTATAGCCAAGATCTCGCTTTTTCACATGGTGAATTTGTTCGGAAACGACCAGCGTACTAACGATTAAAAGTGTGGCGAAAAAGAATTGAAGTACTACCAATACCTGGCGAGGCGTAGCTGCATTTTTTCCCATTTGCAATTTCCCTTTCAACACCTTTACGGGATTAAACGAAGAGAGATAAATAGCGGGATAGCTTCCGCTGATAATGCCTGTTAGCAATACAATACCAACACAGGCTGCCCAGAATAGTGGGGAACTGTAATCTAAAAAAAGTTTCTTTTGAGTGAGGTCATTATAGAACGGAAGTGATAGTTCTACCAATACCAAACATAGGGCAAACCCTATGGTGGTAAGAAGAATAGATTCACCCAAAAACTGAACAATCAATTCTCTTCTGCGAGACCCGATACTTTTGCGCACACCCACCTCACGCGCTCTTCGCTCGCTTCGTGCAGTCGCCAGATTCATAAAATTGATACAAGCAATCACCAAAATAAAAATCGCTATGGCTGAGAAACCTATGACGTAATCAATCGTTCCACCGGACTCTTTTCCGTTTTCAAAGGAAGTATGCAATCTCCACCGTTCCATTGGATGTAAGAAGAATTCGCGTGGAACATCCGTTTGACCTTTTTTTATTAGCAACCCTTTGATCTTTTCATTTACTTCTGTAATGGTAACCCCAGGTTGTAACTCAATAAAGACCTGATAAGAATAATCTCCCCAACTGTTGTTCTCATCGATCTCAACGACTTGTAGTTTGTGAGGCATTAAGCAATCAAACTCAAAAGAGGAGTTGGAGGGAACATCTTCCAGTATACCCGTTACTGTCAGTTCTTTTGCGTTATCAACTTTGACCGATTTTCCAATGGCATCATCCGTACCAAACAATGCTCTAGCCGTGGAGACAGTAAGCACAATACTATTCGGATGATCCAATACTTTATCGGCCTGTCCAAAAAGCAGATGGAATTGAAACATTTCCAGAAACTCTTCGCCAACATAGAAGCTTTTTTTACTCATTCGCTTTTCACCTGCGGTTAGCAAACTTTCACCGCCCCAATTGGCAATGGTTGTATTTTTAATACGACTGTCCTCGTTTCTGATCTCTAAATAAGAAGGGTAGGGGACAGATTGGAAGGTATTCACCTTACCATCATAGGTGGCGTTGATCCAAAGCTGCGATAGGCGATTTAATTTTGGTTGAAAGCGATCGTAAGAAAGCTCGTCAAACACCCAAAGTGAAATAAGGATGCTACAGCCTAAACCAACTGCCAGCCCTACGATATTAATAAAAGAATAAACTCCATTTCTGGTGAGATTCCTGAATGCTACTTTTAAATAGTTGCGGATCATACTTTTGTTTTGACAGGTGTTAAAATCGACTACTCACTTCTCAGACTATTGCTGGGATTTGTAACGGCAGCCTTCAATGCTTGTGCACTTACAATCAGTAAAGCTAATATCAGTGCAAACGCACCCACTGCTCCTAATACCCACCAGGCTACCGCAATACGATAATCGTACTGTTCTAAAAAACTGTTTAAAAACCACCAGGCGAAAGGTGCAGCAATAACAAACGCAATGATGACCAGACGCGAAAAATCTTTAGAGATCAGCATTACCAAACTGGCCACAGATGCGCCCATCACTTTGCGAATACCAACTTCTTTGGTGCGCTGCTCGGCCGTGAAGGCTGCCAACCCAAACAATCCTAAACATGTAATGACAATGGCTAGTCCGGCAAAAATTCCGTTCAATTTCTTAAATACGCTTTCCACTTTTGCGAGTGAGGCAGCAAGGTCGTTTGTTTTGCTCAGTCGGATGGTGACTGTGCTACTCCAAGAAGGGTCAAATAATAATGCCATGGGCTCGACAGGACTGTAGGGAGAATCCATCACAATGTCGGGCACCACTCCGACAATTTCAAATTGTGCTTTATTCATTTCTATTTTTTTGCCCAACGGGTTTTCCATGCCCATCATTTTTACTGCGGCTTGATTTATTACTACTGATAAGGTATCATTAAACTCACGTGAAAAATCTCGGCCTTCAATCATTTTTATCCCCATGGTTTTGGTGTAGTCGTATTCGGTAGCAATGGTGCTAAAGGCTACTCGCTGGTCAGTAGCCATGCCCGGCCACTTTACTCAACTACTCCCGTATTTACCAGTTCTTGCCGAATGGTGCTAAAGTTTTTCTGAAGCTCGCCATTTATCCAAATTTGAATAAGATTTTCGCGATCGTATCCCATATCACGGTTTTTCACATGCTGGACCTGTTGGTAAATCACGATGGTAGCGGCAATTAGAAAAATCGAAAAACCAAATTGAAGCACTACCAATACCTGACGGGGAGTGCTCGCACCTTTGCCTACATTCACTTTTCCCTTCAGGACTTTTACCGCTTCAAACGAGGATAAATAAAAGGAAGGGTAGCTCCCTGCCAATAATCCGATTACCAACACCAATGCACTAGCAGCCACCCATATCAATGGATCTCCATAGCTAACGGCAATGCTCTTTTTCACTAAAATATTGTAACTCGGAAGTACTAACTCTACTACAACAACCGCCAACAGAAATGCGAAAGTGGTAATGGCGACAGATTCCCCAAGAAACTGAAGAATCAATTCTTTCCTGCGCGAACCAATGCTTTTGCGAATACCCACTTCCCGCGCACGGCTTTCACTGCGTGCGGTTGCCAGGTTCATAAAGTTGATACACGCAATGATTAAAACAAAAATGGCGATAGCGGTGAACAGCCTGACATAAACAATTTGACCACCCGTGTTCTTACCTTCGTCAAAGTTGGAATGCAAGCGCCACTTTTCCATGGGGTGTAGGAATAACTTGGCCGTTGGCGCTTTTGGATTATTATCTTTCAAAATGGAAGCGATCGATTGATCTACTTCTTCTTTCGGTGTTCCGTCTTCAAGTAGCGCATACATCTGAAAACTATTGTTGTCCCAGCTTTCTTTACCATTTCGTATCCAGGAATTTGTTTTTTCGTAGTAACTGAAAGGCAACACGTAGTCAAATTCTAGAAATGATTGCTCCGGAACATCCTTAATAATGCCTGACACTTTTAGCTCATCGCTGTTGTCAAATTTGATGGTTTGGTTAAGTGCATTGCCGTCTTTAAAAAATGTTTTAGCGGTGGATTCGGTGATAACAATTTTGGTCGGCTCGTTTAATGCAGTGGTAGGGTCTCCGGCTATCATCTCATAACTGAACACTGTAAAAAAATCTTCACTTGCGCTTAAACCATATTTGTTCAAACGGTTTTCACCCACTTGCAACAAATTGCCCTCGCCCCAGTTGGTCATTACTACACTTTTTATCTTGCTTGATTTCTGGAGAAGCGTTTCTTTCAGCTTATAAGGCATACTATTACTGGTGCCGATGTGACCATTCCACTCTTGAGTTTGGTAAAGCTTGTAAATGTTATTGTAGTTGGTTTGAAACTTGTCATAGGCGTACTCATCTGCAACCCACAAAAAAATAAGGATACTTGCCGCAAGCCCGATGGCTAAGCCACCAATATTGATAAAAGAGTAGGCTTGATTTTTAAGAAGGCTTCGAAATGCGATTTTGATGTAGTTGCGGAGCATAGTTTTGAATTGGGTACGCAATCCGTATTCCCAAATCAATGCCAATGATTTTTGCCGTCAAATTAGATGAAAATGGCCTTTTTCAGAATATATAGAGATCAAATACGAACGGATGCTTTTTCGCGCTTGATGCGCACTTTCGCAGCCGGCCCTACCATGATGGGAACTGTTTCCACTTCCACATTAGCAAGTTCGAGGCCGTACATTTCTTCCGTTGACAGGCTATGTTTTTTGATAAATCGATAGCCTTGAATAATCACGTTATCGAACGTAGAGATTTCGCTGTCTACGGATGCCAATGAATGCAACATCACAAATTTAAAGTCAGCCGGCATACTGTGTTTTCGAAGTGAATCGTAGTGACTCACCAAGTCGATCTCCGCATTTTCAGCCATATCGTGCAGAATTTTTGCGAACAACAAATTCACTCTGTGATCTGCTTTGAAACCAAGTTTAATGCGAACAAAAAAGCATTTTTTCGGAACGATCGTGTCCACGGAATACTTTCCACAAATTCGGTGTGGCGGTCTCTTAATTCGCGCGCGCGCAATAGAATAAACATCATCAAGAAAAACGCCAAAGCGATCGAACCTGAAAACCAGCCACCATGGGAGAATTTGCTTAAGTTCGAAATCAAAAATGCTCCTTCAATGCTAAAAAAAACAAGGGCGAGTACCGATGATCTGATGGTTGATTTTTTTACTGTGGCGAAGTAATAGACTAGCAGTGCAGAGGTCATCAACATATTAACTGTGATGGCCAGCCCATAAGCCGCTTGCATATCATCCGACTTTTTGAAAAAGATGACCACCAAAATGCAACCAAACATTAAAATCCAGTTGATAGCTGGGATGTAAATCTGCCCTTTCATCTGGCTCGGATAGCGGACGCGTGTGGCGGGCCATAACTTTAACTTCATTGCCTCGTTCACCAGCGTAAACGTGCCGGAGATCAGCGCTTGGCTGGCAATTACCGTAGCCATCGTAGCGATGATCACACCAAAGATTAATAGCCAATCGGGCATCATCGAAAAAAATGGAATCGTATCTCCCAACTCTTTTCCCTCATAGGTGGAGAGCAACCAAGCACCTTGACCAAAATAACTAAGCAGCAAGCATAACTTCACAAACCCCCAGCCTAATCGGATGTTTGACTTTCCGCAATGTCCTAAGTCAGAATACATTGCTTCTGCCCCGGTGGTGCAAAGAAAGATCGCTCCCAGAATCCAGAACCCACCCGGGTATTTTATTAGTAAACTGACACCGTAACTTGGGTTGATTGCTTTTAATACAGCCAAATTGAAGGAAAGGTGATATGCGCCAATTGCGCCAATAAAGACAAACCAAACCATCATTACCGGCCCGAATGTTTTACCGACTACGCTGCTTCCGAACTGCTGGAATATGAAAAGGGCTACTAGAATAATGATTACGATGGTGATGATCGTTTGGTCGGAAATTTCGGGCATGAGGGTTTTTATCCCCTCCACAGCTGAGGTGACACTCATGGCTGGAGTCATAAAACCATCGGCAATCAACGTGCAGCAGCCTAAAATGGCTGGAAAGATAACCCAGCCTGCTTTGTATCTTCTAACCAGCGCATAGAGCGCAAAAATTCCACCCTCACCCTTGTTGTCGGCACTCAATGCCATATACACGTACTTAATCGTGGTGATTATGGTCAGCGTCCAAAACACCAAGGAGAGCCCTCCGAGGATTAACTCTTCAGAGACCAAACGACTCCCCACGACAAAGCGCAAAGTGTAAATCGGAGAGGTGCCAATGTCACCATAAATAATTCCCATGGCTACCAAAACTCCGGCTGCTGATAGGGTATGTTTACGCGATTGAGAGTCCATAGTATTTCGTCCTACAGAAATTTTTTATGCTGCTTTTGCCTCTTCTGAATTAAGTCTTTCTTCGCCTCGCCCAATGATTAGCCGGTTACTCCTATCGTACGAAAAGTAATTCCACATCCAGCTAAAAAAAGTAAATACTCTATTTTTCCAACCTACAATGGACATCAAATGGACAAACATCCACACATACCAAGCAAAAATACCCTGGAACCGGATTCCCTTCAGATCGACTACTGCTTTATTCCTGCCCACCGTGGCCATCGAACCTTTATCAAAATAACGAAAAGGCTTAAGCGGTTTTTTGTTGATAATATTTCGAATGTTTTTGGCGACAAGTCTTCCCTGTTGCTGAGCGGGGGGAGCCATTTGTGGATGTCCTTTTGGGAAATATTTATCACCGTCCATGAGGGCTACGTCACCAATGGCAAAAATATTAGTGTATCCTTTTACTCGATTAAACTCATCCACTGACAGTCTATTTCCTCGCGTAATCAGCTCACTATTCAAGCCAGCAATCGGATTGCCCTTCACCCCAGCTGCCCAGATCAACGATCTTGATATCAATTTCTCTCCGGTATTCAGCACGATCTCTACACCATCATAAGATTTCACCGCAGCACCCAAATGTACTTTCACACCCATTTCAGTAAGAAAGTCAAGCGCTTTTGCACCTGCTTGCTCAGACATTCCATTTAACAATCGAGGAGAGGCTTCTACCAGATGGACATCCATCTGGCGCATGTCCAATTCCTTGTAATCTTTTGGGAAAACATTTTTCTTCAATTCACTTAACGCGCCACAAAGCTCTACACCCGTTGGGCCTCCACCCACCACCACAAAATCCATTAGTGAATTCATTACTTCACGATCTTCAGTCAGCAGGGCATACTCCATCTGACGAATAATTTTATTACGCAACTTGGTCGCGTCTACGATATTCTTCATCGAAATGGCATTTTTTTGCACTTCGTCCATGCCATAAAAATTGGTTACTGCACCGGAGGCAATGACCAAATAATCGTATTTGACTCCTCCAATGGAAGTCTCGATGTAGTTTTCTTCAGGTTTAATGTTCTTTACCTCTGCCAGCCTAAAATAAAAGTCGTGATAGTTGCCGAACAACTTACGAAAGGGAGCCACAATTGAGTTGGTTTCAAGCCCGGATGTGGCCACTTGATACAGGAGTGGTTGAAACGTATGGTGATTGTTTTTGTCAAATAAGACAGTTTGAAGTTTAGCTCCCCGAAGCTTCTTGATCACTTCCAGTCCTCCAAATCCTCCTCCGATTACTATTACTCGAGGTTTGCCTAGGTCTTCAATACGCGTGCGCGTGGTTATTAATTTGGGCATTTAACGGATAATCTTTGCCTTTTGCGCCCGCAATTTACGCGTTGTCGATGGATTTAAGGCTATTAGAAAAAATATTTTGTTCTTGCATAAAACACTACAACAAGGGTGTAATTTTGTGTTCTAAACTAACAACTGTATGCTAAAAAATTTATTATTCGTTGCTGCAATCGGTATGATCATGGCAAGCTGTGGAGGAAACTCAGAGAAGCTCCAATCACAAGTAGATTCCCTGAGGACTGAACTTCAAACTAGCCAACAATTTGCCACTACCCTTCAGGAAGTAGGTGTATTGATGGACTCTATTGATGCGAACCGCCAATTACTCCGTGTCAATATGGTAGAGGGTACTACCTACGACAATTACAAAAGCAGAATGAAGGACATCAATAACTACGTCAAGGATACTCAGAACAAAATCTCAGAGCTGGAAAAATCGTTGAAGAAATCTAAAGGAAACGCTAATGCATTTGCAGCGACTATCAAAAAGCTAAGAGCTGATTTGGAAGAGCGCAATAAAGAAATAGCTGCGTTGAATGAACAAGTGGATCTTTTGAAAAACGAAAATCAAAATTTAATTACCACCGTAGGGTTGCAGGAAGCAGAGCTTACTGATAAGGAGTCGCAGATCGTAGCTAAACAACAAGAGTTGGCTTTGATCGAAGCTCGGATTCAGGAAATGATGGTTCAAAGCAAGATGAGCGAAGCAGATTCTTACTTTGCCAGAGCGCAGGCCATTGAAGAAGCGGCTAATCGGACTAAGCTTGCACCGCGCAAGAAGAAAGATACTTATAAAGAGGCCATTGAGTTGTATAAAAAGGCATTGTCCCTTGGCAAGCAAGAAGCACAAGCAAAGATTGCAGCATTGGAAAAGAAGATTTAGTACTACTATTATTCCTTTCACAAAAACAGGGGGCGCCTTACAGGGTGCCCCTCTTTTTTTTGTTTGATAAAATCGAAATTACTTTACACAGTTCCATTATCCATTCCAATCAAATACACCGTGTACACAATGTAACCGCCTAATAGTAGCGCAGCTTCCCAGCGATCTAGTTTTCGAGTGTTTAGCGTAAACATAAAAATCACCAGCATCACAGTAGATCCCATCAGAACGTATAAATCAAAATTCATCGCAGCATTGTAGGGCATAGGGTTGATAACTCCTGTTACACCAAGAATAAAAAAGATGTTGAAGATATTTGACCCCACCACGTTGCCAATCGCGATATCTGTGTTTTTACGATAAGCGGCCACGCAAGACGTGGCCAATTCAGGCAAAGACGTACCAGCGGCAAGGATGGTGAGACCAATCAGCTTTTCAGATAAACCATACGCTCTGGCAATTTCCAATGCGTTGGTTACCACCAACTGCCCCCCGCCAATTAGCATACCAAGTCCTAAAATCACCATTCCTATCGATATAGGCATACTAAAAATTTTGATGGGCTCGCCCTCTTCCAAGTCGGTTGTGTGGCTCATGGTCTTGTAGATGTAAAAAAGAAAGCCGGCAAAAAAAACTAAAAGAATTATGCTATCTATTCTACTTAAACTACCAGTACCTTCGCCTCCCCAAAGGGAATCGTTGACGAGGAGAAATAGAACACCTGCCGCTAACAATGAAAGCGGTACTTCATACTTCACTGTGTTGCGCTGCACAATCAGTGGGTAAATCAATCCAGCGATGCCCAGGATAAAAAGCAAGTTGAAATTATTGCTGCCAATAACGTTGCCAAATGAAGCATCATTCTTCCCATCTAAAGCAGAGAGCAGACTCACAATCAGCTCGGGCATTGAGGTACCGAAAGCTACTACCGTTAGACCAATGGCCAAGTTGGAGATACCATACTTCTTGGCGGCCGATGACGCCCCATTAACAAGAAAATCAGCTCCTTTTATTAAGATTCCAAATCCAAGTAGCAATAGTAAAATAGGGATCAACATAGGGGTAGGGTTTAGGTAGTGTAAATTAAAACCATTTTTTGAATTTAAAATAGCGAATCATAGCAATTACTATTAAAAGCATGAACCCCATCACAATAGGGTACCCGTAGGGCGAATCAAGCTCAGGCATATTCCAGACCGATTTGTCGGTATGAAAATTCATTCCATACACACCAACAATAAATGTCAACGGCATGAAAATGGTGGAAATGACTGTCAATACCTTTATCACTTCGTTCATTCGGGTGTTGAGTGTGTTGATATAAATATCCATTAAGCCCGAAGTAAGATCTTTGTAGGTATCCAACGAATCAATAAGGTGAACGACATGGTCATACACATCGGCATAGTAGCGAAGGTTGACAGGGTCAATAAATCCGCTTTCATCTTTTAATATTTTACTCATCGCGTCACGCAATGGATAAAGTGCTTTGCGTAAAAAGATTAACTCTTTCTTGAGCTGTTGAATGTTCTTAAACTGTGTTTCGGTGGAGTTTTTGTAAATCTCATCTTCAATGGTCTCGATCTGCTCACCAATGGCGTCAAGCACATTGTAGTAATTGTCAACAATAATGTCAACCACACGGTACAATAAATAGTCCGCTTTCTTTTTTCGCACCCTTCCTTGATCGAGGCGAATTCTATCCCTTAGAAGCCCAAATAGGTCTCCTTCTTTCTCTTGAAATGATAGCAGGTAATCTTTACCCAACACAAAACTTATTTGCTCGTAGTCGATTTTACCTTCGTCAATTCGATAAAGCATCTTTAACGTCAAAAACAAAAAGTCATCATATTCTTCCGCTTTCGGTTGGTGGTCGCTGGTGATGTCCTCAACCAACAAGCTGTGAAGGCAAAAGTGATCGGCTATTTTTTGAACAATAGATATTTCATGAAGTCCATCCAGATTGATCCAATTGACGTGATTTAGTTTGACGTGCGCGATGAGTTCTGTAATGGGCAAATCTTGGTACATGCTGTACTCTTTCTCATCATACTGTATGAGCTCAAGAATTACTTTGCTGTCGCTTGGGCGAGGATCATTCGAATGGGGAACAAGTTTCTTTTTTCTGGCCATACGCTATAAATTTTTCATCACCAGCAGGTGATGCAGGTTGGCCATGGTGATGCCAGCCGCGTCAAAGCGTTCTTTGATCGATTTATTTAGATCGCATTTTAAATCAAACCCATCGGTAGGGTCTTTAGCCCAAACTGAGGCTCTTAAGTGTATGCCAGAATCCAGGAAAGTCATGACGCGCACCATCACAGGGTGTTCGCCACGTGCCTTTTCAGTATCCGTTCGGTTGTCAATATAGTAACGGTGTCTCACGGCTTCGTCCTGAATGATTTTGATCGCTTGATCAATGTTCGAGGAAAGGGAAATGGCAACTTCCACAAACATGCAGGTTTTTTCGTCAGTTATTGTGGAGTTAATAATGGTTTCATTGCTAATCACACTATTGGGAATGATCACCCTTCTGTTTTCGAAATCTTTGATGGTGGTGTGCCTCAAATTAATGTCTTCCACATCCCCCGTGTAGAGTTGCCCAATTCTAACTCGGTCACCAACACTAAAAGGCTTAAAGATCACCAGGAAAAACCCACTTATGATGTTAGAGAAGGCAGCTTGCGAGGCAAAGCCAACAATCGCAGCCAAAACCCCCGCACCTGTTAGCAACGTTGTGCCTGCCGTGTGCAGGGCTGGGATGGATCTGAAAATTACCACTACCGCTACGAAGAAAAGTATAAAGTCAACAGCATTTTTAAAAAAGTTATAGCGGGTAGGATCCACTTTCAGCTTGCGAGCCGCAGCTCTAAAAAAACGGCCTACCAAAAACCGTAAAATTCGGGAGACAATCTCGAAAATAGTGAATAGTCTGTTGCGTACCACTCACCTTATATTTTTTTATTGATGGCATTTTAAGAACCATTATCGTCTACTATCTACTTTTCTGTAATATTGTAAGTATGTCTTCGCACCTCGACCACATTAAAGCACCGGTTGCCGTTGAAATGGAAGCCTTCGAACATAAGTTTCGAGCTTCTATGAAAACGAAGGTTTTGTTGCTGGATAAAATCATGACTTATATTGTCAAACGAAAAGGGAAGCAAATGCGGCCGCTTTTTGTCTTTTTGAGTGCGGGTTCTTGTGGAGTGATTAATGAATCAACTTTTCGAGGGGCTTCCCTGATAGAATTGCTTCACACTGCTACACTTGTGCATGACGATGTGGTTGATGATTCTAATTACAGGCGTGGTTTTTTTTCTGTCAATGCGCTTTGGAAAAATAAAATTGCGGTGCTCGTTGGCGATTTTTTACTTTCCCGTGGAATGGCTTTGTCACTGGACAACAAAGATTATCATTTGTTGAGCATTGTGAATACGGCAGTACAACAAATGAGTGAAGGCGAGTTGCTGCAAATGGAAAAAGCGCGTCAACTCGATATTGATGAATCAATCTACTACGACATCATTCGGCAAAAAACCGCCTCTTTGATTGCCTCGTGTTGCGCTGTAGGGGCAAGTTCTGTGGCAGCTTCTGAAGAAGTGGTAACACGTATGCAGCTGTTTGGTGAAAAAGTTGGTATGGCTTTTCAAATAAAAGACGACCTCTTTGACTATGGTGAAGACGAAATAGGTAAACCTTTAGGCATCGACATCAAAGAAAAAAAGATGACGCTTCCCCTCATTTATGCTCTGTCAAAAGCGGGTTGGCTAGAAAAACGAAAAATCATCTCTATTGTAAAAAATGAAAGTGAGACGGGAGGAATTGAGTACGCAAAAGAAGCGATGAACAGGTACTATGCGGAGGCCTTGGAATTGCTAAAAGAACTACCCGATTCTACGTATCGAAATTCTCTAAGAGAGTTAGTTAAGTTCACCATTGAGCGGAAAAATTAGCTTGCGAGTTTCACTTTTCCGCGCCCTGCCTCTTGCACGGCATAGTCTTTTACGCTAGTAAATACAGCTTCTTCCAAATGCTGAACAGCAGGCCCGGTTGTGGTAGGAGTAAAGGTTCCCTCGCTTTCCCACCATTTTTTTGCCAGATCTTTGGCCGTTGGTTTATCTACTTCAAAATAGTTTATAATTGAATCAGACACGATCCAGGGTTTTGCAATGGTTGCATACTTTTCAAAGATCATGTTTCGCATTTGAGTTCCGCTCGGTTGATTTTTAAAGTGCGAAATAGTGTATGACATGGTTTCGGGCTCGGTCATGATCAAATCCCAGTAGCGTTTTGAACTAATTACCTGAGCGGTCGTGAGTAAGTAGCCATATCCTTTTTCGAGGGGCTCCTTAGTAATTTGACAAGAAGCTTTGAATTCTTTCTTTTTTTTGCCGAATAGGGCATCCATTAGTGCCATGGGGAGGAATTTATTGTATTAGATACTCTCAAAAGGACAAATAGTTGCACTGAGTGGAGTGAAAGATGTAAAATATTGTAATGAAAGACCGGATTTGCGTCTTGAAGATCAAATCAGGAACCCTTGACTGGCTGACTTTTCTTCATCTTTTCAAATTTCTGTTGCTTTGAGAGAAAATCGTCTAGTTTGTTGACTGGCAGTTTCTTAGCAATAATTTTTTTCTTGTCGTCAAGGACATAAATGGTGGGCGTTGTTTCCGAATGGTACATTTTCGAGTAATGCTCCTTTAAGTACGTTCGTGGGCCATTTACCGTAATCCATGGAGTTTTAAATTCTTTCATAAAATTTTTCATCTTTAACATACTGGTGTCCGAGGATACGGCATACACTTCAAAGTTATACTGCGCCTTACTCTTGTTGTAAAATTCTACCAGTTTGGGTGTCTCTTCTCGGCAGTGGCCACAATCCGGATCAAAAATGAAAAGGATGGTATACTTGTTTTTGATGTCGTACATCGACCGGGGCTGTAGGTTTTGATCTTGCATGATGAGGTTAGCTCCTGTGCGCCCGATCATACTCGTACGAATCTTATCAGCATAGTCTTTCATGCTCTTCTTTATCGAGGCTGCAGCCCAAAAATTCATTTCACCGGAAGCCCAGTAAGTATCGTTCAGTCGCACGAAAACTTCGTCCAAACCCATAATCTCCGGAGCTTGGTACATTACCATCAGGTTGAAAACCATGTACTTATAGGTATCCTGGTTTTTCTTGGCTTTTTCTACAATGCCACTTATCGCCTTCATCACACTATCTGGCGTTGGAACAAATAATTTCTCCAAATACTCCTTTACTTTTTCTTGTCCAGATTGTCAAAAAAGTGTTGGCGATAGTACTTCAACTGGTAGGTAGAGTCAATCGACCCATCTGCTTTTTTTGGCGGATTAGGAACTTCGATTTGTTTGGTCACTTTTAGTAGACGTGCCGTTAGAGTCGTTGGATTCTTTTCAATCAACTCATTTTGATAGGCCATCACGCGATCATTGATTTTGGAGAAGGATGCACGAGCATCTTTCTTTTGATCTTCAGTCAGCGTGCTGTCTCTCAATACTTTAAGCAAGGGTTCGGCTTCAAGGCTTTGCGTCCCGATGAAGTGGAGGTTATCAAAAAAAAGTTTGTTGTCCTCATCGTTTTTTACAACAAGGGTCTTGATATAATCTTCAATTTTCAACGGATCTGCTGCATTTGCTGTGGTTTCGATGGTGAAAAACTTGTTCTTCCCCACGACAAAG
>VYLB01000147.1_pt1 | contig 14596 bp, 11 predicted proteins | sample 5114431 | NCBI WGS metagenome assembly VYLB01 (sample SAMN12291786, study PRJNA351875) | freshwater metagenome | isolation source: freshwater lake | place: USA: Michigan, Gull Lake | collected 2013-08-08
CAGCCCTGCGCGCCCGAGACGAGGTCGCACTCGCCGCCGCGCGGGCGCGGGTGCATGCCGCGAAGGTCGCGCTGGGTGAGCGTGGTCCTGTTTGGTGGGTCGACGGCACGCCTGACCAGAACCGGCGGATGGCGCAGAACACCGTCTATGCCGACTGGTACAAATCCCTAGGGAGCCCGGCATGAGCGACGCCGACGCGCTGGGTCTGCCGCCCGAGGCGTTCGCCAAGCAGGACGGCGGGGACGACCTCGACTTCTATGCGCCGCCTCGCTTGGTCACGCACATCGATGAACCGGCGGTCGAGGCTCTCACCAGACACTATGCCGAGAGACTGAAACCGGGCGATCGCGTCCTCGACCTCATGTCGAGCTGGGTCAGCCACCTGCCGGGCAACCTGGACCTCGAGGTCGTCGGGCACGGCATGAATGCGGACGAGCTCGCCGCCAACCCGCGCCTCAAGCAGTGGTTCGTCCAGGACCTCAACCAGAATGCCGTCCTGCCGGAGCCAGCCGATGCGTTCGAAGCGGTGTTGGTGTGTGTCGGCGTCCAGTATCTCCAGAACCCGCTGACCGTATTTCGCGAAATCAGGCGCGTCCTCAAACCCAACGGCGTGGCGATCGCCAGCTTCTCGAACCGGTGCTTTCCGACAAAGGCGGTGGCGATCTGGCGCGCGCTCGACATGAACGGCCAAGCAGCGCTCATCCGGCTCTACCTTGAGAAAGCCGGCTTCCACGATGTCCAGACGAATGTGCTCGCGGACGGTCGACGCGGCGATCCGCTGGTCGCTGCGGAGGCGCGTGCCTGAGGTCAGCCGAAGCGGACGGTATCCTCCAGTCCGGCAGTCTTGCCCGCCATGCCGGGCACCTCCTCGAGCTGCCGCACCGCCTCGAACCGGCCCCGCTCCTCGCGGTAGCGGACGATCTCGAACCCGTGCCCCGTCAGCTGCGGAACCGCGTCAATCTCGTCGGCAGATGCCGTGTTGATGTCGATCATGCCTCTTTGCTCCACAATCGGGTGAGCGCTCCGTCCGTACCATCGATCGGGTCGCCCTTCGGGAGCGGCACGGCCGCAATGCGCGCAAGCGTCGCACGATCCGCTGCCGTCCGGCAGACGTCCCAGTCCTGCCCTTGCGGATAGGCACCGACCAGCAGGAAGTCGTCGCTCGCGCGGATACGGCAATGCCCGGTGCCCGCCGGCAGCACGAGGAGATCGCCCGCTTCGATCTGCACCTGTCGGCCGCCCTCGCCGCCCAGCATCAGATCGGCCACGCCGCTGGTGCAGGCCAGGGCTTCGTGCGCCGTGGAATGATAATGGTGATAGGAATAGACGCCGTCGCGCCAGTCCGGCCGCCAGTCATTCCGGAGAAGCAGCGCCTCGACTGCATCCGGGTCGCCAGACGGCACAACACCGCGGTAGACGAGCACCGGCAGCGCGGAATTGTTCGGCACCCAGCCGTTTTGGCCGAGCATCAGTGTCTCGGGCTCGCTCACAGGTTCGCCTGTTCTTCGCACGGCAGGTCGGCATCAGGCGGATAATAGAGGCCGGCACACTCTTCGCGGAGGCAGCCGCCCTCGATCACGATGTCGTCGCGGTAGGCGTCCGCGATGAACGACAGCGTATCGACGTGCCGCGCCTCGAAATACATTGGGTGGACGTCCTCGCGTCCGGCACCATAGACGACGCGCCCGACCTTGGACCAGATCGAGGCCATGGTGCACATCCCGCAGGGCTGCAGTGTCGAGTAGAGCGTCGCTCCGCGCAACTCGAGCTCGCCCGTCCCCTCGCAGGCGCGGCGGATCGCCATCATCTCGGCATGGGCGGTGGCGTCGGGCAGGTCATCGGTCTGGTTGCGCTCGGCGCTGATCTCACGGCCGTTCAGCACGATCACCGACCCGAGCGGTGAGGTCGACGGGTCCGAGCCCTTCGAGCGGGCGATCTCGATCGCACGCCGCATCCAACGCTCATCTTCCTCGGTCAGCGTCACGATGCTCTCCCTTGACCAACATGGCCCCACGCTGGAACATATAGCGAACGAATGAGTCGATTCCGCGTGATGCCTGAGGCCAGTACCCGAACCGAGATTTTGGCGCACCTGCGGGCGGCGATCGCTGACGTGCGCTCACGAGAGGCGGCTGCCCTGCCTTTTGAGATCGCCGAACTGGACGATCGGCTTGCGGACCGCGGCCTGGATGGTGCCGCCCTGCACGAGATCGCTCCTGCCGCTCCAGCGCTCAGCGATGAGGCTGCGGCGAGCCTATTCGTCGCGGGCATCGCCGCTCGGATGGCAGCGATGACGGGCGCCCGGGTTCTCTGGGTGGTGAGCCGGTTCGACCTCTACGCCCCGGGACTTGAGCAGGTCGGTCTCAGTCCCGAGCGTCTGATCTTCGCGGAAGGACGCGAGGACCGGGACGTGCTCGCTCTGATGGAGGACGGCCTCCGACATGGCGCTCTGGCGGCGGTCATCGGCGAGGTCCGGCGCGCCGACATGACAGCGAGCCGGCGACTGCAACTGGCCGCCGATGCGGGAAAGACGCCCGCCTTTCTGTCGCGTCGGTGGCGACGGCAGGGCGTCTGCCCGCTCACCGAACTTTCCGCTGCGTCGACGCGCTGGCGGGTCGGCTGCGCTCCCTCCGCGCGATTACCGGCTTCGGGCGTCGGCCGGCCGCGCTGGACCGTCGAGCTCGTCCGTCAGCGGGGCGGCAACCCCTTCTCTCTTCTTCTCGAGGCTTGCGATGACACGGGTCGCCTCGCTCTTCCTGCCGGGGCTCAGCATCGAGCGGCTCCGGCGGTTGGAGCGGCCGCGCGCGCTGCCTGAGCCGCGTGCCCTCCAGCCTCTCCCCGTGAGTGACGACCCCGGTGCGTGTTCGGTGCCGCGGGGCGGCAACTGGCGTCCGGGCGCCCGTTGGGCTCGGGAAGGCACTCCCGATCGCGCACAGGTCGCGGCGGCGGCAAAGGCCCTGCCACGTCACCAGCAGCCCACGATGCGCGAACTGGGGCGGAGATCGGAAGCGGCCGCACATCCGTTCAAGGGCGGGCAGAACGCGCCACTAGCGCCGACAGGCACTGGCGCCGAGAACCCGTCGCCATCAGCCCCGCCGTTGATCCTCGCAGCCCAGGTCGGCAACAAGCAGGTGATCTCGGCCGCCTGCCCCGCTGCGCTCGCGCTCGGGCTCACGCCCGGAATGGCCGTGACCCAGGCACGCGCACTCGTGCCAGAGCTCGACATCCGCCCTGCAGAGCCGGCGGCAGATGCCGCGTTGCTGGACCAGATCGTGCTCCATGCCGTGCGGCACTGGACTCCGACCGCGGCGGTGAGCGGCGCCGATGGCATCTGGCTCGACCTGACCGGCGTCACGCACCTGTTCGGCGGCGAGGACCGCTTCTGCGCCCGCCTGCTGGCCTTCTGCGGGCGACTACGCCTGACGGCACGGGTCGCGGTTGCGGGAACGCCGGGCGCAGCGCATGCGGTCGCGCGGTTCGGCAGGCGGACGATCGAGCAGATCGAGGCCGGTCGCGAAGCCCAGATCCTGGCACCGCTGCCGCTTGCCAGTCTCCGCTTCTCCCCGGACGCGCTGGCCGCGGCCACCCGTTTCGGGCTTGAGCGGGTCGGCGACCTGCTGCCGCTTCCGCGCGGGCCGCTCGCCCGCCGGCTGGGTCTCGCCAGCGTTCGCCGGCTCGACGAGGCCCTCGGACGGGTGGCGGAGCCGATCGCCCCGGTCGTCCTCGAAGAGGTTCCGGTGGCGACACTGCGGCTGCTCGAGCCGATCGGGACGGCAGAGGCGATCGAGCAGGTCATCGGGGACCTTCTTGCCGATCTGACCGCGCAGCTCCGAGCGCGTGGACTTGGTGCGCGCACACTGGTGCTCGCGCTCGATCGGGTAGACGGGAGCGAACAGCGCCTCAGCATCGGCACGGTCAGGGCGAGCCGCGACGCGGCCCACCTCGCGCGCCTCTTCCATTTGCGCGTCGAGCGGATCGATCCGGGCCTTGGGATCGAGACAATGCGGCTCGCGGCGGTGCGATCGGAGCCGCTCAATGCGACGGCGCTCGGACCCGCGCTCGCCGACGATCCCGGAACAGCGGACCTTGCTACTCTGGTCGATCAGCTGGCGGGCCGCGCAGGCTCAAACGCGCTGTTTACGATCGGCTCGGTGCAGAGTGACGTGCCCGAGCGCGCCACCGTTCGCGACGAGCCGCTGGCGAGCCCGCGCGGCTGGCCGGCCTGGAAGCGCCCCGTGCACCTGCTCCGACGTCCCGAGCCGCTGAGCAATGTAGTCGCGCTGCTCCCGGATCATCCGCCGCGCCGCTTCACCTGGCGGGGGTCGGTGCATGCGGTCGTCGCCGGCGACGGGCCCGAGCGGATTCATGGCGAGTGGTGGCGACGCGACTGCGAGCTCTGGGCCGTCCGCGACTATTTTCGGGTCGAGGACGAGGCGGGCGCGCGTTTCTGGCTGTTCCGTCGGGGCGACGGGGTCGACTCGGCGACCGGCGATCTCAGCTGGTACATTCACGGGCTGTTCGGCTGATGGCCGCACGCGTCCCCAGCTATGTCGAGCTCCAGGTGACGAGCCATTTCTCGTTCCTGCGCGGCGCCTCCTCGCCCGACGAACTTTTCAGCGCCGCGGCGCTGCTCGGCCACAAGGCGCTCGGAATCGCGGACCTCGGCAGCGTCGCGGGTGTGGTGCGCGCCTGGGAGGCGCAGAAGGCAACGGGCGTCCGGCTGATCGCGGGGACGCGGGTGCTCCTCGACGATGGCCGTCAGCTGCTCCTCTACCCCACGGACCGGCCCGCCTGGTCGCGGCTCAGCCGGCTGCTGACCGTGGGCAAGTCCAGGGCCGGTAAAGGCGGCTGTACCCTGGGGTGGAGCGACGTCGCGGCCTGGAGCGAGGGGCTGATCGCGATCCTGCTGCCTGACCTCCCCGGCGAGAAAACCGCGCATCATCTGGGCGCGTTGCGGGAGGTGTTCGGGACCAGAGCCTATTGCTCGCTCGCGCTCCGGCGCCGGCCCGATGACGCGATGCGGCTCTACGAGCTGGACCGCCAGGCGCATGCCGCCCGTGTCCGTGCCGTCGCGACCGGCGACGTGCTCTACCATGCGCCCGAAGCGCGGCTGCTCCAGGATGTCGTCTCCGCCATACGCGAGAAGTGCACGGTCGATACATTGGGGGATCGGCGCGAACGCCACGCCGATCGCCACCTGAAGTCGTCGGACGAGATGGAGCGGCGCTTCGCCGCCTTCCCCGACGCGATCGCGGCCACAGCCGACATCGCGCGCGCGTGCACCTTCGACCTTGGCGAGCTCAGCTACCAATATCCGCACGAGGAGGTGGTCGAGGGCCTGAGCGCGCAGGGCGCGCTCGAGCAACTGACTCGCGAGGCGGCCGAGCGCATGTTTCCGGATGGCGTGCCCGTCCCTTACAGAAAGCAGATCGCCCACGAGCTGCGGCTGATCGGCGACCTCGGCTATGCGCCCTACTTCCTGACCGTGAACAGCATCGTCGCGGAGAGCCGCAGGCGGGGCATCCTCTGCCAGGGACGCGGCTCGGCGGCGAACAGCTGCGTCTGCTTCGTGCTGGGGGTGACCAGCATCGATCCCATCAAGCATGAGCTGCTGTTCGAACGCTTCGTCTCAGGGGAGCGCCGCGAGCCGCCCGACATCGACGTCGACTTCGAGCATGAGCGCCGCGAGGAGATCATCCAATGGATCTACGAAACCTACGGGCGTGACCGCGCCGCGCTGACCGCGGTGGTGACGCGCTACCGGGCGCGGGGGGCCGTGCGCGAGGTCGGCAAGGCGCTTGGCCTGCCCGAGGACCTCACCAAGGCACTGGCCGGCCTCGTCTGGGGCTGGAGCCAGGAAGGTGTCGGCGAGAAGCAGGTCAACGAGCTCGGTCTCAACATGGAGGACCGACGCCTCAGGCTGGCGCTGGACCTCGCGAGAAAGCTGATCGGCGTCCCACGGCACCTGTCGCAGCATCCCGGCGGCTTCGTGCTCACCCACGAGCGGCTCGACGATCTCGTGCCCATCGAGCCCGCGGCGATGATCGATCGTCAGGTCATCGAGTGGGACAAGGACGACATCGACGCCCTGAAGTTCATGAAGGTCGATGTCCTCGGCCTCGGCATGCTCGGCTGTATGAACCGGGCCTTCAACCTGCTTGATGAGGCGAAGGGTGTCCGGGTCGGCATGGCCGACCTTCAGGACGACGATCCCGACGTCTATGCGATGATCCAGAAGGCGGACACGCTCGGCGTCTTCCAGATCGAGAGCCGGGCGCAGATGAGCATGCTGCCGCGGATGAAGCCGCGGCGCTTCTACGATCTCGTGATCGAGGTCGCGATCGTCCGGCCGGGTCCGATCCAGGGCGACATGGTCCACCCCTATCTGCGTCGCCGCGAGGGCATCGAAAAGCCGGACTATCCCCGCCCCGAACTTCGTGCGGTGCTCGAGAAGACCCTGGGAGTGCCCCTGTTTCAGGAACAGGCGATGAAGGTCGCGATCGTCGGCGCGGGTTTCACGGCCAGCGAAGCCGACCAGCTCCGGCGTGCCATGGCGACGTTCAAGTTTACCGGCGGGGTCAGCCATTTCTACGACAAGCTCGTCGAAGGCATGGTCGAGCGCGGCTACCCCCGTGATTTCGCGGAGCGGACGTTCAAGCAGATCGAGGGCTTCGGCTCGTACGGCTTCCCGGAGAGCCACGCGGCCTCGTTCGCCAAGATCGCCTACGCCTCCTGTTGGATGAAGCACCATCATCCCGACGTCTTCTGCGCGGCGCTGCTGAATGCGCAGCCGATGGGCTTCTATGCGCCGGCACAGGTGGTGCGCGATGCGCGCGAGCATGGTGTCGAGGTGCGGCCGGCCTGCATCAACGCCAGCCGCTGGGACTGTACGCTGGAACCGACCAACAGCCGGTATCTCGCCGTGCGTCTGGGCCTCAGGCAAGTGCGTGGGCTCGCCAACGTGCAGGGCGCCGCCATCGTCGCCGCCCGAGGGGAGGCGCCGTTCGAGTCCGTAGAGGAGGTCTGGCGGCGCGCAGGCGTTCCTCGCGCCGCGATCGAGCGGCTGGCCGAGGCAGACGCCTTTCACGCTCTGGGCCAGGACCGGCGCCAGGGCCTGTGGAAGGTGCGCGGACTGGGCGAGGCACCGCTGCCGCTGTTCGCCGCTGCTGATGCCCGTGACGCGGCCTTCAGCCCGGAAGGGCTAGAGCCGGCTGTCGCGTTGAAGCCGATGTCCGACGGCCGCGAGGTGGTCGAGGACTATCGCGCGCTCCAGCTTTCGTTGCGTGCGCACCCGCTCGCCTTCCTCCGCGACGATCTGACCCGCCGCGGGGTGAAGCGATGCGCGGACCTGGCGAGCATCCGCGACGGCCGCCATGTCGAGGTCGCCGGCATCATCCTCGTCCGCCAAAAGCCAGGCTCGGCCAAGGGCGTGCTGTTCATCACCATCGAAGACGAGAGCGGGATCGCCAACGGCATTCTATGGCCGGATCGCTTCGAGGCGCAGCGCAGGACCGTCATGTCGGCGGCGATGATCGGAATGAAGGGACGCCTCCAGAAGGAAGGCGAGGTCATCCACGTCATCTGCGACCGGATCATCGACTATGGCGACCTGCTCGGCCGTGTCGGCCAGATGGACTTTCCGCATGCGACCGGACGGGGCGACGGTGCCCGTCATTCCGGCGCACCGGACCGCGGCGATGCTGGCTGGAAACGCGGGCCGCGCGACAGCTACTGGCCGCCGCACGCTGCCGGCATGGATCCGGAGGAGGTCGTGCGGGTCAAGACGCGCGACTTCCGGTGAGCAATGGCGACCCTGCCGCGCCACCAGCGCGTGATCATCTCATTGTCGGTTCACATCCTGCGCGCGGCAATGGCCCGCTCGGGCGAGATGCGCGTCGATGTCGTCGAGGTTCGGCTGGCGCTCCGCTGTCTGCTCCAGCATTGCCCGGAGCGCTGGCCGCTGGAGCTGTTCTGGGACTCGGCGGCTCAAGACAACGAGATCGGCCGCGCCCAGGGCACTACAGCGGCGTTCAACGGAATCGTCCGCCAGCTACGCGCGGCTGGCCGCTATGAAGACTGAGACTTCGAGCGCCCAAACGGCACCAGCGGACCGCCGGGGAGAGGATGCGGTCGATCATGTCGGCCGCAAGTTGCGGACGCTCGAGCAATGCGCGCTGCACCGGCGCACGTTCCGCCTGACCTGCCCTGCCTGCGAGCGGGTAAGACGGCTCGATGCCGTTCCACTCTGGTGGCTGTTCGTGAAACGCGGCTGGAACGATACCCTGCCGCAGGCGATCGGTCGGCTCTGCTGCGAGCCATGCCGGGCAGGCGGACGGCTCGTGCGTCCCCGCTTCGTGGTCACGAGGGAACAACCCGAAGGGCCACAGCCGCCCTACCCCGATCGCCACGAATGGAAGAGGGTTGTGTCGCGCTATCGCTCGTGATGGGATCGCACCCATGTGCAACCTGTACAATCTCAAGGTCGAACGCTGGGAGTATCTCGACTACTTTCAGGCGGGCGAGGATGCCCGCAACGCGCTCGAGGTCACCAAGACGTATGCCGCGCCGGGGAAGCCGGGTTATGTGGTGCGGGTGGAAGATGGCCGTCGGGTGCTCAGCACCATGAAGTGGGGGTTCCCGACTAGAAAGCCGAGGAAGCGCCCGGCGCGCGAGGGCGAGATGCCGTTCCTGCACGACTGGTGGACCAACTGCCGCAATCTCTCGAGCAACATGTGGCGGCCGTGGTTGCTCAAGCCCGAGCATCGTTGTCTTGTGCCCTTCTCGCGCTTCGCCGAACCGAAGGCGGTGGCCGATCGGAGCGGCCCTGGCGATACCAACTGGTGGTTCACCGTCTCTGACCAGCCCGAGCCCTGCTTCGCGGGCGTCTGGAAAGTCGACCAGGATCATGACCGGGTTTATGCATTCTGCACGACCGAGCCGAATGCGCTGGTGGCACCCAAGCGCCCTAAGGCCATGCCCGTGATTGTAATGGCCGAGGACCATGATCGCTGGCTCACCGCGCCCGCGGAAGAGGCGCTGCCGCTTGTGTCCGCCTACCCGTCCCAGCTTATGAGCGTGACTTAATGGGCGTGCACCGTTTGTGGTGGACACGTCTGTTGTTCGCGCGAGCCGCCACCATGAAGGATCGGAGCGGCTGAGATGCGACAGTGCGGAACCACCGTCGACTGACACGCCCAGTTTATTCGTCAGCCGTCGAGCGAGGTATGGAGGACAGGAAGGTGGGGTAAGTTTGCACCTGCCTACCTCAGAGGGGTGGAAATATGACGATCGCGCGAGCATATTCCCGAAGCATGTCCGACCCGACCGATTACCTTGTGAGCCAATCGGCTACTGGTGAAGCTGAGTGGCGCCGTCGCCCTGCTACGGGCGATGGTACAACTCATTCAAGTCTCGACCCTGGAATGTTTAACAGGGAAGCGCGGGCAAGAGTTAGGTCCGGTACAAATCATCCCATCAGTGGTTGGTGGCTCGTTGCATTCGTAGTATTTATGTCACTGATTATGACCTATATTTTGGTGTAAATCTCACTTTCGCTTACCCCATTCCCGTGTCTCTTTCGCGCTAGCCCTATCCAACTCGACAGCGTCGAGGATCGTGGAACGCGCAACGGAAGACTGCTGGCGATCGACAGCTGCGTGCCCTGTTCTCAACGCTTCGGCCACTTCTGACCGGACACCGAGGGCCGGCAATGCAAGCGTTTCCGGAACGCTCTGCTGCGGCATAGGCATCGATCTTGGATTCACCTGCGGACGTTCTAAAGCACTCCCATCGACCACCAGAACTCGTTCTTCAGCCTCTGAGCGGATTCTATCGCCAGCATTCTTGATATATCGGCTTATCAGAAGATCTCTTTCTGCCGTCACATTCATATCTGAGCTCGACCAGTCTGCAGCATTGGCTGGATCAAACCTTTTATACACGAGAGGTGTCGACGCGATCTCTTCACGAGCGAACTTGAGAAATGCGTCACTTGTGTTTAGCGCGCCGCTAGTGCTGTTCGAGGAGCTGCTGGACCAACGCTGCTCGATCCGATCTGCCGTTTCGAAGTAACGACGCGATTCTCGACTCTGCGTCTGAGCGGTGGTCGCAGCCGAACTAATTCCAGAAGCGTTGCTAGCTACGTCCGAGCGCGTTGAGGTGACGGCTGACCGTTCGAAAGCGTCGCGCGTGTGCGACCAGCCTCGATCAGATGACCACGAGCTGAGCGCGTCGGCTATCCGGCTAGCATCTTTGCTGACCGCTGCAACGTCCGTGGAACTCCAACGCTTCGAAGCCCCGGCGGACGCTCCCGCGGAGGCCCCTACTCGAGCGATGCCGATCGAGCCGCCGACATTACCCTCTATGCCGACCGATCCGGTAATGAACTTTTCAGCAGCGATCGTATCTGCCACTTCGGCTCGAAGGCCGAAGCGGTTCTGCAGCATCTCTGATGCACGGTCCACTTCGTTGAAGCTCTCGCTTATCGCCGCGCGGTCATCGCTGCCGTAGCTATTCGAAATCGACCGATCATTGCTCACAGCATGCCGGAACTCTTGGAAACGTGTCACCGCATTTGAAGTGCTCTGAACCGCTTGATTAGACAGGGTCTCACCACGGCTGCGCGTCTCCGAGGCTACTTTTGCAGCTTCGGCGGCGACGGATTGAGTGACCTGCGGCATAAAAGGCAGCTTGGACACAGGTACGTCTAGCAGCTGATTGCCGGCAAAGCTGGTCGCTAGTGTGCCGGTGTCGTTGAACGACCGGGTCTGCGCGGCGCCGTAGGTGAAGCTTGGCGCCTGGTTCCATTGGTCGTGCTGGCGAGTTTGCACGGTCTGATTGTCGAAGCTCGAGTTCCCCAGCGCGATATTCCCAGTGGAAGCTTCCCGCGCCGCTTCTTCGGCAGCGTTCTGCGACGGGTTGAGGTAGCTCGTCGCTTGGCTCGAGATCGCCATCGCGCCGCGAGCGATCCCTCCGGCGAGGAACGGGATTGAGGCCACGAGGTAGCCGGCGAGCAGGCCGATGTCGTCATTGGCCTCGCTCATGCCGGTGAAGCTTGCGAGCGTCAGACCGGAGCCCCCGCCGGCACCCGCCACCTCGGCCGCTCCTTTGAACATCATCACCATGTGGAGGATGACGTAGAGCGGTCCCCACGCGGCGAGATAGAAGAAGCCAGTCAGGTAGCCCTTCAGGGCATAAGGACCGCTCCGCGGCATCAGAAACAGCGGAAAGAGCACCGGGAACAGGGCATAGAAGACCACCGTCAGAACGATGTTGAGGACCGGCACCCACTTCATTGCGGCGTGGGCGATCGACCCGTAGGTCCGTTCAGTCTGAATGTCGGCGCGAGTCTGGGCGTAGACATCGACGCTGCCGGTACCACTGCTGCCTGCCGCGCTGTGCATGGCCTGCTGCATCGCGTTGATCGTGAGTGTCTGCCGCAGGATCGTGCTCGCAGACGCGGAGACGCCGGTCAGGTACTGATAAGCCACCGGCAAATCGGCGAAGAGCTTGGCGCGGGCGAGATCAGCCGTCTGTTTCGGGTAGAGCTGCCGTCCAAAGGCGCGACCGAGATCGTCGACCATGCCGTTCCACTGGCCACTGAGCGTCGCGTACGCCTCGCGGCAGGTCTGGATCGACGAGGTCACCGTCCCCGAGCCATCGCGCGTCAAAAAGCGCTGCGCTCGCGCCTGGCTGCCCGGCGCGATTGCGGTCCAAAGGTCCGGTGACTTCGCCAGCGTCTCCATCGAGTAGCGACCGAGCAGGACGTCGTAGAAGACGCATTGCCTGAAGTGCTCGTCGAGGTTGGCGGCGAACTCGGGATCGTTGATCCTGAGGCTGCGCGTCGCCTCGAACAGCCGCGAGCCGTAGATCATGCCGTTGCGACTGTAGTCGAGGTCGCCGGGAAGGCCGAAGACCAGCTCGGACGATCGAACGAGGTAATCGCCGACCTGGCTCGTGAAGCTCGCCATCATTGCTAGCCCAAGCGGCACGTTGGCGACCTGCGCGGGCGCAAGGCTCGGATTGATGCGATCAGTGACGTGCACGTCGAGACGCGGCACCATCAGCACCATGTACATGAGCGTCGCCTGCAGAAACCAGTGCAGCCACGCCTTCCAGTCGAGGTTGAAGGCGACGATCAGGACCGAATAGCCGAGCCCCATGACCATGACGACCTGGAGCAGGCTCTTGTAGCCGCCCGCCCCGGTCCAGGCGGCGACCGCGTTGAGGACGTTGACGATGTACTCGCCCCCGCCGATCGTGAACAGCTCGACCGTGCCCATCTCGTGTGATCCCGAAGCTTAGTTGAGGCCGCGCGCGGCGACACCGCGGGACCAGTCGAGCGACGCCGCCATGCCTGGCGACATCGAGTTGGCGAGCACATTCTCGAGGAACTGCGTCTTCTGGATGATTGCCATGATCGCGGTCACGCGTGCCTGTGTCGTCTGCTGGCGATCGGCGAGCGTGGTCCGGGCCGTATTGATCTGCGCCGTCCAGGCGGCGAGTTTCGCCTCGTCGGCGGCGATGAAGGTCGCTTTCGACTTGCCGACCTCGCTCACCAGCTGGTCGAGGATTGCGTAGAGGAGGTCGATCGAGGCGATTTCGGCGAGGGTCGAGCGATCGTCCGTGGAAAGTCCGCGGGCGTAGGCCGCCTGCACCGTCAGGATCTTGTAGAGCGGGATGGAGGAGATCTGGAGCAGCTCCTTCTGTTCGGGGCTAATCGCCGTATCGTTTCGGATCGACTCGACCATGCCGTCGATCAGCGCGGTCACGCGCGGTCGAAGTGCTTTCGCGGTCGGCACCGACAGCGGCGTGAGCGTCGGATTGAGGCACTGATCCTCGGTGTCGCAGTGGTAGACCTGGACCTCACCCGCGCTGGTTCCATCGAGCAGCGCGGTGACGAGCGTCGACGTCGTGTCGCCGGTCAGGGGGTGGAAACGACCCGCATCGCTGTCGGTCGGCGGCACGTAGATGATCGTGCCGACCATGGTCATCACGTACTCGGCAAGGTCGCGGTCGAAGCTGCCGCCGGCGTTGAAGAACTTGGAGCCGCGCAGCACGTGCCAGGTGTAGTTGCGCGGCACCGCGCTGTTCACGGCATCCCACTTGGACGGATCGGCGCCGTTGATGGTCGAGCTGCGGTCGCCCTTGCTGCCGCAGCCATGCTTGGCGGCGGCATAGTCCGAGAAGATGCCATCCGAGTTGCCGATCGCCTCGCAGATCGCCTTGTCGGCAAGGTCGCCTTTCGGCCACACCGAGCCGACAAGCGCCTGAGCGGCCTCACAGCTCGAAATGTTGAGGTTGTTCATGAGCTGCGCCTTCTGAGCGAACTCATCCATGACCTTCGAACATTCAGGGCAGACGGTGTCGATCGCGAGCTTGAAGGCAAAGCCGACCGCGTTGTTCGCGACCGCCTTCAGCATAGCGACGATCTCACTCGAGTTGATGAAGCTGAAGCTGCCGGCGAACAGGTCGATGCCGCCGCAGCCCGCACGCGCCGAGGGCAGCTGCAGGTTGGCAAGGTTGGTCGTCTTCTGCGGGAAGCGCGTCCAGACGTTGCCGAGACTGTAATAGCCTGCCGACTGGCCCTGGAAGGCGCTTGGGCCAGTCACGTTGGCGGCGCCGCCGGCTTCCGCCACGAACTTGTCCATCGCCCCGCCAACGTCCGCCGCAGCAGGGGCGGTTGGCAGCACCAGCGGGACAATGGCGCCGGCGAGGCTCAGCGAACAGGCCAACGTGCCGGCCACACGGGCGCAGCGGCCGAGAACCGAGCCCGTGGTGTCGAGCGCGGAACGGGCGAGCGCGCGCAGGCGCCCGACAACGGACGCTGGATCAATAGTCACTGCCGGCCTTTCGCTGAGTGAGGAGGAAGATGCGCTCCATCAGCTCGTCGGCAGCGATGATGCCGTAGCCGATGGGAATGGCGGTCTGGGTCGCGCTGTCGAACAGGACCACAGCGGGCGTGACCCTGGCGGTCAGGCCCATCCGTGTCCGCTGGTTGGTCTCGACCGTGTAGCGCGGGAAGGTCTCGGACGGGCCACCGTCAGTCGAGATCGCACGGACCGTCAGGTGATGGGTGTCAGCGACCGCCTTCACGATCGGCGACATGACCCGGCACGCGCCGCAGCTCTGGGCGAAGAAGTAGAACAGGCCGTAGCGTGCCCCAAGCCGATCAAGCGCCTGGTCGCGTTCGACCTTGCGCGCATCGGTCCACTGCTGCTTGGCGACCGTCCCGACCGGCCGCTGAAGCGTGTAGTCGAGGTCAGGCGCCTGCCAGAGCGACCGCTGCCAAACGTCGCCGAACAGCGACGCGCGATCGAGCTGGGCGCGCTGGAAGCGGATATAGGCAGTGACATTATCCGGTGTCGGCTCGAGAATCGCACGCGCCTTGAGCTCGCGCAGTTCGGCCGTGACCGCGTCGAGCTGCTCAGCCGCGGATTTTGGAGGTCGCGGCGGCGCGACCGCCGGTTCCTCCTCTCGCGGGCGTTCGCAGTAGAACCAGGTGCCGAGCTTGCGATCCTGGCAGTAGAAGCGGTCGCCCGCCTGGGCCGCCTGCGGGCCGACCGGCGGCTGGGCGTGGGCCGGCGCCAGCATGAGC
>VYLB01000148.1_pt1 | contig 14566 bp, 23 predicted proteins | sample 5114431 | NCBI WGS metagenome assembly VYLB01 (sample SAMN12291786, study PRJNA351875) | freshwater metagenome | isolation source: freshwater lake | place: USA: Michigan, Gull Lake | collected 2013-08-08
TACAGCGCGAACGCGGTCGCCCAGGCGGCGAGCGTCGCCGCCAGCTGATAGTGCAGCACGCCGTCGCCGCCCAGCAGCCGGATCGCGGCGAAGATCGCGAACAGTCCGATCGGTTTGCGGTCCCAGATGTCGACATAGACGAGCGCGCCGTGGAGCAGCCGGTCGCCGACCAGCAGGTAATATTGCTCGTCGAACCCGGTCGCGGGATTGCCCCACATCGCCGCCCGCGCGGCGATCGCGACCAGCGCCAGCAGCAGGGCGGCGCGCGCGGGCCGGTGGAGATCGAGCGGAAGGGTCATCGCCGCGGGTGATAGGGGGCGATCGCGTGGTGCGGCAAGGGACCCGCAGCCGCGGTCGTGCTTTGTGCCCGAAGGGAGATTGCACATGGCCGATGACCACGACCAGATCGCGAAGGACTTTGCCGAGGCGGTCAACATGGCACCCGCCGAGCTGGAGAAATGGCTCGACAGCGACGACAGCCAGCGCGTCGGCTGGAAGGGCGCGGGCGGCGACGGGAAGGGCGAGAGCGTGGGGCATCGGTCCGGCCGGCGCATCGTCGAGATCAAGCGGACGAAGAAGGCCGACCTCACCGACGACGATTATGCGCATATGAAGAAGGTGGTCGGCTATGTGCATCGTCATCTGGCGCAGGGCGGACCGAAGCAGGACGCGGCGCATTCCGACTGGCGCTATTCGCTGATGAACTGGGGCCACGACCCCGAAAATAGCCCGGATTGACCGCGGCGAGGGGGGCGGGTATAGCGCGCCCGGTCCGAGGGGAGCGACTCCCCGGTAGGACGCTTGAACATTGCTGGATGCATTAAGGGCCGAAGGCGCCGGCGACGGTGGCCGATGGTCCTTTTCGTATTCCGTATAGCTTGTGATGGCTCCAGCAAAGTAACCTCAAGAAAGGTGAAGGCTTCAATGCCGACGATCAACCAGCTGGTCCGCAAGGGCCGCGACCCGCAGAAGGCCAAGAGCAAGGTTCCTGCGATGGAGCAGAACCCGCAGAAGCGCGGCGTCTGCACCCGTGTCTACACCACGACCCCGAAGAAGCCGAACTCGGCGCTGCGCAAGGTGGCCAAGGTCCGCCTGACCAACCAGCGCGAGGTCATCAGCTACATCCCGGGCGAGGGCCACAACCTGCAGGAGCACTCGGTGGTGCTGATCCGCGGCGGCCGTGTGCGCGACCTTCCCGGCGTGCGCTACCACGTGCTGCGCGGCGTCCTCGACACGCAGGGCGTGAAGGACCGCAAGCAGAGCCGCTCGAAGTACGGCGCGAAGCGCCCGAAATAAGCCACGCACGTCGCTCCGGCGCAGGCCGGAGCCTTTTGGCTTGTGTCCGAACAAGAGCCGCATGAGATGCCAGCCGTCGCTGGCATGACGTTCGTGGGGCTGGTGATCTAAGAAGGAAATTCACATGGCGCGTCGTCGTCGTCCCGAGAAGCGGGAAATCCTGCCGGACCCCGTCTATGGTGATGAGGTCCTCTCCAAGTTCATGAATTCGGTGATGCTGGACGGCAAGAAGTCCGTCGCCGAGGGCATCGTCTATTCCGCGCTCACCACCGTGGAGACGCGTGCCAAGCGCGAGCCGATCGGCGTGTTCCACGACGCGCTGAACAACATCAAGCCGGGCATCGAGGTCCGTTCGCGCCGCGTCGGCGGTGCGACCTACCAGGTGCCGGTCGAGGTGCGTCCCGAGCGCGCGCAGGCGCTGGCGATCCGCTGGCTGATCTCCGCGGCGCGCGGCCGCAGCGAGAACACCATGTCGGCGCGTCTGTCGGGCGAGCTGATGGATGCGGCCAACAACCGCGGCAACGCGGTGAAGAAGCGCGAGGACACGCACCGCATGGCGGAAGCGAACCGCGCGTTCAGCCACTACCGCTGGTAAAAACAGCGACTATATGATGGGAGCGGGTCTGCCCGCTCCCTCATTTCCGTTTGTCGCTTCTCACGCGAGCGGCGTTGGGCTGGGCTTCGACAAGCGCAGCCCGAACGGCTATGGGGCCGGTGCCCCGAACGAATCTTAAGCCCCGCCGCATGTCGGCACAGGAGTGACGCATCATGGCCCGCAGCCATCCGCTCGAGCTTTATCGCAATATCGGCATCATGGCGCACATCGACGCCGGCAAGACGACGACGACCGAGCGCATCCTCTATTACACCGGCAAGTCCTACAAGATCGGCGAAGTGCACGAAGGCACCGCGACGATGGACTGGATGGAGCAGGAGCAGGAGCGCGGGATCACGATCACCTCGGCTGCCACCACCTGCAAGTGGAAGGCCGAGGAGGGCAAGGGCCCCGAGCATCTGATCAACATCATCGACACGCCGGGCCACGTCGACTTCACCATCGAGGTGGAGCGGTCGCTGCGCGTGCTCGACGGCGCAGTCGCGTGCTTCGACGGCGTCGCCGGCGTGGAGCCGCAGTCGGAGACGGTGTGGCGTCAGGCCGACAAGTACGGCGTGCCGCGGATGTGCTTCGTCAACAAGCTCGACCGGACCGGCGCCGACTTCTACTTCTGCGTGCAGTCGATCATCGATCGCCTGGGCGCGAAGCCGGCGGTGCTGTATCTCCCGATCGGCATCGAGGGCGGATTCAAGGGCCTGGTCGACCTGGTCGAGAACCGCGCGATCATCTGGCTCGAGGAATCGCTGGGCGCGAAGTTCGAATACCAGCCGATCCCTGATGACATGGTCGAGAAGGCGGCGAAGTATCGCAACGACCTGATCGAGCTCGCCGTCGAGCAGGACGACGACGCGATGGAGGCGTATCTGGAGGGCAACGAGCCCGACACGAAGACGCTGAAGGCGCTGATCCGCAAGGGCACGCTGAACATGTCGTTCGTGCCGGTCGTCTGCGGCTCGGCGTTCAAGAACAAGGGTGTGCAGCCGCTGCTCGACGCGGTGGTCGACTTCCTGCCGTCGCCGCTCGACGTGCCGGCGATCAAGGGCGTGAAGCTGGACGGTGAGACGCCGGACGAGCGTCCGTCCTCGGACGACGCGCCGTTCTCGGCGCTGGCGTTCAAGATCATGAACGATCCGTTCGTCGGCTCGCTCACCTTCGCGCGCATCTATTCGGGCGTCCTGACCAAGGGCGGCTACCTGAACTCGGTGAAGGACAAGAAGGAAAAGATCGGCCGCATGCTCCTCATGCACGCGAACTCGCGTGAGGACATCGACGAGGCGCGCGCGGGCGACATCGTCGCGATCGCGGGCCTGAAGGAGACGACGACGGGCGACACGCTGTGCGATCCGGCGCACCCGATCATCCTGGAGCGGATGGAATTCCCCGAGCCCGTGATCGAGCTGTCGGTGGAGCCCAAGACCAAGGCCGACCAGGAGAAGATGGGCGTCGCGCTCAACCGCCTGGCCGCCGAGGACCCCTCGTTCCGCGTCTCGACCGATCACGAATCGGGCCAGACCATCATCAAGGGGATGGGCGAGCTCCACCTCGAGATCCTGGTCGACCGCATGAAGCGCGAGTTCAAGGTCGAGGCGAACGTCGGCGCGCCGCAGGTGGCGTATCGCGAGTATCTCAAGAAGCCCGTCGACATCGACTACACCCACAAGAAGCAGTCGGGCGGCACCGGCCAGTTCGGCCGCGTCAAGGTGAAGCTGACGCCGGGCGAGCGCGGTGCCGGCATCCTGTTCAAGGACGAGATCAAGGGCGGTAACATTCCGAAGGAATATATCCCCGCGATCGAGAAGGGCTTCCGCGAGACCGCGGCGACGGGCTCGCTGGTCGGCTTCCCGATCATCGACTTCGAGATCGTGCTGTACGACGGCGCGTATCACGACGTCGACTCGTCGGCGCTGGCGTTCGAGATCACCGCGCGCGGTGCGATGCGCGAGGCGGCGCAGAAGAGCGGCATTACGCTGCTAGAGCCGGTCATGAAGGTCGAGGTCGTCACCCCGGAGGACTATCTGGGCGACGTCATCGGCGACATGAACTCGCGCCGTGGCCAGATCCAGGGCACCGACACGCGCGGCAATGCGCAGGCGGTGACCGCGATGGTGCCGCTCGCCAACATGTTCGGCTACGTCAATTCGCTGCGCTCCTTCACGCAGGGCCGCGCCAGCTATTCGATGCAGTTCTCGCACTATGACGAAGTGCCGCAGAACGTCGCCGACGAGGTGAAGGCGAAGCTCGCCTGATGAGATGGCCGTCACCCCGGCCTTGCGCCGGGGTCCCGCTGCTCGATGACGAGCAGAAGAAGCGGGATGCCGGCTCAGGGCCGGCATGACGGGGTAGCAATATCGAAAACGGTTCGCTATGGGGCCGCGTTCCGACGCGGCGCCGCTCGCGAACGACGAATCCAAGAAGGTAGGGAAAAATGGCCAAGGCTAAATTCGAGCGGACCAAGCCGCACCTGAACATCGGCACCATCGGTCACGTCGACCATGGCAAGACCTCGCTGACGGCGGCGATCACGAAGGTGCTGGCGGAGAACGTCGCGGGCAACGCGGCGGTGGACTTCGCGAACATCGACAAGGCGCCGGAAGAGCGCGAGCGCGGCATCACCATCTCGACCGCGCACGTCGAGTATGAGACCGCAAACCGCCACTATGCGCACGTCGACTGCCCCGGCCACGCCGACTATGTGAAGAACATGATCACCGGCGCGGCGCAGATGGACGGCGCGATCCTGGTCGTGTCGGCCACCGACGGCCCGATGCCGCAGACCCGCGAGCACATCCTGCTCGCGCGCCAGGTCGGCGTGCCGGCGATGGTCGTGTTCATGAACAAGGTCGACCTGGTCGACGACGAGGAAATCCTCGAGCTGGTCGAGCTCGAAGTCCGCGAGCTGCTGAGCTCGTACGAGTTCCCGGGCGACGACATTCCGATCATCAAGGGCTCGGCGACCTGCGCGCTGTCGGGTTCGAACCAGAAGCTCGGGCCGGATGCGGTCATGGAGCTGATGAACGCGGTCGACGAGTACATCCCGCAGCCGGAGCGCCCGCTGGACAAGCCGTTCATGATGCCGATCGAGGACGTGTTCTCGATCTCGGGCCGCGGCACCGTGGTGACCGGCCGCGTCGAGACCGGCATCATCAAGGTCGGCGAGGAAGTCGAGATCGTCGGTATCCACCCGACCGTCCGCAAGACGACCGTCACCGGCGTCGAGATGTTCCGCAAGCTGCTCGACCAGGGCCAGGCCGGCGACAACGTCGGTGCGCTGATCCGCGGCGTGGCGCGTGACGAGGTGGAGCGCGGCCAGGTGCTGTGCAAGCCGGGCTCGATCAAGCCGCACACCGACTTCTCGTCGGAGGTGTACGTGCTGTCGAAGGACGAGGGTGGCCGTCACACGCCGTTCTTCGCCAACTATCGTCCGCAGTTCTACTTCCGCACGACCGACGTGACCGGCACCGTCGAGCTGCCCGAGGGCACCGAGATGGTCATGCCCGGCGACAACGTCGCGCTGGGCATCAAGCTGATCGCCCCGATCGCGATGGACGTCGGCCAGCGCTTCACCATCCGCGAGGGTGGCCGCACCGTGGGTGCGGGCGTGGTCAGCGCGATCTCGAAGTAAGCTGCTGATCGGCGGGCCGCCTCGCGCGGCTCACCGCAAAGGTTCCGCCCGCCGCACGTTTTTGGTGCGGCGGGCGTTGCCTTTTAATGAGGGCGCCGTTATTGGCGCCCCTTCGAAATTCGAGTTGCGGCTCTTTCTCCGTTTCCCCACCCGTTGGTGGGGATCTCATCCCGCCGGTGCTTCCACCTGCGGCGCGAGTCTCCGGCCCCAGGGCCGGGGTAACGGCCGGGGTCGTGACCGCAGTCATCGGTAGGGAATATGGACAGCAACATCCGCATCCGCCTGAAGGCGTTCGATCATCGCGTGCTCGATCAGGCAACGGGCGACATCGCCGACACCGCGCGCCGCACCGGCGCGCTCATCCGCGGCCCGATCCCGCTGCCGACCCGCATCGAGAAGTTCACCGTCAACCGCGGCCCGCACATCGACAAGAAGAGCCGCGAGCAGTTCGAGGTGCGCACCTACAAGCGCATGCTCGACATCGTGCAGCCGACCCCGCAGACCGTCGACGCGCTGATGAAGCTCGACCTGGCGGCCGGTGTCGACGTCGAGATCAAGCTGGCCTGAGCGGCGGCGCGCGCCCGACCCTGTTGACGTCGTCGACGGGTTCGCGTAAGCGCGCGCACTGCTACGGCATCGCCCTTGCGAAGGCAGGGGCCCATGTCTGTCCATGGTGAGCGTCCGCGTTCGTTGGCAGAGAGATAGACCCCTGCCTGCGCAGGGGCGACGGGCAGGGTTGGTAGCCCTCTCGCACATCTTGAGATACCGCCGGTCGCCTTCGGGCTGCCGGGACAGCGTCTCCCGTCGCTTCCTTCATCGGAGGCAACCGGCCCGGACGGGGGCACGCTTCGCATTTCGGGTTCGGACACGCACCTGTGGGGATGGGCCCCCGGGTGCCTCTGTAAGGAGCACGAGGTCATGCGTACTGGCGTGATCGCGAAGAAAATGGGGATGACCCGCCTGTTCCAGGACGACGGCCGCCACGTGCCGGTCACCGTCCTGCAGATCGAGGCGCTTCAGGTCGTCGCCCGCCGCGAGATGGATCGTGACGGCTATACCGCCGTCCAGCTTGGCGCCGGTGTCGCCAAGGCAAAGAATGTCGCCAAGCCGCAGCGCGGCCACTTCGGCAAGGCCGAGGTGGAGCCCAAGGCGATCGTCCACGAATTCCGCGTGACCGAGGACAATCTCCTCGACGTCGGCGCGGAGCTGTCGGCGGACCACTTCGTCACCGGCCAGTATGTCGACATCCAGGGTCGCACGCAGGGCAAGGGCTTTGCCGGCGCCATGAAGCGCTGGAACTTCGGCGGTCTGCGCGCGACGCACGGCGTCTCGGTCAGCCACCGTTCGCACGGTTCGACCGGCAACCGCCAGGACCCGGGTCGCGTCTTCAAGAACAAGAAGATGGCCGGCCACATGGGCGACAAGAACCGCACGCAGCAGAACCTCGAGATCGTCGGCACCGACGTCGAGCGTGGCCTGATCTTCGTGAAGGGTTCGGTTCCCGGTTCGAAGGGCGGCTGGCTGTTCGTGAAGGACGCGGTCAAGCTGGATCGCCACGCGGACGCTCCCTACCCGGCCAGCCTGAAGCAGGCGGCCAATAGCAACACCGCAGCGGACACGCCGGCCGATACCTCGGCCGACACCACCGCGACCGACGGCCAGGAGGGCTAAGAAGTGAAGGTCAAGGTTTCCTCCTTTGCCGGCACCGACGCAGCGGACATCGAGCTCAACGACGAGGTCTTCGGCCTCGATCCGCGCGCCGACATCCTGCACCGCGTCGTGACCTGGCAGCTCGAGAAGCGCCGCGCCACCGCGCGCGGCACCCGCGAGCGTTCGGACGTCGCGCGCTCGGGCAAGAAGCTCGGTCGTCAGAAGGGCGGCGGCGTGGCACGTCACGGCGATCGCCGCGCCCCGGTGTTCATCGGCGGCGGCAAGGCGCACGGCGCCCGCGTCCGCGATTTCAATCCGGGTCTCAACAAGAAGATCCGCGCGCTGGGCCTCAAGATGGCGCTCAGCAGCCACGCCAAGGCGGGCTCGCTGATCGTGCTGGAAGGTTTCGAGGTCGCCAAGACCAAGGAGCTGAAGGGGCATTTCGCGGGGCTGAACACCGGCAAGCGCACGCTGGTCATCGACGGCGAGGCGGGCGAGGGCTTCCGCGCCGGTCGCAACCTGCCGGGCGTGGACCTGCTGCCCGCGGTCGGTGCCAACGTCTACGACATCATCAAGGCAGACACGCTGGTGCTGACGCGCGCGGCGGTCGAGAAGCTGGAGGCGCGCTTCAATGGCTAAGCCGGCAAAGGCGATCGACAACCGTCATTACGACGTGATTGTCGCGCCGCACATCACCGAGAAGGCGACCCTGCTCTCCGAGCAGAACGCGGTGGTCTTCAAGGTCGCCAACAAGGCGACCAAGCCCGAGATCAAGGCGGCGGTAGAAGCGCTGTTCGACGTGCGCGTCGTCGGCGTGAACACCATCGTCCAGAAGGGCAAGACCAAGCGCTGGAAGGGTGCGCCCTACCGTCGCTCCGACATCAAGAAGGCGATCGTGACGCTCGGCGAAGGCCAGTCGATCGACGTCACCGAGGGGGCCAAGTAAGATGGCACTCAAGCATTACAATCCGACCTCGCCGGCGCAGCGCGGGCTGATCCTGGTCGACAAGTCGGCGCTCTGGAAGGGTAAGCCCGTCAAGGCGCTGACCGAGGGCAAGAACAAGACCGGCGGCCGCAACAACAAGGGCCATGTGACCAGCCGCGGCATCGCGGGCGGCCACAAGCAGAAGTACCGCTACGTCGACTTCAAGCGTCGCAAGTGGGACGTCGAGGGCACCGTCGAGCGGCTCGAGTACGATCCCAACCGCACCGCGTTCATCGCGCTGGTGTCGTATCCGGACGGCGAGCAGGCGTATATCATCGCACCGCAGCGGCTGGCGCCGGGCGACAAGGTGATCGCGTCGAAGAAGGCCGACACGAAGCCGGGCAACGCGATGGAGATCGGCCAGGTCCCCGTCGGCACCATCGTCCACAACGTGGAGATGAAGCCGGGCAAGGGCGGCCAGATCGCGCGCTCGGCCGGCACCTATGTGCAGGTCGTCGGCCGCGACCGCGGCATGGTGATGGTGCGCCTGAACTCGGGCGAGCAGCGTTACATCCATGCCGACTGCATGGCGACGGTGGGGGCGGTGTCCAACCCGGACAACCAGAACCAGAACCTCGGCAAGGCGGGCCGTTCGCGCTGGATGGGCAAGCGCCCGCTGACGCGCGGCGTCGCGAAGAACCCGGTCGACCACCCGCACGGCGGTGGTGAGGGCCGGACCTCGGGCGGCCGTCACCCGGTCACCCCGTGGGGCAAGCCGACCAAGGGTGCGCGCACGCGCCACAACAAGGCGACGGACAAGATGATCATCCGTAGCCGTCACGCGAGGAAGAAGTAATGGCGCGCTCCGTCTGGAAGGGCCCGTTCGTCGAACTGAGCCTGCTCAAGAAGGCCGAAGCCGCGCAGGACGCCGGTGGCCGCGCGCCGATCAAGACCTGGTCGCGCCGCTCCACCATCCTGCCGTCGTTCGTGGGTCTCACGTTCTCCGTCTACAATGGCCGCAAGTTCGTGCCCGTCTCGGTCAACGAGGACATGGTCGGCATGAAGCTCGGCGAGTTCGCGCCGACCCGCTATTTCCCGGGTCACGCGGCTGACAAGAAGGGCAAGCGCTGATGAGCAAGCCTCAGTCCCCCCGCAAGGTCGGCGACAAGGAAGCCTTGTCGGTCGGTACGCAGATCCGCGGTTCGGCGCAGAAGCTGGGCCTGGTCGCGGCGCTGATCCGCGGCCGCAAGGTCGGCGACGCGATGAACATCCTGGCCTTCTCGAAGAAGTCCATGGCGGTCGACGCGCGCAAGGTGCTGGCGTCCGCCATCGCCAATGCCGAGAACAACCACAACCTCGACGTCGACGCGCTCGTCGTCGCGGAGGCGTCGGTCGGCAAGTCGATCGTCATGAAGCGGTTCGCCACGCGCGGCCGCGGCAAGTCCACCCGCATCCTGAAGCCGTTCTCGCGGCTGCGGATCGTCGTGCGCGAGCAGGAAGAAGCCTAATGGGTCACAAGAGCAACCCGATCGGTCTGCGCCTGCAGATCAACCGCACCTGGGACAGCCGCTGGTACGCCGAGGGCGCGGACTATAAGAAGCTGCTGCTGGAGGATCTGAAGATCCGCCAATACATCCTGAAGACGCTGCCGCAGGCCGCGATCTCGAAGGTGGTGATCGACCGTCCGGCCAAGCTGTGCCGCATCTCGATCTACGCGGCGCGTCCCGGCGTCATCATCGGCAAGAAGGGCTCGGACATCGAGAAGCTGAGGAAGATCCTCGGCGCGATGACCAGCTCGGACGTGTCGCTGAACATCGTCGAAATCCGCAAGCCGGAGGTCGATGCCAAGCTGATCGCGCAGGGCATCGCCGACCAGCTGGAGCGTCGTATCGCGTTCCGTCGCGCCATGAAGCGCGCGGTGCAGTCGGCGATGCGCCTGGGTGCCGACGGCATCAAGGTGTATTGCGGCGGGCGTCTGGGCGGTGCGGAGATCGCGCGTTCGGAGAGCTATCGCGAGGGCCGCGTGCCGCTGCACACGCTGCGCGCCAACATCGACTATGCGCATGCCGAGGCGCACACCGCGTACGGCGTGTGCGGCGTGAAGGTGTGGGTGTTCAAGGGCGAGATCCTCGGCCACGACCCGTTCGCGACCGATCGCCTCATGATGGAGGCCCAGACCTCCGGCGTGCGCCCGGCGCGCGACGACCGTCGCTAAGGAAGAAGAGCAATGCTGCAACCGAAGCGCACCAAGTTCCGCAAGGCGTTCAAGGGCCGTATCCACGGCGACGCCAAGGGCGGCACGTCGCTGAACTTCGGCTCCTACGGCCTGAAGGCGCTGGAGCCGGAGCGTATCACCGCCCGCCAGATCGAGGCGGCCCGTCGTGCGATCACGCGCCACATCAAGCGCCAGGGGCGCCTGTGGATCCGCGTGTTCCCGGACGTGCCGGTGTCGTCGAAGCCGGCCGAAGTCCGCATGGGCTCGGGCAAGGGCTCGCCGGAATTCTGGGCCGCGCGCGTGAAGCCGGGCCGGATCCTGTTCGAGCTGGACGGCGTCGCAGGGCCGCTGGCCGCGGAAGCGTTCGAGCGCGCCGCGATGAAGCTGCCGATCAAGACCAAGGTCGTGGCGCGCCTCGGCGACACGTCGCACCTCGGGGGTGAGTAAGATGGCGAACAAGACTGATTTCACCGGCCAGAGCGACGACCAGCTGGGCGAAGCGCTGGGCAACCTGAAGCGCGAGCAGTTCAACCTGCGCTTCCAGGCCGCGACCAGCCAGCTGGAGAAGCCGAGCCGCGTCCGCGAGGTCCGCAAGGACATCGCGCGCATCAAGACCATCCAGGCGCAGCGCAACGCTGCGTCCGGCAAGTAAGGGAACCGAGCACATGCCGAAGCGCGTGCTGACCGGGCTGGTCGTGTCCGACAAGGGCGAGAAGACCGTGGTGGTGAACGTCGAGCGCAAGGTGAAGCACCCGCTCTACGGCAAGATCATCCGCCGCTCGAAGAAGTATCACGCCCATGACGAGGCGAACGAGTACAAGGCGGGCGAGACCGTGCGCATCGAAGAGACCGCGCCGATCTCCAAGCTGAAGACCTGGAAGGTGATCGCGCGCGTCAACACGCACGTCTCGCCCGAGCGGGTCGAGATCGACGGGTAACAGCCTGTCGTCACCCCGGCCTTGAGCCGGGGTCCCGCTTCTTCCGGCATGTCGGAGAGTAGGCGGGACCCCGGATCAGGTCCGGGGTGACGGTCGGGAGAAGCGGATCCGGGGGCATTGCCTTCGATCCACGGAGCGGCTAAGGGGCCGCTCCCCCTGGCGCGGACCGATCCGCTGCCGGGGGTCATTTTTTAGGCGGGGCTGGGTCGGTATCCACCCCAAGAGCGAGAAGGAAGCGGATCGATGATCCAGATGCAATCCAATCTCGACGTCGCTGACAACAGCGGCGCGAAGCGGGTGCAGTGCATCAAGGTGCTGGGCGGCTCGAAGCGTCGCACGGCCGGCGTCGGCGACATCATCGTCGTCAGCGTCAAGGAAGCGCAGCCGCGCGGCCGCGTGAAGAAGGGCGACGTCCATCGCGCCGTGATCGTGCGCACCGCCAAGGACATCCGTCGCGCCGACGGGTCGGTGATCCGCTTCGACGGCAACGCCGCGGTGCTGGTCAACAAGAACGAGGAGCCGATCGGCACCCGTATCTTCGGCCCGGTGGTCCGCGAGCTGCGTGGCAAGAAGCACATGAAGATCATCAGCCTTGCGCCGGAGGTGCTGTAATGGCCGCCGCGAAGATCAAGAAGGGCGATCGCGTGATCGTCCTGTCCGGCAAGGACAAGGGCAAGACTGGCACGGTCACGACGGCGCTGCCGCGTGACGGCAAGGTCGTGGTCGAGGGCGTGAACGTCGCGACCCGCCACCGCAAGCCGAGCCAGGCGAACCCGCAGGGCGGGCTGGAGCGCGTCGAGGCGCCGCTGCACATCTCCAAGGTCGCGCACGTGACCGCGGAGGGCAAGCCGACCCGCGTCCGTTTCGAGACCCAGGACGGCAAGAAGGTCCGCGTCGCCGTCAAGACCGGGGAGAAGATCGATGGCTGATGCCTACAAGCCCCGCATGAAGGCGATCTACGACGATCGCATCATCAAGGCGATGACCGACAAGTTCGGCTACAAGAACGCGCTCGAGATTCCGCGGATCGAGAAGATCGTGCTGAACATGGGCGTGGGTGAAGCGACCCAGGACAAGAAGCGCGTCGACCAGGCCGCGTCCGAGATGGAGCTGATCGCGGGCCAGAAGCCGGTCATCACCAAGGCGAAGAAGTCGATCGCGCAGTTCAAGCTGCGCGAGGGCATGCCGATCGGCGTCAAGGTGACGCTGCGTCGCGAGCGCATGTACGAGTTCCTCGACCGCTTCATCACGATCGCGCTGCCGCGCGTGCGCGACTTCCGCGGGCTGAACCCGAAGTCCTTCGACGGTCGCGGCAATTATGCCTGCGGCATCAAGGAGCAGATCGTGTTCCCCGAGATCAGCTATGACCGCGTCGACAAGGTGCGCGGCATGGACGTGATCGTCACCACCACCGCGAAGACGGACGACGAGGCGCGCGAGCTGCTCCGCCTGTTCGGCTTCCCGTTCCCGCTCGAGGAGTCGGGCGAAGAGAAGAAGGCGGCATGACCGCCTTCGCGATTTGACAAAGAGAGCTTAAGTCCATGGCGAAACTGAGTTCCGTGAACAAGAACGAGCGTCGCAAGAAGCTCGTGGCGCAGTATGCGCCGAAGTATGCGAAGCTGAAGGCGCAGGCGAACGACGAGTCGCTCGACGAGACCGAGCGTCTCATCGCGCGCCTCAAGATGGCCGAGCTGCCGCGCAACGCGAACCCCACGCGTATCCGCAACCGCTGCGCGCTGACCGGGCGTCCGCGCGCCTATTACCGCAAGTTCGGGCTCGCCCGTGTCATGCTGCGCGATCTGGCCAACAAGGGCCTGATCCCGGGCCTCACGAAGTCGAGCTGGTAAGGATACGATCATGGCAGTGACCGATCCCCTGGGTGACCTGCTCACCCGCATCCGCAACGGCCAGCGCGCGAAGAAGGACAGCGTCCTGTCGCCGGCGTCGAAGCTGCGCGTCCGCGTGCTCGACGTGCTCCAGCGCGAGGGCTATATCCGCGGCTATTCCGAGGAAGAGCTCGCGCTGGGCAAGGGCGCCACGACCAAGGGCGTGCGCATCGAGCTCAAGTATTTCGAGGGTCAGCCCGCGATCAAGCATGTCGCGCGCGTCTCGAAGCCCGGCCGCCGCATCTACAGCGGGTCGCAGGACCTGCCTCGCGTGATGAACGGCCTGGGCATCACCATCGTCTCGACGCCGCGCGGCGTGCTCTCCGATGCGGAAGCGCGCGAGCAGAACGTCGGCGGCGAAGTGCTGGCGGAGGTGTTCTGATGAGCCGCATCGGCAAGAAGGCGGTCGCCATCCCGTCGGGCGTGACCGCGACCCGCAACGGCAACGAGCTGTCGGTGAAGGGGCCCAAGGGCACCCTGTCGATGCCGCTGTCGGACCTCATCTCCTATGACGTCCAGTCGGACTCGATCGGCGTCCAGCCGGCGAACGACACGAAGCGCGCGCGCGCCTTCTGGGGCATGCAGCGTACGCTGGTGCAGAACCTGGTGACCGGCGTGACCGAGGGCTTCTCCAAGAAGCTGGTCATCACCGGCGTCGGCTATCGCGCCGCGGCGCAGGGCAAGACGCTGAAGCTGCAGCTGGGCTACAGCCACGACGTCAACATCGACGTGCCCGAGGGCATCGAGGTGAAGACGCCCGACGCGACCACGGTCGAGATCAGCGGTGCCGACAAGCAGCGCGTGGGTCAGCTGGCCGCGGAGATCCGCCGCTGGCGCAAGCCCGAGCCGTACAAGGGCAAGGGCATCAAGTACGCGGGCGAGTTCATCTTCCGCAAGGAAGGGAAGAAGAAGTGACCAAGGGTCTTTCGCTGTTCGAGAAGCGGCGCCGCCGCAACCGTACCGCGCTGCGCGCCCGTGCGGGCGATCGTCCGCGTCTGTCGGTGCATCGTTCGGGCCAGCACATCTATGCGCAGGTGATCGACGACACGCAGGGCCGCACCGTGGCCTCCGCCTCGACGCTGTCGGGGCACGAGGGCAAGTCGGCCAACATCGAGGCGGCAGCCGCGGTGGGCAAGCGCGTGGCGGAGGCGGCGAAGGCCGCGGGCGTCACGCAGGTCGTCTTCGACCGTGGCGGCTTCCTGTTTCATGGCCGGGTGAAGGCGCTGGCCGAGGCCGCGCGCGAAGCCGGACTGGAGTTCTAAGACATGGCTGACGAGAACAACCAGCAGCCGCAGGGCGATGCCGCGGCGCAGGCGCCGCAGCAGGGCACCCACCAGGATGGGGGCAACCAGGGCGGCAACTTCGGCGGTCCGCGCGGTGCGCGTGGCGGCCGTGGTCGTGGTCCGGGCGGCCCCGGC
>VYLB01000149.1_pt1 | contig 14513 bp, 14 predicted proteins | sample 5114431 | NCBI WGS metagenome assembly VYLB01 (sample SAMN12291786, study PRJNA351875) | freshwater metagenome | isolation source: freshwater lake | place: USA: Michigan, Gull Lake | collected 2013-08-08
CCGCGCGCGAGCAGGCCGGCCTGAACCGCGCTGTTCACCTCGGCGCGCAGGCGTCGCCCTGACGCGTAGATCGCGGTGCGTGCCCGATCGGCGTCCGGCAGCGCCAGCCAGCGGTCGGCCGCCTCCGCGCTCGCTCGATCCGGCGCTTCGACAGTAAAGGGCCGCAACGCTTCCATCGCGCGGTCAACGGCACCGATCTGCGCCGCGGCAGCCGCTGTGCGGATATCCTCGCTGCGCGCGCGCAGATTCTCGCTCATCTGGGCCGTCGGTGCGCCGGCCTGCTGCATGACGGAGAAGGGCTTGCCCGCGTCCACCGCGCCGAGCTGACGAGCATCGCCCACGAACGCTAGGCGTCCGACACCGGCCAGATTGGCGAGCCGAACGAGGCTCAACTGGTCGCGGTTCGACAGCATCGAGGCCTCGTCGACGAGGATCGCCGCTCCGCCCAGCGTAGTCCGCGCCTGCGCTAGAGCGATCGGATTCGGGGAGGGACGCAGCGCGGCTTCATGCGTTTTCAGGAAGCGCGCGACCGTCATCGATGGGATACCGGTTTCGCGTTGGAGCATCTGCACCAAGGTGTTCTGGACCGCGAGCCCGATCACCTTGTCACCGTGGCTCAAGATGATCTCGGCTGCGGGCGCGAGGACGCTGCTCTTGCCGGCGCCGGCAACGCCCTGGATCGCGACGATGCGGTTTGGCGAGGACAACAGCATGGTGCCGGCGGCCTGCTGGCCAGCGTTCAGCCTGATCCCCGACCGCTTGGTGGCGGCGTCCTGCAGGGCTGCGGGCGCGTGCGCCATCGTCTGATAGGCACGGCCCTGGCCGCGACCGACCTCGATCGCATCGAGGATCGCGGTCTCGGTCGCGATGCCCTGCGCGGTCGTGAGCATCGTGTCCCGACGCCCCATGCCGCGCACCAACGCGCCTGCGGAGAGGAGATGCTCGACGCGCCGCTCCACCGCTTCGATATTGGTGGGCAGCCCCGTGTCGAGCGCCGCCTTGAGGAGATCGGTCCTCGCGAAGGCCGCCTCGCGTGCCTCCAGGTGCCGAACACCCGAGGCGACGGCATGGGCCGCAGCGGCGTTGCCCGGGCGCAGACCCGGCCCTGGTCGCGGCAGGTATGGGTCACTCGACGCCAGCCCGAGCTTGCGTCCGAGGTCGCCGACGACATCCTTCATTCTCGTCGCGACCGAACCGATCGATTGGGCCAGGCGCGCCCAGGGCGCGACGGTGGCAGTGACGATCCGCTCTGCGCCGGACATCACCCCCGCGAGATCCAGGCCGACCTCGGCAGCGCTGCCCCGCCAGCTGGTGTAGAGCGCGGCACGGTCGCTTACTGGCGCCTTGTCCGGACGGGTCATGAGCGTCGCGGCGTCGAACGCGGCGGGGCTTCTGGCGCCCAGTTCCGCGACCTTGGCGAGGATCTGCTGGCGGCGTGTGCTGAAGGCCATCACGAGATTGCGCGGGATCCCCGCCGCCTCGAAATTGCCGTGGCGGGCGCGGTCACCGACCCTGTAGCCCAGCGCCTCCACGCGCTCCCGAAAGCCAGCCATGGCGATGGCGTTGAGCAAGGTGTTGAGCTGCCAGAGCTTGCCGTTGTGAAGCGCACGCCACTTGCCATCTGGCCCCTGCGTGACGTTGGCGATGACCGCATGAAGATGCGCCTGCGGATCGTGCGCCCGGCTGGTGTCATGCTCGAACAGCGCGACCACGAGGTTGTTCGTCGCCACCACTTTCTCGCGCCCGCGCACCTCCATCCGCGTCTCGGCAGCGTTCTTTTCGGCCCAGGCAAGCGTGTGTTTGACGGCCTCGCGATAGGCCTCGACGATGCGCCGGTCGCCGCCAACCAGGGCGAGCAGCGACCAGCTCTTGGGAAGCGAGAAGGTCAGGTCGACACCCGCGCTGTGTCGCTCCGGAACGCCGACCTGCTGACCGTTCGGCAGTTCGCCACGGAGCACAGACTCGAACGTCTTCTGGTCGACCGGCCCGACCAGACCAAGTGCGGCGGCACCGCGGCCGACCCACTCGCCCGCCGCCTCGGGCTGGTCGGCCGTGTAATAATTGTCGGCGGCGAAATAGCTCGCCGCGCCCTGAGCTGAGCGGACTGTCGCCACCGACAACATGGTTGTGCCTCAGAAGTCGAGCTCGGGTTCGTCGCTGGGATGCGGATCTGGCGGCGCGATGCCCTCTCGCAGCTCACGACGGGTGATATTCTCCTGCTGTCTGGGGAGTGCGGTGGCACCTGCTTGGCGGCCAGCGTCTGCGCCGGTCCGGGTCACCGGGGTGGCAGGCGTCGTCGCTTGCTCCTTGGCCTCCGGGGTCCCGTCAGTTGCGCCGGTCGCCTTTGAGAGCAGGGGCCGGGCCGATCCGGCGACGGCGGTCGGCTGCTGAGAGCCTGGTGGTGGGCCTTCGCCATTTTGCCTGTCGCGCGGTGGATCTGCCGGCGCCTTGCCGAAGGCGGGCTCGCGGTCGGCGGCGCGCAGCCTCGGCTTCGCATGTCCGTCCGGCAGCTCGCGCACGCCCGCCTGATCGGCTTTGCGCTCCTGCTGTGAGCGCGGCCCCGGCCCCTGGTCGCTCGCGCCGCTCGTATCTGCGGTGGGCTCGCTTTCAGAGCCGACGGCATCCGCTGACGGGGCAGACGGAGGCGTGGGAGAGCGGGGAACGAACGGCTCGGCAAGGCTCGGATAGGCGACGTAGTCAAGGCGCACAGGTGCCGCCGGAAATCCGTCGGGGAACTTGAGGTAGCCTTGCAGCCGCGGCAGGTTCATCAGCTGGTCGGGCAGCAGGAGCGGTTCGATCTGACGCCGCGGCGTGAGGCTCACCGCGTCCCGCGCGTTGTTATACCCATAGCTGTAGCCCTCCTCCATCTCGCGATACTGGCGGTGGCCAATGAAATCGGAGCACCAGGTCGCGGACTCGCGATCGGCAGTGGCGAAGATGAGCTTGGTGCGTGCGAGCGCTGCAAGGGTCATCGCCATGTTGTCGCCGTAGGTCTCCTTCAGCTTTGCATAGGCGTGGACCCCGGCGACGATCGCGCCGCCGTAATTGCGCGCGGTCTGGAGACCCTTTTCAAGCGCAGGCAGGCGATGCAGCGCGCCGAGCTCGTCAAACAGGAACCAGACCTTGAGGTCGGTGGTGCGCGGTCCAGCCATGAGCGTGTTCATGGCGGTGTCCATCCAGACGGTGAGGAGTCTGGAGGCGACCGACATGTCGACATAGCGCGCCGAGACGAAGAGAAAGCTTGCCTCGGCACAATCGCCCTCGACCCAGCGGCGGACGGAGAAGGGCACCCCCGTCACCGGTAGCATGCGGAGCGCCTTGGCATTGGCATTGAAGACCGCCCGGATCGACTCCGCCATGCGCGCGGCCTCGGGTGCGGTCAGCGGGTCGGCGACGGTGCCCTGCATCAACTGGTGCACGTGAGCGAGGCTGGCCGTCATCAGTTCGCTCGAGAGCGCCGCATTGGTCGCGCGTCCCTCGGCGACGAGCTTGAGGCACATCTCGACGAACAGCATCCGGGCCGCGAGCACCCAGAAAGCCTCCGCGCCGCCGCCGTCATGGGGCACGAGCGCTTCCGCGGCGGCGGTGAAGCTCGCCTCGTCCGTGCAATCCTCGAAGACCGACCATTGCGGGCAGCGCGCGTCGAGCGGGTTGAGGATGACGTCCCGCTCGGGATCGTAGAACGCCTCGATGAAAGCGCCGGTCAGGTCGAAGACCACCGCGCGGTGCCCGGCGGCGCGGACCTGGCTCAGCAGGTCACGCAGGCAGACGGTCTTGCCGGTGCCGGTCGTGCCGATGAGCATGGCGTGGCTCTGCTCGAGGCGCCACGGGAAGGGGACGCCCGCCAGACGATAGGGTGCGTAGAGCTGCGCGGCGCGGCGCTCCGCCGGTGAGGTGAGGCGCCAGCCGGGACCGAGCGCCCGCCGATACTCGATCGCGCGCTCGCCGCGATTGTGAGCCTCGATCTCGCCAACCAAGGTCGGAAGATCGGCCAGCGTGGCGCCGCGCTCATGCTTGCTTTCCTTCGAGCGGCGGCCGAACCACGCGGCGATCCAGGCGAAGGCAATCGTTGCGGGAACCGTAATGAGGGAGGCGGTCACGGCGCCGTCGCGCGCCGCTACCAGGCACTTGGACCATGCAGCCGCCATGATCGGATGACTGGCCGCGCGGGCCATCGGCACGAGCAAGGGCGCGCCATCCCGCGCCAGATTGACCGAACGCTCGGGATCGAATTCGAACCAGGTGTAGCCGGCGACATAGAGGCGCATCCAGCACAGATAGCTCTCGGCATTGCTGAGGGCCGCCGACACGCGCCACCAGATGAAGCCCCCAAAGATCGCCATGGCGAAGAGGAGAGGGCCCTTCAGACCGGCGGCGAACATGAAGCCGAAATGGCCGATGAGCTGGGAGCCGCGGGTGAAGTTAACGAGCTTATTGCGCATCAGACGACGCCTCCTCGTCGAGGCGCGTGCGCCATTGCTGGATGACATGGTCGCGCAGCGTCTCGTCGCTGTGCGCGGCGAGCAGCTCGTCCATGGCGATTGCGAGGAACAGGAGCTGACCGAGCGCCTCGCGTGCGCGGTGACGCCCGACTGCGAGCTCGAAGGCGATCAGATCGCGGACGAGTTTGCCGACGTCGAGCTGGCGCTCGGCGGCGTGGGCGAACAGCTCGGCACGCATGGTGCCGCTCATCCGCACGGTTATGAATTCATGATACGACATGCACGTCTCCATCACCGGATGGAGCGTGGTCGCGCTTCGCAAGGCCCGGTCGATGTAGCGCGACAGGCGGGGTGTAGGAAAACTAGTTCGCGCGCCGCCTGCGGAGCTTAAATCAAGGCAATTCAGTAGGTTGGCCGCACGCCAAATCGGACCCACGAAATCGAGCAGCGTGTGGGACAGGTTTGCTCCGCCGAAATCAACTACTTAACCTGCGAGCTTGCCGCATAGGGTGTGCCCTCTTTGCCCCATATCGTCGAGGTGCTGCGGTCGGTGATGATGGACTGTCGATCGGGTCTCGATCGGTCATCCGGTGGGATTGCGGAGACGCGAGTCGCTCCTGAGTTTCAGGCTCGCGGTTCCACTTGGACCGGCGTTTCCTACTCTTACTCCTGGCTGGCCGATTGCTCTGGACGAGCAAAGCGAGAGGCGCCGGAGCCCCTCTCGCCGGCTTACTCCTCGTCGCTGCGGCCTGCCGTCACGGTGTGGACGATCCGGTCGACCAGATCTGCCATCAGGCTTTCGTAGTCGCCCTCGTCGGCGACCCAGTAGCAGCCATCGTCGGTGCGGATGATGTGCTGGTCGAAGTAACTGTAGGGCGCCCTGGCGGCGGCCTTGGCATAGGCGGCCATATAGGCGTCGTGGTCCGCAGTGGCGGCGGCGGTGGTGTTGATCGGGCTGTAGAAGGTCATCGTCCGTCCTCTCAAATCTCAAGTGAAAGACGGCGTCTGAGGGACAGCGGGGAAGATCGGGGGTCAGGGACCGCTCCGCAGGAGCGGCCGCGCCAGCGGCGATGGGGGTCACGATTTTTCCGGCCGCGCGATGACGCTGGTGATGAGGACGAACGTCGATCGGCCGGAAAAATGGTGGGGCCCCGTCGTCCTTGAGGCCCGGTCTTCGCCGCTGTCATGCTACCCCTTGTCGAGCGAGTAGAAGAGCTCGGCCGGCGCGGGCTCGATGCCCGCGGCGGCCGATTGGATGCGGCACGCTGGAGAGAGGGGACCTGACCCGAGCAGCTGAAGAAAGTGCTTTCCTACAGCCACGCCGCTGCGCGAAGAAGGACGTCGGAAGGGGCTTCGACCGACAGGAGACTGGTCGTGGCCAAGAAGAAGCCGAGCGCGCTCGATGCGCTCACCCGACATGACGAAGAAGAACGGCGCCTCGCCAGCCTGCGCGACGCGTTGCGCCAGGCAGCCGCACTCGAGCTTGGCATCATCGTGCTCGACGCCGGGGGCGGTGCCCTCGGCTCCGAAGGCCTCCGTGTCGCGATCCGCAAGGCGCTCGGCGACGCACCGCAGGGCGTCGGTGCTGGGATCAAGACGGCTGGAAAGTCGGGTGGGAACGGAGGCGGCGATGGCCAAGCCTGAATTGCGGTTCGACGGTGCCGAGGTCGTGGACTTGTTGGCGATCCTCGCCGACCCCGCGACCAGCTACTGGCTGCGCGATGCGATCGTGTCGGCCTGCGCGCGTGATCCGTTCGATGCGGAGCGCGATGCGCTGGCGCTTGCCGCCTTGCTGACGCGGCGCCTGGATGCGATCGTCGCCCGGCATTTCGGAACCCGCCCGCAGGCGTGAAGAAAGCCCCGGCGGCGATGCCGCCGGGGCTGATCGGGCCCGGTCAGAAGGGCAGGTCGTCGTCGATATCGTTCTGACCCGAGGGCTCGCCGCCGCCCGCCGGCTTGCCGCGGCTGAGGAACTGGACATCCTCGGCGATGATCTCGCAGCCGTAGCGCTCGACACCCTCCCGGTCGGTCCACTTGCTGTAGTGGATGCGGCCCCGCACGGCGACCATCATGCCCTTGGTGGCATATTGCGCGACGGTCTTGCCGAGGCCGTTGAAGCAGGTGATGCGGTGCCACTCGGTTTCCTTGGCGGTGTAGCCGCTCGCATCCTTGAAGGTCTTGCCCTCGCTGTCGCGCTTGGGCCGGCTGGTGCCGAGGCTCAGGCTGACGACGCGGGTTTCGCCGCGGGTGGTGCGGGTCTCGGGATCGGTGCCGAGATTGCCGACGAGAAGAACGGTGTTGGTCATGAGGCTCACTCCTGGAAGGTCGCCGGGACCGTCCCCGTCGACGCAGAACCCGGCCATGGCGGGCTCGAGCGGAGCGCTGCACCGGAGGCCGTGAGGCCGAAGGGGAACCTGACGGGCAAGGCTGGCGCGGGCAGCGCCAAGCGTCAGCGCGGGCGCAACACGGGCCTTGAACGGCGGGTTGCAGGGGTCCGCGGCCGCCATAGGGATCAGGCGGCGATGGGGAGGGTTTCGGACGCGCTCAGGAAGGCGAGCCGTCCGGCAGCGATGGGTCAGGACGAGCCTGGGTTCGATCGGCAGACCAGCCTGCCATCGTAGCGCGCCCAGGACAGAGCGTAGCCGCCCCGGACCATCGCGCAGGAGAGGTCACCCGTCTTGCCGGAGCGGCAGAAAGCGCCCGTCCGGGAGCCGCGGGCAGAGCCATTCGAGCGGCAGCTGAGCACCGGACCGCGCACGACGACATGGCCGGTCCGCAGCGTGCCGCGCGCTCCACCCAGCAGGGTGACGAGGTGATCGCGCGCTTCGCGGCCCGAGGCACGGGGGCAGGGATGACCCGGTCGGCAGCTGCCGTCGATCTCGCGTGCGGCGATCCCGGCCAGCCGGATCCGGGGTCCCTCCCGGCACCAGATCGGACCATCGCCGTCCCAGACGGCGACGGGGGTGCAGGTGAAACGCTCGCCGGAGGGCACAACCATCGAAGCGGCAGCGAGGAGCAGGAGTGACATGGCGACGTCCTAGCGACGCTATCCTGATGTAGAAAAGCGAGCGGATACAAAGTGATGGAGCGTGCTGGCTGGAGGTGCTCTAGACGTTGATCGTGACCATCCTTTCGCCTCATCCGTGACGCCTCAGTCAACCGCCTTCCCCTACCGCGTAGAGTCCGGCGGAGATGTATCGGTGCTGCTCGTGACCTCACGCACGCGGCGGCGCTGGATCCTGCCGAAGGGCAAGATCGCCCGCGGGTTGATGGCTTCGCGTTCCGCCGAACGCGAAGCCTATGAGGAAGCGGGTGTAACCGGCCACATCGCGTCAGAGCCGGTCGGACGCTACCGTCAGCCGGGCGGATCGACGCTCAGGTTCGGCGGCACGATCCGGATCGACGCATTTCCGCTGGAGGTCCAGGCCGAGCTCGCGGACTGGCAGGAACGGCACCAGCGGCAGCGGCAATGGTTCACGCTTCCCCTCGCCCGGCGCGCCGTCAAGGACGCAGAACTGCGCCAGGTGCTGGAAGCATTCGAGCGGTGGATCAAGGCGTCGAGCGCAGCGTGACGCGCCAGACGCAACGGCTGAAGGAGCGTGGCCGAAGCCACGCTCCCGACCGGTCAGGGGCGCCCTGACGCGTACGCGCGCGCATGCTGCTTGGGATTGGTGCCGAGCGGACCGCGGCGATCGACAACGGAGAGACCGCGCTCCTTGGCCTGGATGACGAGGCGCTCGAGGACGCCGTTGCCGGCAAAGGCGACGACGTAGCGCGGCGTCAGATCGAGCATCTGCTCGTTGCGCTTGAATCCGGCTCGAGCACCCAGCCGCGTGTCGAGGCTGAAGGCGATCTGAGGTACCTTGTGCCGTTCGGCCCAGGACGCCGCCAGGCGATCGGCACCCTTGCCGTCCCCGCCATGAACAAGGACCATGTCGCCGACATTGGCCCGCACGCGGTCGAGCGTCTGCCAGATCGCATCGCCATAGGCCTTGGCATCATCGGTCGAGGTGAAGCTCAAGCGCCCACCGGCAAAGACGATCGGCGTTCCCTGCGGCATCGCCGCGCGGCGCTTGCCCTCGGCGCGTGCCTTGAGGAACTCGCGCCCCTGGACGACCGCCGAGGTGGTGAGCGCGTCGTGGCTGAGCCGCGAGCCGCCGGCCGGCCGCCACGATGACCCGGTCTCGGCGAGGTAGAGGGCAGCAGCCGTCTCGCGGAGCGCCTCGAGCGCCAACATCTCGTCCTCCGCGACTTGGGCGCGCTCGACCTGCTGCTCGAGTTCCGTGGTGTGCACCTCCGAGCCATCGTTGGTCGCCAGCAGCAGCCGGATCTCGTCGGTCGCGCGATCGATCCGGGTCGATGCCTTGGCGGCGGCGCGGTGGAAGAGGTTGACAACGCCCCAGCCGAGTTCCTCGGCCTGATCCTCGAGGACGGTATCGGTGAAGAGTCCGAACAGGTCGGACCAGACCGCCGCCAGTGTCTGGTCGATCGCATCCGGCTGAAGGGGATTGCGGCACGCAGGGCTCGCGTCGGCGCTGATCGAGAGGTGACCGAGTTCCAGCGCGGCGAGCTGGGCGGCAAGGGTCGTGGGCATGAGAGGTCTCCAGGTCTGACGCCGCGCAAGTGCGGCGGCGCGCCCTCCCGCCCGTCGGCATCAGGGGTGGGCGCAACTCCCCGGCAAGGCTGGCGCGGGCAGCCCGGCGGCGACCAAGTCGCCGGGCAACACGGGCCGCGGGCGGGCGGGTTGCGCGCATCCCGCCGGCGGGTAGAGGGCCTCTGGCGCCGCATGCCGGCGTCCGATGAGACCCTCAGCCACGCTCACGCGACCAGCCGCGGCTGGACCTCTTCGGCGAGGAAAAAGCCCAGCTCATGCGCGATCCGTCGTGCAAAAGCCGAGGTGTCGAGCAGGGCGGGCATGCGGGCCCAGTGGTTGCGCTCGCCGCAATAATCCGAACGGCCGCGGCATCGGCGGAACAGGATCTCGCCGCCGCCGAAGCCGCCGATCGAGACTTGGATGTAGAGCTCCTCGGCGTGGAGGATGACCTCGCCGGAGACCGCAGGCCCACCCTCGCATACGCGGATGTCGAAGCTCTTCGCCGACAGGTGAAGGTCGCCTGCGAGGTGCCGCAAAGCGCGCCTAGCCTCGGTGTGGAAGGTGCGCTTGGCATCGGCATCATAGGATACGCCGCGGGCTGCGAGCAGCACCAGGAGAGGCGTGCGCGCGATCTCGGCGAGCGCTTCGCCGCAGAGCGACCGAAGTGCGGGGCGGTCGGGCATCTTCGTCGTGGCGACGCCTCCGAGATGCTGCGCGAGCAGCACCACGGCAGGGTCGGACTCGAACGGCTTTCCGGCGTTGCGGCAGTCCTTCGCGGCTGCCTGGAGTGCGTGAAGGCAGGTGGCGATCGTGTCGAGGCCGCTCGGATCGAGCGCCTGTTGGAAGCGGTAGCCGACGTCGTAGGTCATGGGGATTACTCCGGTCGAACGCTGCCGTCACGCCGCAACGGGCGCGTCGATGGCAGCGATGCTGGGGTGGGATGAGGCAGCGAGCAGCGTGGGCTCTTGCACTCGCCCAGGTTCCTGGAAGGCGAGGAGGAAGGCGCTGGCTTCCTCGGCCTTGGCGGCGGCGGTCAGGATCGCGCGGCTGTCGGTTTTGAGCACCTTGAGCCAGGAGGCGAGGTAGCTTGCATGATCGTCGAGATGGTCGACCGGAAGTCCGAGTTCGGCGCCGATCATCGCCGCGGTGAGTTCGGCGACGAGTTCTTCCATCGCATAGGCGTCGCTGCCGAAGCGGTTGCCGAGCGCGCGATCGAGCCGGCTGGCGTGCCCGGTCCAGTGCGCCATCTCGTGTGCGAGCGTCGCCCGGTAATGGTCGCGGCTGCGGAACGCCGCGATCTCGGGCATGGTGATCTCGTCGGTCGACGGCATGTAATAGGCCTCACCGCCGCCGTGGCGAAGCCGCGCCGGCACGGCGGCGAACCAGGCGTCCAGCGCGCCGTCGCGCGCGTCTGGCTCGGGCAGGGGAGTCGCCACGGGCAGGAATCGTTCGGGAAGCCGATCGATCTGGTCGACGTTGAAGACGGTGAAGCTCTTGAGCACGCGGCGCGCCTCATCCTCGCGCTCGCCCGTGCCGGGATTCTCAACCTCCTTGGTGTAGCTCTTGTAGAAGATCGCGAGCGTACCGCGCTCACCCTTGCGGACCTGGCCGCCGAGCAGCTGGGCCTGATGGTAGGTCATCCACGTGGGGGAAGCGAAGCCGCGTGCCTGTGCCGCCATCCACAACCAGATGACATTGGCACCGCGATACGGCGTGCCGCAGACGCGCAAGGGTCGAGAAACCGGGCCACCGGTCCAGGGCTGCCGCCACGGGCGGACGCCGGCCTCGAGCCGATCGATGATGGCTTGGGTGATCGTCTCGGCGGGGTTGGCGGGGACCTTGTCCGATCGATAGTGGCGCATCGCGTATCTCCCTCTGACGAGCCGTGATCGGCTCGCCCCGGCGCCAGCCGCCTTTCCTCTCTCGACGGCGCACAGGAGGAGGGGGCGACCTCGCCGACGAGGTCGCCCAGGAAGATTGATGGTCGAAGATGTCAGGCAGCAGCGCGCGGCGCCGCGGGATCTTCAGTGTCGCCTAGCTCCTCGATGCTTTCAGCATCGAGGGTTTCGGCATCCGTTGCGGTGGCGGTCGATCCATCGCAATCACCGGTCGGCGAGGCAAAGCGCATCGCGGCGGGAAGCCATGCGCGCGCGACCTCCTTGGTCCCGACCTCACCGATGAAATCGCCTGCGCAGATACGCTCGCACGTGGCGGCGAGGTCAGCCTTCTTGGCAGCGCTGTAGCGTGCGGCGAGCGCCGGTCCTTCGATCTGATCGAGTGCCTCGAACATCACCGGCTTGGTGACCTTGTCGAAGAAGTTGGCGGCGGTAGGACGCCACCAGGCGGTAACGTCTATCCCCAGCAGATGCCCGAGATGATCGTGGAACCGGCACGCACTCGCACCCGCTCCGCCGACGCTGGCCTCGAGCGAGGCTGCGACCGCATGGCCCAGCCACGCCGCCCGTTGTTCCGGATCAAGCGCGCGGAAGGCGTCGAACCGCGCCTCGACCTGATTGTGCGCGGCCCAGCTGCGATCGAGCTGCTCCTCGGCCTCGGCGCGCGCGATCGTCGCGGCCGCCTCGGGCGTGCGGAAGCCGATGACCGGTTCCTGCGGCGGACGAACGCTCAACGTCGAACCGTAGCGGTCCGTCCGGTGACCGGAGAGGCGATCGACCATCAGGAAGATGGCGAGATCGAGCGCGAAGTCCGGGTCGGCCGCGACATGGACGGCCAGGATGTCGCGCCGCTGGATCGCGAGCTCATTGGTCAGACGCTGGGAGAGGCCGACGACGCGGGGATTGGGTGTATCGACCTTATCGACAGTTGTGTCGCCGTCTTCGCTGTCGCTGGAGACGGGGCGATCGGCATACAGGGTCTGGTGCAATTTGGGCTGGCCATCGGGGCCGAGCACCAGAAACGCGCCGACGGTCGGGCGCAGGTCGTCGCCCAGCACCGGCGGCTTGTCGGCGATCGCCTCGATCGCCTTGTCGAGCGCTTCGAGCTGGGCCTCGGCGGCGGCGCGGTCTTCATCGCTGCTGGCCTCATCCTCCAGCACACCGACCTGGTCCGCCGCCTGGGCTTCCAGATCGGCGACCTGGCGCTGCTCATCGTCGCTGAGCTCGGGCGTTTCGAGTTCGATGCGCGTCAGACCCTCGGTCTGCTGCCAGTCGATGTAGCGGTCGAGCGTCGGACGCACCCAGGCAAAGCCGGTTTCCGCTGCCAGCGCTGCAGCCGCCTCTTCCATCTTCTCATTGGCGAGCCGTTCGAGAATGGCGATGTCGAGCCAGCGGGTCGAGCTATCGTCGGCGAACAGGTCGCGGTCGATCCGGCCGCCCGCCGCAAGATAGGCGTCCTCGCCGACGAGACGCGCGCGCGCATCGCTCGCCGACACGGTGGCCTGCGTCATCATGCGCCGCACGCTGTCGGGATGCGCGCCGCCATAGCCGCGGCTCATCTGGTCGAAGACATGCGCCTGACGCTCGCGATCGGGCGTCGAAGCATAGGCCTTGGCGACATCGAGCGTGATCTCGCCATCGGCAAGCGCCTGCAAGACGACGGGTGCGAGGCTGGCGAGGCGCAGCCGGCCTTCGACGAAGCGGACCGTAACGCCGAAGCGACGCGCGATGCCCTCGACGTCCGAGCCCTGCTCGATGAAGTGCTGGAAGGCGAGGCATTCGTCGGCGGGATTGAGCGCGAGCTTCTGGAAGTTTTCGGCGAGGCTCGCTTCCGAGACGGCGCTGCCGAGATCGTCGAGTACGAGGCAGGAGACCGCGACGTCGGCCGCGAGCGTACCCGCCTCCGCCAATGCCTTGAGTGCGGCGTGCCGACGCCCGCCGGCTTCGACCGCAAAGGTGCCGCGCGGCTTCTTGTTGGCGGTGACGATCAGGTTCTGCAGCAGGCCGCGCGCCTCGATGTCGGCGCGCAGCTGGGCGTCCGCCGCCTCGTCGCTGCGTCGCCGGACGTTGCGCGTGGAGGGGACCAGCTTGTTGAGCGGAATGGTCTGGATCATGAGACAGGCTCCATGAGCCCCGCGCCCGATTGCGCCTGAGGCTCACCCGCCCGGCGCCCGCCTTTCCTCTCTCGTCGAGCTCAGGCGAAGAGCCGCGCCAGCCGATCGTCGGGCGTCGCCGCGAGCGGATTTAGCACCGTGACACCTCGCCAGGTAAAGCCGCTGCTCATGTCCTCCGACAGGAGGAGTGTGCACCCCGCCTCGGCCGCGGCATTGAGGATCAGCGCGTCCCAGAACTGAAGCTGGTGCGCCGCGACCAGATCCAGTGCCGAGTAGAGCGCGGACGCGCCGCTGTCCGCGGTGCCGAAGGCTTCGGTCATCCGCAGCACCGTCGCACGTGCCTCGCTGCGGCTGGCACCAGCCCGCGTGAGCACGACGAACAGCTCACCCATGACCTGGACCGGGACGACCAGCGAGGCGCGTCCACGTAAGCGCTTCAGCAGCGTGCGACTCGCGTCGATCTTGGCGGCGTCATCCGCGTGGCGATCGACACCGGCGACATAGGCGAGGATGTTGGTATCGAGCGCGACGCGGCTCACTCGTAGAGATCCACGCGGCTCCAGTCAGTGAGTGATCGCCGAGGCAGCGTCTCGACGTGGGCGAGCAGAGCATCGATTGCGGGGGCCTGCTGGTCGAGGTCATCGACCGGAACCATCTTGGCGACGGGCCGTCCACGCGAGGTTACGACGAAGGTCTCGCCGTCCTGCACTTCGCGCAGCAGTTCGGAGAAGCGCTGGTTAGCATCGCTGGCGGTGATCGCGCGTTCCATGTCGACGCCTTTCTAGTGGCAACACCTAAATAGATCATGAGGTAGCGCATGTCGAGCGTGCGCCGATCAGTGGGCCAGCGCCGCCAGTATCACGTTGGCCCGCTCGAGTGGGACGAAGAGGCGGGTCTGATAGCGGATGATCTCCGCGAAACAGCCGAGCGCCTTGTACTCGGCGAGGCGTCGCGGCTCGAAGCCGGTAAGTTCGAGCCGCCGTTCGCCGCCCACGAGCGCACGCTTGAGCGTCAGGCCGGCAAGGCCGGGCAGCGGACAGGAACGGCCTGTGTCGAGCACGGCGCTCGCGAGAAGTTCGGGATCGAGCGCGCGATCGAGATCGAGCCCGAGCCGTCGGCCGAGTTCCGGCAGCGCCAGCGCGGGGACCTCACGGCCGAGCAGCGACCGGCCGGCTTGGTCGACGATGCGGAGGACCTGGACATGATCGTCTGGCAGCACGTTCCAGATCGGCAGCAGGAGCCCGGTCGCAAGATAGAGCGTCTCGGTCGAGGTCGAGGCGAGCGCCTCGTCCATTTCGTCCTGCCAGGCCCGCTCGAACGCTTGCGGACCGGCCTCGGTCCAGCTCGTCTCGGCGAAGCGCTCGGCTGCGACATGTTCGCGCTTCATGGGCCTGACAAGCTCGTATCGGCGCTGCAGCTGTCCATCCTCGGTGAGGAGGCTGCGCCCGTCGCGGCGCACCGCCGCGCG
>VYLB01000151.1_pt1 | contig 14463 bp, 16 predicted proteins | sample 5114431 | NCBI WGS metagenome assembly VYLB01 (sample SAMN12291786, study PRJNA351875) | freshwater metagenome | isolation source: freshwater lake | place: USA: Michigan, Gull Lake | collected 2013-08-08
GGCGGTCTCGGCGGGGGCGGCGTCGGCCAGGGCGAGGGCGGCGCGCACGCTCTCCAGCCCCGGGTCCTTGGCCCCTTCCGGCGCCATGGCGGCGACTTCGGCGGCGCGCTCCAGGTCGCCGCCCTCTAGGTAGACCTTCGCCATCCCGCCCAGGGCGCGGACGTCCTGCGGGTCGGACTGCAACACCCGGGCGAAGGCCTGGGCGGCGGTGTTGAGGTCGCCAGCCTCCAGGGCCTCGCGCCCGACAGCGATCAGTTCATCGCCCGCGTCGGCGGGGGCCTGGGCGGCCAGGCGCTCGACGAAGGCCTTGATCTGGCTCTCGGGCAGGGCGCCGGTGAAGCCGTCCACGGGCCGGCCGCCCACGAAGGCGAAGACGGCGGGAATGGACTGGACGCGGAGCTGGCCGGCGAACTGGGGGTGCTGGTCGATGTTGATCTTCACCAGCTTCACCTTGCCCTTGGCGGCGGTGACGGCGCGCTCGATGGCCGGGCCCAGTTGCTTGCAGGGACCACACCAGGGCGCCCAGAAGTCGACGATGACCGGCGTCTCGCGCGAAGCCTCGATCACGTCGGCCATGAAGCCGGCGTCGGTCCCGTCCTTGATCAGGCCTGCGGGCGCCGCACCCGGGAGGGGGGCCGAGTTTTCACCGATCAGCGCCATGGGGCTCTCCGTGGGGAAGTTGAGGGTGCAAGATGGACCTTCCGGGCCACGGCTTCAACGCGCCGGAAGCGGACAGAGCGCCAGATGCGGGAAATCCACCACCAGGGGCTCGCGGCCGAGGTGACCCAGGAACCGGCGCAGGCCCCCCTGTTCCACCGTGGTGGTGGCGGTGTTCTCAAGGGGGTGGAAGCTGACCTGGTCGGCCTGCGCCAAGGCCAGGTCCAGGACTAGCCGCACCCGGTGCAGGGGATCGTTGACGAGGGCGAACAGGGTCACCGAGCCGGGCGTCACCCCCAGGGCGGCCTCCATGAGGTCGGCGGCGCCGAAAGACAGGCGGGCCGAGCCGATCACCCCGTGCAGGCGCTTCAGGTCGATGGCCGTGTCATCCTTGGCGCAGACCAGCCAGAGGTCGCCCCGGGCGTCCTTCAGGAACAGGTTCTTGGTGTGGGCGCCGGGGATCCTCGCCTTGATCTCCGCCCCTTCGCCGACCCGGAAGACCGCCGGATGGTCCAGGGTGGCGTGGGCGATCCCCAACTGGTCGAAGAGGGCGAGGAGGCCGGCGCGGTCGAGCATGGCGCTCCTTACCCTTCCCCCGCCCGCCGGAAAAGCGGTGGACGTTGCGCGCGCGCCCTCGCTAAGGGGAAGGACAGAACAGGACCGGGAGCCCGCCATGGAGCTTGAGTGCTATCCCACCGCCGACCGCCCGCCCGAGATCGTGCCCGGCCGGCCCCAGCGCGCCTGGATGGACAAGTTCGCCGCCCGGCACCCCTATCGCTGCCTGCCCCTGTCCATGGCCAACACCACCGGCTGGGAGATCCTCTGCCCCATGAGCTTCACCGCCGAGTGGAACGGCGGGGTCATGCAGGAGGACATCACCCTCACCCCCGACCGCCCGCACCCCGAGTTCCACCGCTTTGTCATGAGTCACTTCTCCTCGGGCGTGGTGACCATGCACCCGGGCTACCTCTTCCGCACCCCGCCCGGCTGGTCGGTCCTGGCCCAGGGCCCGCCCAACCACGTGAAGGACGGCATCCAGCCCCTGTCGGGCCTGGTGGAGACGGATTGGCTCCCCTTCCCCTTCACCATGAACTGGATCTTCACCCGCCCGGGCCGGGTGAGGTTTGAGAAGGGCGAGCCCTTCTGCTTCATCACCCTGATGAAGGACCGCGAGATGGCGGACTTCCAGCCCGTGATCCGATCCATGTCCCGAAATCCCGAGCTGCGCGGCCAGTACGACGCCTGGGAGAAGCACCGGGCCGAGTTCAACCGCCGGATCATGCGCTTCGACCCCGAGGCCACCAAGGAGGCCTGGCAGCGCTTCTACTTCCGCGGCGAACTGCCCGACGAGACCGGCCCCGCCCCCGCCGAGCACGTGAACAAGCGCCGCCTCAAGACCCCCCGCTTCATGGGCTGAGACCGTCTTGCCAAGCCGCCGGCCCTCTGCCATAAGCCGGCTCCCGAACATCGGGGCTCCGCAAGGAGCCTCACGGAGCGCGGGCGTAGCTCAGGGGTAGAGCACAACCTTGCCAAGGTTGGGGTCGGGCGTTCGAATCGCCTCGCCCGCTCCAAAAAATGGATCACGTCGCAGGCTGGGCGGCCCCGGACTTTAGGGGCGGCGGCTCGCAATCGCCCTCCCGAACTTCGAACGCTGAGAACAAATGGTCGAACCCAAGGGCATGAAATACGAAGACCGCCAGCAGGCGTCCGCCGCCGCCAAGAAGGCGATGCTGGAGCGGTTCAAGCCCAAGCCCCATGTCACCGATCCCGACCTTGAGGCCCGCAAGGCCGCTGCGGCCGCCGAGCTGGAGGCCGTTCGCGCCGCCCGCAACGCCGAACGTGAAGCCAAGCGCGCCGCCGCAGCAGAGGCCGAGCGCCTGCGCCTGGAGGATGAGGCCCTCACCCAGGAAGCCCGCGAACTGGACCTCCGCGCCCGCCAGAAAGAAGCCCGCGACCTGCGCTACGCCGCCCGCAAGCAGAAGCGGAAGTAGGCGAGGGGGCTTTGTTAGGCCAATCGCTGACCTCCTCCGCCTTCACGGCGTAGGGGTGAGAGCCGTTGTCTTCCTGGCTTTCGGCCCGGCCCATTCCTGGACCTGTTGATCCTGTCTCAGGCGCAGTCTGCGCCATTCCATCCCGTCGAAGATATCTTCCAGGTTGGAACCACCATGCAGCGGTAGCGCTGCGGCCGCCTCCCGACGGAACTGGTGGGACCTGGCGTCGTCCGAGTCCCAGGCTTCGCGCCACCACTCCAGAATCCCGCTCCGGGCCTCCAGCAAGGCTCCGGGCGAGGGTAGCCGAGCGCCCTTGTTGCGATTAACCGTCGCCCGCCCCGTCGTCAGGCAGGGCCAGGACAAAAGTCGTCCAGGTGACGGCTGTTCGCCCCAGAAGATCGGGGTTCGAGCCAATACGGGCCACATTCAGCCCATGGGTGCGCGCATAGCCTTCGATTTCACCTCGGGAGACAGGCCACATGGGTCTGTCGCTGTCCCCGGAACCATCGCGGACCGAGATAAGCAGGACGCCGCCCGGCTTGAGCAGGGTGACGACCTTCCTGAAGGCGCGCGCTCTGTCTGACGGCGGCACGTGCATCAGGACGCCGCTGAGCAGGATGACGTCAAAGGCGAGCCCGAGCCGGTGGGTGGTGGCAAGAGATGGCAGCCTGTCGTCCACCCACCGGATCAGGGGGTCGGGGTGAAGGCTCCGTCCCGCCAATCGCATTCCCGGCGCGGGCTCGACTGCGACGACCTCGAACCCCTTCCGCCGCAGCCAGGCTGCGTCCCGTCCGGACCCAGCGCCAATGTCGAGGGCGAGCCGGTCCGCGCCGTCCGGCAGGCTATCCAGAAAGGCGGCGTGCACCGACTCCGGATCCAGTTGCTCGTACTGGTGCACAAAGACTGCGGCGCGCTCATCGTATCCGTGAACAGGATCGCTCATTTCCAGACAGCCCCATCGGTTTCTAATTCAATTTGAGCGATGCGAGGGGCGCCTACAATCCCTCCCGGAGCGCAAGGTCTCGCGAACCCGTCGAAGTCCGGTCTTTCCGTCTGCGGTGTACCTGAGCCGTCGACCTCAGACGGCAACCGACCACACCTGAACGCCCGCGCGTTCAAGTTCGGGTCTTCGAGCGGTATCGTCGAAACCCGGCGCGCTGAAGAAGATATAGCGGTGGAGCTCTGGCCGGCCAGCCAGCTTCCCCAGATCTTTATTGAGCTTGTTGTTGCTCCCAGGACGCGTGGCGGCGAAGGTCTCCGCCCCGACCAGCCCTGTGTTGAGGCTCATGATGTCGAGAGGGATCGACATGTGCGCGCCAGGAGCAACCCGGAAGCCGCCAGCCTCTGGGTGGAGGTCCAGAAGCCTGCGCGCCGCCTCAAGCGCAACCATGTAGGTCCAAGTCTGATTGACCTGCTCAATCAGATTGAGCGGTCGTTCTTCAACCGGGTGGACGCCGACGGCTTGGAACTTCATTTGGCGCAGAAGATCGAGGGGTTCGCCTTCGTGTGCGACCAACCATGCCTTGGCCTGCGCCGCTGATGCCCGGATCAGGTCCAGACCCCGGTCTACATCTGCGGCGCTTGTTATGATGAGGTCGCGGCTGGGCGAGGCTGGTGGGGGCGGATTGAGGGGCATGGTGCGCCTCTTTGGTGGAGGGGGACGATCGAGAAGTCCATGTTTGGCGCCGGGAAGTAAAGGCCCCCGGCCCGGACCTGCGCGTGGTTTGGAGGGGGAGGGCGGCATGCGAATCACGCCGTGGGCTGCGGCGTTATTCGCCGGCTAGAGTGGCAGGACTATCGCTTTCCCCCTAGCTTCCAATCTGCGCTAGCCTGAAAGTCGTGCAGTTCAGGAAGGGGCCCCCATGTGCAGTTTCGACGCCGGCGGGTCAGCGCTTCCGCGGTGTCTTCGGTCGGGGCGCGGCCAGGGCGTGGGCGGCCTTGAGCGCGGACACGAGGGTGGGGTCGTCCACGATCGCAAGATCGCACCGCGTGGCCCCCATCCGGCCCCAGCCGCCGGGGACGGGCGCGAAAGCCAGCGGAACCTGCTCGCAGAAGAAATCGCGCAGGTCCGGGTCAAACATCAGATTGATGTCGGCGCCGTCGCCGGCGAGCGTGGCGAAGGTCTTGCGCGGCGTTCGGAGCGCCGTCCGATCAAAGTGCGGGCGCTCTGAGGCGCCCTCCAGGCTGAGCGCGAGTTCCTTTGCGCGCGCGGGTGTCACGGCCATGGCTTCAAGTCTAGCATGGCGCAGAGGCCAATGGCAGGCCCGCGCCCTCGCGGCCTATCGCGGCCTCCTGGCGGCGGAGGGCTTCGACGTCCTCGCCTTCATGCCCGAAGACCCCGGCTGTGGCGGGCATTCGGTCTGGTTGGCGCGCCAGCGGCTTGGCTGACGCCCCGCGAAGGGGCATACCCCTCCTGTCAGACAGGGAGGGACCCATGCGGGCCGACGCGGAATTCGACATCATCGTCTATGGCGCCACAGGCTTCACCGGCCGGCTCGTCGCCGAGCACCTGGTCCGCACTCAGCCGCCGGGGGGCGAGGTCTCCTGGGCCATGGCGGGCCGTTCGGCGGACAAGCTGGCCGAGGTGCGCGACCTGATCGGCGCGCCGGCCTCCACCCCGCTGGTGGTCTGCGACGCCGCTGACCCGGCCCAGTTGAAGGCCATGGTCCACCGGGCCAAGGTCATCGTGACCACGGTCGGGCCCTACCAGCTCTATGGCTCGGACCTGGTCGCCGCCTGCGTTGCGGCGGGGACCGACTATGTGGATCTGTGTGGCGAGTCCAACTGGATGGCCGAGATGGTCGCCGCCCACCACGAGGCCGCCCGGGCTTCGGGCGCGCGCATCCTCTTCTCCTGCGGCTTTGACTCCATCCCCTTCGAGCTCGGCGTGCTCTTCGCTGAGGAGACCGCCAAGCGTCGCCTTGGTGCGCCGGTTCCCCGGGTGAAGGGGCGGGTGCGGAACATGCGCGGCGGCCTGTCCGGCGGCACCGCCGCCAGCGGCGCGGCCACCATGGACGCCATCCGGCGCAACCCCGCCCTCTTCCAGCTGATGATCAACCCCTTCGCCCTGACGCCCGGATTCACCGGTCCGGCCCAGCCGTCGGGGAATGAGACGGCCTTCGACGAGGACGTCGGCGCCGAGGTCGGCCCCTTCATGATGGCGGCCATCAACACCAAGAATGTCCATCGCTCGAACTTCCTGCAGGGCCATCCCTGGGGAACGGACTTCGCCTACGACGAGATGTCCGTCACGGCGCCCGGCTCCAGCACCTCCTTCACCGACCTGGGCGGCGCCGGCGCGCCCAAGCCCGGCGAGGGGCCCAGCCTGGAGGAGCGTGAGAACGGCTTCTACGACATCCTCTTCGTCGGCATCGGCGCCGACGGCCGGAAGGTCCGCGTCTCGGTCAAGGGCGACCGCGATCCGGGCTATGGTTCGACTTCGAAGATGATGGCCGAGACGGCGATCCAGCTGATCCGCACCCCGGCGACGGCGGGCGGGGTCTGGACCCCGGGCGCGGCCCTCGGCATGGACCTTATCGACCGCCTCGCCAGCCGGGCCGGCCTGACCTTCACCGACGAGACGGCCTAGACCCTTCTCCGGTCAGCGGACGCCGGTTATCGGATCGAAACAGGATCTAGCCGCCGGCCTTGGCCTTCGTTCGCCCGTCATCCGGCCGCTGGATGCGCGGGCGGAGATTCTCCATCACCGCGCGGGCGTCGAAGGTCTCTGTGTCATCGGCCCGCTTGGGACCCTTACCCAGGACGATCTCCGCAGATGCGGTGAACTTCTCAATGGTCGAAACCTCTGTCGGAGTCCGGTCAAAGGGTCCGCCCATCCAGGGATCATAGAACCGCCAGCCGTAGGGTCCGTAATACCGCCAGTAGGGCCGCCAGTAGGGCAGGGAGGCGGGATTGGGCTCGATCCGCGTCGTGGTCTTGCGGTCGGTGTCCCGGCTGACCAGGGTGAAGGTGTCATAGCCGTTGGCCAGGGTCAGCTCCGCCGCCCGGTAGGCGAGGTACAGCTCCACCGTCTCCCGCGAGGTGAGACTGTTGCCGGTGAAGGTCACCCGGTAGCGTCCCGGCTCGATCCGCACGTCTGAGTACCCGCCGCGCCCTGAGCTTCCCTCCAGGAGGGGTTGGTAGGGCGTGGCGGTGGTGCAGGCCGCGAGGCCTGCCGCTGCGGCGAGGCTAGCGATCAGGGCGAGTCTTTTCAGTCGCATAGGGGACTCCAGCAGAAGGTTGAAAGAGCCTGGAGCCAATCTCCGGCGAAAGTATGGCCAAGGCTCACCCGAGCAGGACCAGGACCGCCTTGCCCAGGGCCCCGAACAGCAGGACCGCCGTGGCGACCATCTGGACCATGAAGCCGAGCCCGCGCTTGTTGGCGGCGGCGGAATAGCCCAGGGCGTAGAGGACGCGGCCGACGATCCAGACCAGCCCCAGGACCGCAGCCGGCAGGTCGCCCCAGTAATGGGCGAAGAGCCAGAGGGAGCCCAGGAAGATGGGGAGCCACTCCAGGGTGTTGCCCTGAACGCGCAGGTAGCGCTCGAGCATGGGGTCGCCGGACATGGCGGGGGCGGCGATGCCCGAGGTGCGGCGGGCCCCGCCCACCCGGGCGCCCATCCAGACATAGGCCAGGAGGGCGAGAAGGGTGACAATGGCGGTGGCGTGCGGGAAGCTCATGGGATTTCCTCCGGTTTCGGCGTAGGGAGACATGACTCGCGCCCGGGGGGAACTACCCTCCGGTCCGGCGATCGCGGCGGGCCTGGACCCTCAGGCGCAGGGCGTTGAGCTTGATGAAGCCGGCGGCGTCGCGGTGATCGTAGGCCACGGCGCCCTCCTCGAAGGTGACGAGGTCCTGGTCATAGAGTGACCAGGGGCTGGTCCGGCCGATCACGCTCACATTGCCCTTGTAGAGCTTGACCCGGACCTGGCCGGACACGTGCTTCTGCGACAGGTCGATGGCCGCCTGCAGCATCTCGCGCTCTGGGGCGAACCAGAACCCGTTGTAGATCAGGCTGGCATAGCGCGGCATGAGCTCGTCCTTCAGGTGCATGGACCCGCGGTCGAGGGTGATGGACTCTATGCCCCTGTGGGCGGCCAACAGGATGGTCCCGCCCGGGGTTTCGTAGACCCCCCGGGACTTCATGCCGACAAAGCGGTTCTCCACCAGGTCCAGCCGGCCGATCCCGTTGTCATGGCCCAGCTGGTTCAGACGGGTCAGGAGCGTCGCCGGGCTCATCCGCACCCCGTCAATGGCCACGGGGTCGCCGCCCTCGAAGTCCAGGGTGAAGACGGTGGGCTCGTCCGGGGCGTCCTCCGGCGAGATCGTGCGCATGTGCACGAATTCCGGCGCTTCCACGGCCGGATCCTCCAGCACCTTGCCCTCTGACGAGGAGTGCAGGAGGTTGGCGTCGACGCTGAAGGGCGCCTCCCCGCGCTTGTCCTTGGTGATCTGAATCTGGTGCCTCTCGGCAAACTCCAGCAGGGCCTCGCGGGACTTGAAGTCCCACTCCCGCCAGGGCGCGATCACGTGGATGTCGGGCTCCAGGGCGTAGTAGCCAAGCTCAAAGCGGACCTGGTCATTCCCCTTTCCGGTCGCGCCGTGGCTGACGGCGTCGGCGCCGGTCTGGCGGGCGATATCGATCTGCTTCTTGGCGATCAGCGGCCGGGCGATGGAGGTGCCCAGGAGGTACAGGCCCTCGTAGACCGTGTTGGCCCGGAACATGGGGAAGACATAGTCGCGGACGAATTCCTCGCGCACGTCCTCGATGAAGATGTTCTCGGGCTTGACCCCGGCGGCCAGGGCCTTGGCCCGCGCCGGCTCGATTTCCTCACCCTGTCCCAGATCGGCGGTGAAGGTCACCACTTCGGCCCCGTACTCGGTCTGCAGCCATTTCAGGATGATCGAAGTGTCGAGGCCGCCAGAGTAGGCGAGGACGACCTTCTTGATGTCACGGGTCATGGCGGGCGTTCCGGATGGGAGACGGGGAGACAAGGGCCTCTAGCTGTGGACGGGCGGAAGGCGCAAGGCTTCAGACGGTGACCTGGGCGCCCATCTCGACGACGCGGCCGGGCGGAATCCTAAAGAAGTCCGTCGGGTTGGCGGCGTTTCGCATGAGGAAGATGAACAGCTTGTCCTGCCACAGCGGCATGCCCGAACTGGCCGAGGGCACCACCGACCGCCGGCCGAGGAAGAAGCTGGTGGCCATGATGTCGAACTTCAGGCCCTTCTGCCGGCAGAGGGTCAGGGCCTTGGGGATGTTCGGGCTCTCCATGAAGCCATAGGTCACGGTCAGCTTCTTGAAGTCGTCGTTGAAGGGGTCGATCCGGATGCGGTCCTCGTCGCGGACCCGGGGGGTCTGGGCGGTGATCACCGTCAGGATGATGTTGCGCTCATGCAGCACCTTGTTGTGCTTGAGGTTGTGCATCAGGGCGACCGGGGCGACGTCGGGGTCGGAGGTCAGGAAGATGGCGGCACCGGGAGCCCTGTGCGGCGGCCGGGCCTGCAACATGTCGGACAGTTCGGTGAGGGCGACGGAGTCCTGGCGGGTCTTCTCCGAGAGAATCCGCGTGCCCCGGTGCCAGGTCCACATGATCACCACCATGAGGGCGCCCGCCACGAGGGGCAGCCAGGCGCCCTGGGGCAGCTTGAGCAGGTTGGAGGAGAAGAAGATCAGGTCCAGGGCGCCGAACCCGACCGCCGCCAGGATGGCGAGCCACAAGGGCTTCTTCCAGAGGTACCGGATGATCACGAAGAACAGGAGGGTGTCGACGAACATCGAGCCCGTTACGGCGATGCCGTAGGCGGCGGCGAGATTGGAAGAGGTCTGGAAGGTCACCAGCAGCAGGATAACGCCGATCATCAGGAAGGTGTTGACCTGGGGCACATAGATCTGCCCGGCCTGGGTCTCGGAGGTCCGGCGGATATCGATCCGCGGCAGAAGGCCCAGCTGAACCGCCTGCTGGGTCATGGAGAAGGCGCCGGTGATCACCGCCTGGCTGGCGATCACGCTGGCCGCCGTGGCCATCAGCAGGACCGGCCAATAGACCAGGGTCGGCACCATGCCGAAGAAGGGGTTCTCCCGCATCTCCGGGTGCGCCAGAACCATGGCGCCCTGGCCCAGATAGTTGAGCAGCAGGGCCGGCAGCACCAGGGCCAGCCATCCCGCCTGGATGGGCGCCTTTCCGAAATGCCCCATGTCGGCGTAGAGCGCCTCGGCGCCGGTGACGGCCAGGAAGACGCTGCCCAGGATGACGAAGCCCACGAACCCATTGTTCAGGAGGAAGATCACGCCGTAGTGCGGCAGAAGGCCCCGCAGGACGTCGGGGCTGTCGAAGATGTGATAGAGGCCCAGCCCGCCCAGGATCAGGAACCAGGCCGCCGTGATCGGTCCGAAGGCCCGGGCGATGCTGGCCGTCCCCCGGGACTGGACCAGGAAGAGCGTCACCAGGATGGCGCCGGCGATGGGCAGGACAAGCCCGCCCAGCTCGGGGCTCACCCCGGGGGCGTCCCGCAGCCCCTCCACTGCGCCCAGGACGGAGATGGCCGGGGTGATCACCCCGTCGCCATAGAAAAGCGCGGCCCCCGCCATACCCAGCAGGAGCACCACGCCGGACCGACGGTTCAGGGCGCGCTGCGCCAGGGCCATCAGGGCCAGGGTCCCGCCCTCGCCCTTGTTGTCGGCGCGCATGATCAGGGCGACGTACTTCAGCGTCACCACCAGGATCAGGGCCCAGGTGATGAGGGAGACGACGCCCAGGACGGAGAGTTCCGCCGAAACATCTGCGCGCGAATGGGCCAGGGCCTCGCGCATGGCGTAGAGCGGACTGGTGCCGATGTCGCCGAAAACCACGCCGAGGGCGCCGACGGCCAGGGCCATGAAGCCCTCCGGCCGGCCCTGGTGAGCGTCCGCGGGCGCGGCAGGAGCGCCGCTCGTAGGCTCGGCCGGATCCGCCATGTCTGTCCCCGAGGGGCCTTCGCCCCGCCCCGGCGGCCCGATGCCGACGTGCGGGCCGCGCGATACACCCTTTCCCCGGCGGGTTCAATGCACCGGCCCTGGGCCCGACCGGTCTTGCGTCGTCGCCCGGGAAACGCCAAATCAAACCCATGTTCATCCAGACCGAACCCACCCCCAATCCGCAGGTCCTGAAATTCCTGCCCGGCCGCACCGTGATGGAGTCCGGTTCCCAGGACTTCCGTTCCGCCGAAGAGGCCGCCGCCTCGGCCCTCGCGACCGAGATCTTCGCCCTGGAGGGCGTCAACCGCGTCTTTTTCGGCGGCGACTTCCTGACCGTGGGCAAGGTCGCCTCGGCCGACTGGGACCATCTGAAGGCTCCTGTGCTGGCGGCCATCATGGACCACTTCACCTCCGGCCAGCCCCTGTTCGAGGCGGCTTCCGGCACGGGTGAAGGCGAGGAGGCCTACGAGGGCGAGACCGCCCAGGTGGTCGCCGAGATCCGTGAACTCCTCGACACCCGGATCCGCCCTGCGGTCGCCCGGGACGGCGGCGACATCCTCTTTGACCGGTTCGAGCCCGACAGCGGGACGGTCTGGCTGCACATGCGCGGCGCCTGCGCCGGATGCCCGTCGTCCTCCGCCACCCTCAAGTCGGGTGTGGAGAACATGCTCAAGCACTATGTGCCTGAGGTCACGCGGGTCGAGCAGACCCTCTAGGCCTGCGTGCGGGTCCTCGCCCTCGACACCTGCCTGTCCGCCTGCTCCGTCGCCGTCCTTGACGGCGAGCGGACCCTGGCCTGGGCCTCCGAGCCCATGGAGAGGGGTCACCAGGAACGCCTCGCCCCCCTGACCCGGGAGGTGATGGAACGGGCGGGCCTGGCCTTCTCCGACCTGGACCGGATCGCCGTCACCCTCGGGCCAGGTTCCTTCACGGGCCTGCGCGTCGGCCTGGCCTTCGCCAAGGGCCTTGGCCTGGCCCTGGACCGACCTGTGATTGGCCTGGGTTGCCTGGAGGTTCTGGCGGCGCCCTACGCCGCCTCTCCGGGCCGGACCCTCGCCCTCCTGCCGGGGCGGGGCGAGTCAATCTGCAGCCAGGTCTTCGAGGGCGGGCTTGCCCTCGCCCCGCCGATTCTCGGCCAGGTCGCAGACCTTGACGCCGTGGGCCCTGTAGAGCGCATCGTCGGCGCGCCGGATCTGGCGGGCGAGACCCTGCCCGGCGCCGTGCGGACCCCGGCCTCCACGCCGGACGCCGTCGTCGCGGGCCGACTCGCCGCCTCCCGTCGGCCAGAACCCCTCGTCCCCCTCTACATGCGGCCGCCTGACGCTCGTTTGCCGGGCGGACGGGGGCCTCCATGAGCGTCCGTCGCGCCGGCCCTTCGGACATGGCCGCCCTCGCGGCGCTGCACGCCGCAGCCTTCTCGCCCGGCTGGAGCGCCGACGAGATCGCCGCCCTGAACGCCCTGGCCCTGGTCGAGGACGAAGTGGGCCTGATTCTGGTCCGGCCCGTGGCGGGTGAGGCTGAGATCCTGACCGTCGGGGTCCGGCCGGACCTGCGCGGCGCGGGTGCCGGACGCCGGCTTCTCACGGCCGCCCTTGAGGCGGCGCGGGCCGAGGGCGCGGAGACCGTCTTCCTGGAGGTTTCCGAGGACAACGCCGCCGCCCGTCGCCTCTACGCCGGCGCGGGCTTTGAAGCGGTCGGCCGTCGTCCGGGTTACTATCCGCGGCCAGGATCGGCCCCAGCAGACGCCCTTATCCTGAGGCGGACGCTTAACACGCCGCCCTGAAAGCCCTATCCTGATCCACAGGAGACTTCCGCTTGGACCGTATCGAGAACCTCTGCATCGCCAAGGGCATGCGTATGACCGAGCAGCGCCGGGTGATCGCCCGCGTGCTGTCCGAGGCCCAGGATCATCCCGACGTGGAGGAGCTCCACCGGCGGGCGCACGCCGTCGATCCACGCATCTCCATCGCCACGGTCTACCGCACGGTACGGCTGTTCGAGGAGGCGGGCATCATCTCGCGCCTGGATTTCCGAGATGGCCGGTCTCGGTACGAGGAGGCGTCAGAGGCGCACCACGACCACCTGATCGACATGACCACCGGCAAGGTGATCGAGTTCGTCGATCCTGAGATCGAAGCCCTGCAGGAGGCCATCGCCCGGCGCCTGGGCTATCGCCTGGTGGATCACCGGCTGGAGCTGTACGGCCTTCCCATCAATGAGTGACGCCCCTCCTCCGGCCTCGCGGCGGCTCTATATCCGCACCTACGGCTGCCAGATGAACGTCTACGACAGTGAGCGCATGGCCGATATTCTGGCGCCGCTGGGCTACGCCATGACTGAGCGACCCGAAGAGGCCGACCTCGTCGTCCTGAACACCTGCCACATCCGCGAGAAGGCCACCGACAAGGTTTATTCCGAGTTGGGTCAGCTCAAAGCCCTGAAGACCGAGCGCGCCGCCGCTGGGCTGGGGATGACCATCGCCGTGGCCGGATGCGTGGCCCAGGCCGAGGGTGAGGAGATTCTGCGTCGTCAGCCTGCGGTGGACCTCGTCGTCGGACCGCAGGCCTACCACCAGCTGCCCGAGCTGATCGCCCGGACCCACCGCGCACGGGGCGAGCGCCTCGCCGCCGACTTCGCCCCCGAGGCCAAGTTCGACGCCCTGGGCGCCGAGCGCTCAACCTCGGGCGTCACCGCCTTTCTCACCGTCCAGGAGGGCTGCGATAAGTTCTGCACCTTCTGCGTGGTGCCATACACCCGCGGTGGGGAGTGGTCGCGGCCGGCCGAGGCGATCCTCGCCGAGGCCCGGAGCCTGGCGGCCCGCGGGGTGCGCGAGGTCACGCTCCTGGGGCAGAACGTCAACGCCTGGTCGGGGGAGGGTGGCCTGGGCGGCCTGGCCCGCCAGCTGGCCCGGATCGAGGGCCTGGACCGGATCCGCTACACCACCAGCCACCCCCGGGACATGGACGACGACCTGATCGCCGCCCACGCCGAACTCCCCCAGCTGATGCCCTACCTGCACCTGCCTGTTCAGTCCGGGTCAGACCGTATCCTCAAGGCCATGAACCGCGGCCATACCGCTGAGTCCTACCTGCGCCTGGTGGAAAAAATCCGCGCCGCGCGGCCCGACATCGCCCTGTCGGGCGACTTCATCGTCGGCTTCCCCGGCGAGCGGGAGTCCGACTTTGAGGCGACTCTGGCCCTGGTGCGCGAGGCGGGGTACGCCTCAGCCTTCACCTTCAAGTATTCCCGCCGGCCCGGGACGCCCGCCGCCGCCCAGCCCGGGCAGGTGGACGAGGCCGTCAAGGATGAGCGCCTCGCCCGCCTGAACGCCCTGATCGAGTCCCAGCAGGGGGCCTTCAACGCCGCCCAGGTGGGTCGGTCCCTGCCGGTCCTGTTCGAGAAGCCCGGCCGCCATCCCGGCCAGCTGTCCGGCCGCAGCCCCTACCTGCAGGCCGTCCACTGCGAGGGGCCGACCGAGCTCATCGGACAGATCGCCCTGGTCCGAATCGACGCCAGCGCCCGGATGAGCCTCTCCGGGACCCTGTTGGGTGAAGCGCAGCCTGCATGAGCCGCACCGCAGAGTTCGTCACCCTGTCCGACGCGGCCGCCCGCGCTGTGGCTGGCCCCTCCAGCCGTCACGCAGCCCTGATCGAGGACGCCTTCGACGTGCTCGTTGAGACCCCGGGCGGGGGCGTCAGCCTGACCGGCGATGTCCGTGGTCGCGCCTCGGCCAAGAAGGTGGTGGAGGTCCTGGCCCTTCGCGCCGAGCGAGGCCTTGAAGTGGCCGAAGCCGACGTGCGTGTCGCCATCGGCCAGGCGCGGACCGGACGGGGCTCGCCCCCCGGCGCCCTGCCCTC
>VYLB01000812.1_pt1 | contig 14442 bp, 15 predicted proteins | sample 5114431 | NCBI WGS metagenome assembly VYLB01 (sample SAMN12291786, study PRJNA351875) | freshwater metagenome | isolation source: freshwater lake | place: USA: Michigan, Gull Lake | collected 2013-08-08
ATGGAAAGAAAAGAATTTTTATCGCAAGTAGGTTTTGGAGTTGCTGCGCTCCTATTGCCAGCCTGCATCAGTACACTAACCGGCTGTTCATCAAACGATGTGGCGCCAACAACACCCACGAACGTTGATTTCACAATTGACATATCTTCGGGTCCATTGGCAACCAACGGAGGGTTCTTAGTAAGTAATCGAATAATTGTTGCCCGTACCACAGCCGGAAGTTTTTTAGCCGTGTCAGCCATTTGCACACACGAAGGCACTACGATTCAATATCAAAGTGGGAGTAACAATTTTCGTTGTCCAAACCATGGCGCCACGTTTAGTTCAACAGGCCAGGTGACCAACGGCCCGGCCAATAGACCTCTTACTCAATATAAGACTGAACTAACCGGAACATCTTTGCGTGTTTTTTCTTAAGTAGTACACAATCATTTTCCTGAGCTAGTGGGGGAATATGGTATCAGCCAGAAGAATAGCGTCATTAAATGCCAATCTATCAATAGGTGGTGCATCATTTTTGGAATCAAGGTAAGAGAGAACCGTTTCTGTCGCCAGATTCCCGACAAGTTCATCTTCTGCCATCGGGCAGCCGCCAAACCCTTTAATAGCCCCATCGAATCGCTGACACCCCGATGCATAAGCCGCGGCAATTTTTTCAATAGCAGTTGCGGGGTTAGAATGAAGATGCACCCCGAATTCAATCTTGGGATATTTTATCGTCAACCCTCCAAACAACTTCTGAATCTGGTCGGGTTTGGAAACACCAATGGTGTCGGCAAGAGAAATTATGCGAACATTCATGGCGTTGAGTAATTCTGAAAATTGCTCAACAATTCCAGTGTCGTACGGATCGCCATAAGGATTGCCAAACCCCATACTGATGTACGTGACTAATTCCTTGTTTTTCCAAATGCATATTTCCTGAATCTCTTGAACAGTTAAGAGCGCATCTGCAATTGACTTGTTGGTATTCCTCCGCTGGAAGGTTTCGGAAATCGAAAGGGGAAAACCAAGATATGAGATACTTTGATACTCAGCAGCTTCTCGCGCTCCACGCGTATTAGCAACTATCGCCAACAATTTTGACTTTGTATTTGCTAGGTCGAGCTTTGAAAGCACTTCCGCTGTGTCCCTGAGTTGTGGAATTGCTTTGGGTGATACAAAACTACCAAAGTCAACAGTATCAAACCCAATCTTTAACAGCTGAGATAGATAAGCTACTTTTCTTTCCGTGGGAATAAAGACAGAAAGGCCTTGCATGGCATCTCGGGGACATTCAATGATCTTCATATCTTCAATCGTTATACTAAGTAAATCCAGATAATTGCAAAAGCTAAATTTAGTCGAGTGACTTCAAAAATTAAACTTTAAGTCTCAATGTAGGGTATCTACGCATCGAAGTTACCAATTAAACTGCGTTCACTGCTTTCATAATTTTCATTATACTAGTTTAATATGTGCTGAGTTTTTTATTCCTTGCTCGTTGATTTATGACTCAACTTGAAGAAAATAAAGACCTTGAAGCATTAAATACTTTTGGATTCAAGGTAAGCGCAAAGTACTTCGCCACCATTCATTCAAAAGATGAGCTTCAAGAACTGATTCATTCTGATCTCTACCAACGAGAAAAGTGCCTGATCCTAGGTGGTGGAAGTAATATGCTATTTAAGCACAACTACGATGGATTAGTTATGAAAGTAGATCTCAAAGGGATCACGGTCGTATCTCAGACAGAGGACAACCTCTCGCTAAAAGTTGCTTCGGGTGAAGTGTGGCACGAATTAGTTCTTCACTGCGTAAATAATAACTGGGGTGGTATTGAAAACTTGTCTCTCATACCGGGATTAGTTGGAGCAGCACCTATTCAAAACATTGGTGCGTATGGAACAGAGATCAAAACCGTGATCACTGAAGTTGAAGCGGTTGAATTGAAAACTGGGATGACAAGGTCGTTCACCAACGAGGAATGTTGCTTCGGATACCGAGAAAGTGTTTTCAAAAACACGCTGCGAGAAAAGTATTTTATTTCAAGTATTACTTTAAGTCTTACCAAAAAAAATCATCAACTCAACACTAGTTATGGAGCCATTCATGAGACGTTGTCGAGCATGAATATCGAGCAACCAACGATCAAATCTATAAGCGATGCAGTGATTGCAATACGACAAAGTAAGTTGCCTGATCCACGAGTGATTGGAAATGCAGGAAGTTTTTTTAAGAACCCATCTATCACCATAAATCACTATCAGCTATTGCAAAAAAATAATCCAACGATACCATCTTACCCATCTGCTAATCAGGATGTTAAAGTTCCTGCTGGATGGCTCATTGAACAATGTGGATGGAAAGGAAAAAAAATAAATCAAGTAGGCGTTCATCCACAGCAAGCGCTTGTATTAGTAAACTACGGAGACGGAAATGGTGAAGATATTTTTGATCTCGCGATGAAAATTTCAAAAAGTGTAAAAGAAAAATTCAACATTGAATTGATACCTGAAGTAAATATAATTGAATGAGAAAACTATTGAAGTTATACGCGAGTCGACAAAATCATCAACATGAATTTCTTGCGTCATAAAAAAATATTTCGCTAAAAATTTTTGTAGATTAATTTTTTGTTATACATTTCGTAAGTTTTAAACCAAATTATAAAACGCTATGGCAAAAAAACCCGCTAAGAAAGCAGCTAAAAAAGCAAAGAAAGCTGCTAAGAAGAAAAAGTAATCGAGCTTAGCTTGATACTCAACAAGGGAAGTGATCTTAGATCGCTTCCCTTTTTCTTTTTCAAAAAAAAGTCAATGCGCAAGGAGCTTTTCGTCAGTGTTAGGCAACACTTGATAAGCAAAATGTATTTCTGTTTTCATCCGTTCGTGCCTCGCAATGGGCGCAATCCATTTCAAAAGACGCATTTCAAGAAACGATTGCGTAAATATTAACTGATTCTCACTTGCTTACGATCAAACAATGACATTAACTTTGCATAAAAACAAATAAACTATGGCTAAAACTACTGCCAAAACCCCAATTCCAAAGGTTGCTCCAACGAAAGTTTCCGTCAAAGCAGTCTCAAAGGCATCTAGCAATACTGATATTGAAAAGCTTTCAAAAAGTATTTTAGAGAAACTAAAAACTCTTGGTCTGGATGAACAACTGCAAGCTGACATTGAGTGGTGTTTGGGAAGCTACAGCTACGATAAGAATCCCGTTGGGCTAATTAAAGCGGCTCACAATGCGTTGAACCTATTTAAGACTGAGTTGGCAAGAAAAACCAAAGGTGTTACTGCTAAACTGATCTCAGATATTGAGAAAGCTATAGAAGCGGCTTAAACTTCTTTTTCTAATGAACGATAAAGGCTGGAACTTCAGCCTTTATCATATCATCTCAGTTCAACTTGCACAAAAAGTTCGGAATAACGAACTGACTAAATCATATGAGTAACGTTGGACAATTCTCCCTCGTAGCGCGAGCACTGCACACCAAACTTGTTTAAGAAGTCCACTCCCTCATCTGATGCAATTTTTTTATATTCTGCATAAGACTTGAGATATATCACCTTCTGGATGCCCATGCTGAAGATGATTCGAGCACAAGCCAAACAAGGCGACAACGTTACGTATAGCGTGGCACCCTCTACAGAAGTTTTGTTCTTTACCGCATAAAGAATTGCATTTTGCTCTGCATGTATTGCAAGTGAGCAACTCCCTTTCGAATCTCGAGGGCATCCGGCATCAGCCCATTCTTCGTCACAATTGTGAGTGCCCGAGGGAGGACCGTTGTAGCCAATGGAGATAATGCGTGTATCCTTGGTAAGCACTGCTCCCACATGCCTCTTCACACAATGTGAGCGTTTGGCCAGGTTAACAGCCAACTCCATATAAATATCCTCGAATTCAGGTTTCTGTTGATTCATCGTTTAGTGGCCTAGCGAGTAAAAATACCAAATAAAAAATTCGCACCACAAAAACCAGAATCGATATAAGCTACCTCGACAAATATCGTGCGCTCCTTAAAATCTCTCTCTCGCTTGCTACTGATAAAAAAAGAAAATCGAAGAGATTGCTGATGATTTCTAGTTCTGTTTTGTAAGAAATTCAGTAGTTAGCCTTTGTAACTTATTCTGTAAATCACGCCCGCATAGTCATCCCATGCTCGGCTAAAATGATTTGATTCTTGTATTCTGCCGGGAACATGGATGCAGTATAAAATTTCAATCCTAGTGGTGCCACGTGTGCACCCAGATTTTGTGCCGGTTGCACAAAATCTGAACACGCCTTCTTGTTCCCGAACTCAGGATCCTTGATGGTTCCGCCATGGCAATACGGGTAACCAAAATGCTGTCCTACTTTTATGGCCGTATTCAATTCACAGGGAGGAGTGTCATCTCCCATCATATCTCTGCCATTATCGGTGAACCAGATGTTCTTTGTTTCAGGATGCCAAGTAAACCCAACGGTGTTCCGCACACCGTTGGCATAAACCTCCAAGCCTGAACCATCACTATTCATACGAGTGATCGAGGCAAAAACAGGATCTTTTGACTCGCAAATATTGCAAGGTGCTCCGACAGGCACATATAATTTACCATCCGGGCCGAAAGCAATATACTTCCAGCCATGGTGCTTTTCGGTTGGAAATCTATCGTAGATGATTTTTGATTTGCCTGGCGCAGCAAGTTTAGATTCAATACCGGTAAACTTGTGAATTTGATTTACCTCGGCTACAAATAAATCTCCATCCTTGAAAGCAACTCCGTTTGGCATATTTAAGCCAGAGGCGATTACCCACTTTTTATCGGCTTTGAAATCACCGTCAGTATCTTTTACAGCGTAGACCTTATCCTCACTTCGATTACCAACAAACAAGGTGCCGTTGGGTGTCAGAGCCATCGATCTTGCATCTTCCACCTCGGCAAAAACGCTGATCGAAAAACCGTTTGGCAGTTTTATCAATTCCAAAGGAAGTTTGGCACTTGCTTCAGTAATTGCTGGAAAAGAATTGTCTACAGCAGTTGATACAACTGAATTGTTGGTTGATGTATTATTGCAACACAACGCCACAATTAATAAACTAAAAAGGAGAACTGATTTTTTGAAGCTCATAATTTCTTTTTTGAAGGTTCAAATTACCAATTAGAGGAATAGCATCAATCTTTTTTGCTTTGTAAATGGAAAGAACTTGACAAACGGTCTTGGATGAGGTTTGGGAATGAGTCAGCTTAGTACCACCAAATAGAAAACAAGAAATAGACAAAATCGAATTACCTTTGCTGGATTTTTATTTAGAATGATTTCCATTTCAAACATCTCCTATTTCATTGGTGGGCGGGCACTCTACCAAAATGCCTCGATGTTTATTAAACCTGATGATAAAATCGGGTTGATTGGTTTAAATGGACGTGGAAAATCAACGTTGCTAAAGATCATCAATGGCGAACTCAAGATAGATTCCGGTTCCATCAGTAAGGCAAAAGACTGTACCATTGGCTTTCTCAACCAAGATCTTCTCTCTTACCAAACCGATGATGCCATTCTTACGGTGGCCATGGGTGCTTTTAAGGAAGCTGTAGATACGCAACGTCAACTAGAAAAGGTATTGCACCAATTAGAAACGGAATATTCAGATGAGCTGGTTGATAGATTGACAAAGTTGCAGGAAAAATTTGAGCACCTGGATGGATACACCATGCAGTCCAAGGCGCTAAGCTTCTTCTCGAAAAACCGTCCTGCCTCATGCTGGATGAACCTACCAACCACTTGGATCTTCCTTCCATCGAATGGGTTGAAAATTACTTGCGCAATTACGAAGGAGCAGTAGTCATAGTTTCCCACGACCGAACATTTTTAGATAATGTAATCTCAAAAACGGTAGATGTAACCCAAGAGCAGTTAGTCACCTACGAGGGCAATTACACCTACTACCTTCAAGAGAAGGAGATGCGCGAGGAAATTCAACAAGGTGCTTTTGAAAACCAGCAGGCGAAAATACGGCAAACAGAAAGGTTTATTGAACGCTTTCGCGCGAAAGCAACAAAATCAAAACAAGTACAATCTAGAGTGAAGGCGCTGGACAGAATGGATTTAGTAGAAGAAGTGGTTAGCGATAACGCTGCCGTCAACTTCAGATTCACTTTCAAGCAACCATCCGGACGGCAAGTAGTGACACTGAAGGATGTTTCGAAGGCATACGGCCCGTTGGATATCTTAAAAAGCACAAACGCTATAGTTGAACGGGGAGACAAGATTGCGCTGATTGGGGCCAATGGCAAAGGTAAGTCGACCCTGCTCCGGATTATTGCCAACGATGAGCCGGTACAAGGCGAAAGAACCATTGGTTACAATGTAATTTATGGCTTCTATGCACAACATCAACTGGAATCTCTTCATGTAGACAGCGAAATTCTTGATGAGCTCAAGCACGCTGGAAGTGGTAAGACCGAACAAGAACTTAGAAATGTTCTAGGCTGCTTCCTTTTCTCAGATGAAGACGTGTTCAAAAAAATAAAAGTGCTGTCGGGGGGCGAGAAGTCAAGGGTGGCTCTCGCAAAAACGCTCATTTCAGAAGCTAATTTTCTATTACTCGATGAGCCTACTAACCACCTGGATTTTATTTCTGAGAACATTCTGATTCAAGCATTGCAACAATACCAGGGAAGCTTTGTGGTGGTGTCACACAATCGCCATTTTGTAAGTCAGGTGGCCAACAAGATCTGGTATATAGAGAACCATGAGATCAAAGAGTACCTTGGTACTTATGACGAGTATGAATACTGGCGCAAGAAAAAAGAATCGGAAGCACTTCCTGCACCAATTGCTGTAAAAAAACAAGCACCCAAGCCGCAGGAGAAGTCAATTTCATCTGTAGCAAATCCGAACGCCAAAAAAATATCAGATTTGAATCGCGAACTGAAAAAGGTGGAGGATGCTATTCACCTTGTGCAACTCGAGAAAGAGAAAATAGAAGCAGAGCTGGCCTTGCCCGAAGTATATGGAAACTTTGAAAAGCTAAACGCCTTTCAGCAACAGTACGAAAAGGTTGATCTTCGGCTAGAAGAAGAGAATAAGAAATGGGAGTCGCTCGCCTTAGAGATTGAAGAGCTAGAAGGGAAATAAGGTTCGGAATTCACCGCCACCCAAAACCAATTTGCAAGACCAGCCGATTAAATTCATTTTTTATGGTTGTTTCGTTATACGAAAGGCCTTGAAAACTTTGATATTCAAATCGAGAAGAATAACCAGTTACTTGACTTTTGTAGCCCACTGAAAATTTTAGGTTCCATTTTTCTATGCCAATCTGGTATGTCAATGCCGGGTGAATCATGAATCCGCCAGTTTGTTGAAAATTGGGCAGCGTGTACTCTTGTTTATCGTACCAGGCCCATGCATAACCTGAATTTAGTTGTAAAAGGAGAGCATTTTTCGTTCCCGCGATCTTTTGTGAAAGGTGTAAAAAAAGCGGCATTGTTTTCCACTGCTGATAGCTATCAACCCCTACGCCAACACCAACTGCAAAACTCTTCGTCAATTGAAACCCATTGATCAAGTAGGCTGATGCTGTCAATTGATTCCCAGTTGTGCAATTACTACACCCTATCTGAACACCGCTCAACAGCGTGCCGAAATAGTGCATCTTGAATTTTGTGGAATCAAGTGTGTGCTGCGAATAAGCTGATTGGATACTGCAACCAATCAAAAGGAAGACAATTAATCGCATACTTACTCCTTTGAGAACGTAAGACGACTTAATTGTCTAATATCCTTTGGATTGGAATAGTCGTATTGATAAATCCCATCTTTGCCCGTCATAATCGCCACATTTTGATAAGGGATCACATCGTAGGTATTAATGTTTTTGTAGTGAGCCAGTTGATTGTCAGAGATTTTTAAATGGTCTGTGGCATCGTAGATCTTTAATCCGTCATCGCCATCACACACAAAAAGATTCTTGTTGTCAATACCCAAGCCGTGTGGATTCGTCATGGGATAAATTTTTAACAGCACCGGATTGGTCAAATCTTTGATGTTTATCACTTCTAACTGATTTGTAAACCCTTGGCAATTAGTTCCAGAACGAAGGGTTACGTAGGCTAGATCGCCTTCTACAACTACTGGGTCACAGCTTCGAACATGCGTATATTGACTGATTCGGCTGGGCTTTTCCGGATCTGCTAATCCGTAGATGTACATACCACTTTGAGCTCCAAAAAAGAGATTCCCATTGTGTGGAAAAATCGTTTCAATATCCCACGCAATCATGCTCTTGCTTTTTGCAACCGGACTAGCCAACGTTTCGATACTTACAGAATGAACATTACCCGCATCTAACATATATAGGTAATTCCCCTCAATCGTAAAGCGCGCCATCGAGCCTCCAATGCCGGTTGTAGAGGGATTGCCTGGAGTTGTGGCTGTTTTGATGCTCGACATCTGTGTAAAAGCCACGCCATCTTCAAGCCAAAATCCACCCCACGGCTGGATTTTTGCCTGACCTTTTGAAGTTGTTACCATTACATTTTCCTTTTGCTCCCAGCTTGTGATGATTCCCTTGACCGGGTCAATACTTGAACCCATTCGATTATACACGGAGAAAATTCCCTCCAGCCTTTTTACAATTTTGATGTTCGCTTTATCCGAAATATCGATCGCCAGTAGATCAATATAGCTATCGGCATAAAGAATATTGCCTTTAATCGCTAAGTCATAGTTTCCCGGAATTGCCAAGAAACCCTGGATGATAGGATTAGCCGGATTTGTATTGTCGATAATATGAATTCCTTTACCCACTTCATTCACAAAAAGCCAATTGTCTTTAATGTAAATCTTGCCGGCTTCCTTGACCGCTTGCGGGGGTGTTAAGCCCACTGATGCTCTGATCTCGGCAGTGGTGGTGTAGACGGGTTCAAAATAGGAATACTTCTGTTCAATCTCATAGTTGTCTTCGCAGCCAAAGGAGAGAAGAAGAAAAATCCAAAATAGGAATCGTGTGATAGAAGAATAAGTCTTCATACGTCAGGTGTTTGTTTCACTTTGACACACCTGAACTGAAAATGGTTGGAACAAGAAGATCAAAATCTTCGATTTGCCAACAACAGCTTGACAATGCCAACAATCCCAAGTGCCAAAAACACACAAGCTAGGCATGCGCCAGCTACAAAAGCTGTCATAAACAAAGTCAAGCCAAGCGGAACAATTGCAAAGCGTCCAATAGTTTCTAACTTTTCCATAACAACGAATTTTCCTGTAGCACAAATTGGGTGCTTTTTAATACAAGTCGCAATACCTAAAAAGTGGTATTTATGACAAAACTCGCAATGCTAGGTCTGCTGCGCAACGTGGAAAACCACGTATTTCACACGTGGTTTTCCACGTATTTTTCTAAAACAGATACCTAAACATCCTTTTTTTCTAAAACAGATACCTAAAACGAAAGCCAACATCCCAAATAACTGGAAAGGTCGTCCCAGACTTCAAAACAGGATTAAAACCATAACGTAACCCTGGGAGCAACGAGACACGATAATGATTAGATATACGGTAGCTAAACTCAGTACTCGCCAGCCCCGTCCAGTTGATGGTTCGATAAGCTGAGTTGCCACCTGCGCCTTGGGAAAAGCTTGCTAACTTTCCGCTTTCATCTATCAATGTGTTTTTCATAAAAAAATCAGATGAGACACCCGCATTTAGTTGTAGCCCGATCTTTTTGTCAAGCAAAATAAACCCTGCTTGAAGTGGGATCGATAAAAATTCATTACTGCTGTTTATTTTATAAGGAGTAGTCGTTGTCAGATTTGAGGAGTTTGCATTTAAGTCGGCTACATATGCTTGTGCTCTATTGTTGGCGTCCAAAGACGCCACATTTGAACTGTAGCCGATTGACTGATTCAAATAATTCACGCCTGTTACAATTACCCAGCGCTTGGCGACTTTCTTTCCTAGATTGACCCCATATGAAAATGCAGTACCTGTTGACGCTTCGCTGCTATTGGGAACTGTACTACTAGAAGATGGAACTCCAACAAGTTGAGCTTGAGAAAAATTCGTGGACACAGAAGTATTCGGATTGTAATTGCCAGCTGTGCCACCGACAGATGCCCACCAACCTCTATCGTCCTTTTGTTCATTTTTAGAAGCTACAGTCGGCTCTTTAAAACGCTTTGCTTGGGCAACCGTTCTGGTTGGTTCGCCCGTTAGCTTTATTTCGACCACTGGTAACTCTTCAGACGAAATCGTAGGACACTCACGCGTTAAATGCGTAGATCTAAAATTCTCATTTTTTTCGTTTGCAATTCCGTTTTGTTTTTCGTCCGCAACCAGGGACGCAAGAGAGTTAGAGCCCAAAAGATCAAAAGATGACGACTATCTTTCTCTTTTGGAGTCACGTATTTCCCAGTACTCTTTTCTCTTATCCCCTCATCTTGAACAGAAGATGGGGAGTTTTTTTGAATTAAATTTTCTTCGGACAATTTACTGGCGCTTGTACCATTGATTGCAGTCGCCATTTCTTTTTGAATATTGCCATGGACCAGAGGTTCCTTATCGATCGGTTTACTTTTCTGCGCTACAATCTGCGCCAGTTGTCCCTGTTTGGTCGCCCAATTCCATACGCCTACCCCTCCTGCTAAAAGTGCAAACAATATAGAAGCCGCAGCTAAACGCTGATAGAACACAACGCGCCTTTTCATACTGCCACTTTCCATTTTTGAAAGGTGCATGTCAATGCCGTCCCAAACTTTTTCTGACGGATTGATTCAAGTTTACTTCGAAGCAAACTTTTAGCCCTGCTATATTGTGATTTTGAAGTACCCTCACTAATCCCAACCATCTCTGCTATTTCTTTATGACTAAATCCCTCAATGGCAAACAAATTGAAAACAATGCGACAACCATCTGGGAGTGCCTGAACAATTGCAATCAATTCCGAAAAATGAAATGAAGACAAGCTAACTTCTTCCTCTTCTCGAATTGAAACATGGGCAACATCAACCATTGGGAACAGGTACAACTTTTGACGCTGTGAATTCAATGCCGTGTTTATAATGATCCTGGTTATCCAGGTACTTAACTGCGATTCTCCTCTGAAGGATTTTATACTTGCAAACACTTTAATAAACCCTTCCTGCAAAATATCTTCAGCTTCTTGTGTCGATTTGGCATACCGTTGGCACATGACCATCATTTTTCTACAATAGCGGTCATACAAAGCCTTTTGCGCAGACCTTTCTCCTTTCGCACAGCCTTCAACTAGCTCTTTTTCGCTTTGCATGAACCCTATCTGTTGCTTAGACACGATCTAAAAACGATTGGTTGGAATACAAATTGAAGTAATTATTCGTTTAGTTTTGAGTTTATGAATCGATATAAAAAAAGTCGTTTTGGAGCTTTTGGGACATTTTGCTCTGCCAAGCCCAGAACAGGTTACTCTGCACAAGGCGGGTTGGTGTTATTCGTTTTGGCGGCACTTTGCCTAAGCCACCATTTATTCGGTCAAAAGAAGATTGAATTCGCAGATAAAACGTATGAACCTCAAATAAAAACAGTTCTCTTATACTCTGGTTTGGGCAATTCAAGAGAAAATCTCCGGTCTGCAGTGGTACCGCTCCAACAGCAGTCATTAGTACTTGAATTTGATGACCTTCAAGAAAACAGTAGTGACTATTACGTAAAACTTATCCATTGCAACTATGACTGGACAAAATCCACATTGATGGATTTGGATTTTCTTGAGAGCTTCAATGAAAATCGCATTCTCGACTATGCTTATTCGATCAACACACACACCCGCTATGTACATTATCGCTTTCAAGTTCCCCCAGTAAAACTACCGGGAAATTATTTACTGGTTGCTTATCGGGAAGATCCCAATGATCTCATCCTATCAAAGCGCTTGATGGTGTATCAAAATCAAGTATCCTTTTCACGAGACAATCAATTTGCAGGAACCGGCACCCTTCAACGAGGAAAGCAACCTTTCAATTTTGACATTGAATACTCTAATTTAGAAATCCTCAATCCAATGGAAACGGTGCATGTCACGATCCGCCAAAACCAGCGGTGGGACAATATGAAAACAAATCTCCAACCCAATTTTATTCGGGAGAATACCCAACAATTGGAATACCGTTTTTTCGATATTGAAAATCAATTTGACGGAGGAAACGAATTCCGTTTCGTTGATTTCAGGTCGTTGATGGCGCCTGGGCAAAACACCGGAAAAATCAATCGCACTGTAAAACCCTATGAATTATATGTTGCGCTTGACCAAAATCGAAGCAGCGAAGCTTACTCCCAGTACTTAGATCTAAATGGAAATTACGTAATTGCGAATCTTGATTTTGGTGAACCCGCCCTTACTGGAAACTATCTATACGTCAATTTTTTATTAAAGTCTGCGGAACTCCCTCGTGAAGATGTTTATGTGGTGGGATCCTTTAATGACTTTCAACGGGATAACGAAAGCAAAATGAGCTACAATGGAGCGGGCTATTATGAGTCAAGACAATTCTTGAAACAAGGTCTTTATAATTACCAATACGAAGTAGGCACGAGAGGAAATAGCACAACTTCCTTTGAGGGAAATCATTTTGAGACAGAAAATTTCTATGAGATATTTGTATACCAACGACCATTTAGGCCAAATGCCGATTTGCTGGTAGGCTATTTTCAATTGCCCATTAATCCGCGCTAAGCATAGGTAGCCTCCAAATCAGCTTCCTTCTTTTGAGTGCTCGATCCTGAAACGTCCAGCATTCCGAACCCTTTGTGAGAGAAATAGCCCAAGCCATTTTCATAGATAAACTGTTGCACGGGCTGAGGTGCATATAAAATAAAGGGGAAGGTATAACCGCGTACTTCATACTTTACGTCAGAATCGTAAAGCGGATAGATGCGGGCAAATTTCTTGTGTGAAGATTGAATACGCTCGATGTAGTCTTTGTCGGCTACCAATTGAAATTTATAAAACTCAGCCATTTGCTGATCAGAGAAATTGCCGCTGGCAGTCATTCGTTCAATCGTATTATCATAAAGTAAATCGGAGAACTCATCAGTATCCGGAGGAATAAATCGTTTACTACCATCATCATTGAAAGAAGAGGGAAGCACAACGACTGGCGAGATACAAAGAAACTTGACCGAGTCACTAATTACCACTGGTTCTTCCAATTCCTTTGCCTCGGGTACCAATTGCAGGTTACCAATTAACAACTCCTTTTGGTCGAATAATACGGTAAGAAAATGCTCAAGGAAATCGGGGTTCGTAGCCGAGAACACGAGCGTAACGCGAGAGGAATAAAAATGCAATCCCTTTCGGCTGATCTTGGTCTGGCCTTTAAGTGCTGAGAAGTTATATTGGGTATAAGAATAGTATTCAGGTTTTTTTCCAAGCATGATCAACCCCTTGATGGTTTGAGCCAACAAAAACTGATGGTGAAAGGGTACGTACGCACCCCTATTCTTTAACGAAAAAACGATTCTTGTTCTCACAATGAAAGAGCTAAAAAAATAGCCTGAACTATAAATCCGCCTAAAAAATCAAATTTGCGGAAAGCCAAAGTACTAAAAATCAGACGAATCGCTAACTGCGATGTAAGGAAATATCAAACATTGAAGCGAAAATGCATCACATCTCCGTCTTCCACCGTGTATTCCTTGCCCTCCACTGCCAATTTACCCGCCTCCCGGCATCCTGCTTCGGACTTATACTTCTGGTAATCGGATATCTTTATTACCTCTGCCCGTATAAACCCCTTCTCAAAATCGGTGTGAATAACTCCGGCTGCAGCAGGCGCCTTCCAGCCTTTGTGAATGGTCCAAGCGCGTACTTCCTTTTCTCCAGCAGTAAAGTAGGTAATCAAATCAAGTAAATCATAAGCCGCCCGAATAAGGCGACTTAATCCTGATTCCTTCAAACCATACTCATCCAAGAATACTTTCCTGTCTTCTTCGCTTTACTAACCTACGCAATGCTTCAACATGTTGATTGCCAGTATGAATTGACTTTTCGTCCACATTGGCAACATAAATCACCGGCTTATCTGTAAGCAAAAGCAAGTCCTCAATGGCTTTTTTATCTTCTGCATCGACCTGTAGGCTTCGTGCGTTTTTGCCCGCAAGCAGCGTATCCCGATAAGCGGTTAACGTCCCTAATTCTTTCTTTGATTTAGCATCCCCACTTTTAGCAGTTCGCTCGACTTTGCTTATTTTCTTCTCAACTGACTCCAGATCTTTCAACTGCAATTCAGTGTCAATAATCTCTTTGTCAGAAATAGGATCAACCTTACCTCCAACATGAATAATATTATCATTGTCAAAGCAACGCACCACATGGGCAATTGCATCGACCTCTCGAATATTGGCAAGAAATTGGTTTCCAAGACCTTCTCCCTTACTGGCTCCTTTTACTAAGCCGGCAATATCAACAAACTCAAAGCTTGTCGGGATTACTTT
>VYLB01000631.1_pt1 | contig 14240 bp, 20 predicted proteins | sample 5114431 | NCBI WGS metagenome assembly VYLB01 (sample SAMN12291786, study PRJNA351875) | freshwater metagenome | isolation source: freshwater lake | place: USA: Michigan, Gull Lake | collected 2013-08-08
CGGGGGCATCGCGGCTGGGGTTGTCTCTTTCATCGCCGATTTCTCAACGTAAAGTGCTTACTCTGTAACGATTATACTCGATTTGATCTTTGTTGAGCGTTTAAGTCCCACTAGGTGCAAGGGTTTTAATGTCATGAAACCTTAAAATGAGAATTGCTGTTATAATAGCGCTGATGACCTCGGATTATTACTTTTAGAGAACTTATGCCCACACAGTCTGATCTAAACCAACCGCTTTCACATTTCATACCTCAAATTTCTTCTCAAGAATATGCACCTCTACATGGTTATTCTCAACATGATGTGGCTCTAGTTATAGTTGAATGCCTGAGTTTGCAATTTAAATATCGAGGATTTGAGGTCACAAAAGGTGGACGAGAAAAATTACGGGAGGAGATTAAAAAGAAACTAAGAAGTTTAAAATCAATTATCATTGATGATGATCGTAGTCTTGTACAGAATGAAATTGCCAGAATCGTTGATTTAGCATTAGCACCAGATAATAGAAAATTTGTTTTTAGAGATCGCTATGAACGCATTTGCTATGTTGTAGCTGGCAATATTTCTGGGCTAATGGACAGAATACGTGAAGAACGAGAAGGAAGATGTCCAGCTTGGCCATTTTGCTAAATACCTTACATTAATTGGTAAGAAAGTTGTGATAAGAAAATCGGCAATAATAAAGATGACTAAGTTTTCAAGAAGAAAGCCTTTTAGACCTTTTTATCATTCTTTCATATTTCTCACAATTCTCTTGCCAATAGCCTTATTTTTTTCTATATTTTGGGAATCCGCACCTGAATGGGTGGGAGTTGGGGAAGACAAGGTAACTATTGAATCGAAGAAAAGGGATAATTCACGTTTTTTAATCTATCTACCAGACAAGAGTATTTGGGATTGGGTAGCGATTCTAGCATCAACTGTTTTACCTATTGTAATATTGCTAGTTGGCAATAATTTTCAAGAAGAGCAGAAAAAACGCGATGAAGAAAGTTTAAGAGAGAGTAATTTACAAACATACCTAGATAGCATATCAGCACTAATATTGGACAAGAGTATATATAATAATCAAGGTGAAAGCACTATTTCAATAATTTTAGAAGCTAAAACTAAAACAATAATAAGAAGACTAGAGCAGGACTGTGAGCGTCAAAAAATTATATTTTTATTTTTATTAGAATCTCGTTTAATGCCATCAATCTGTCGCTCCCATTCAAATTTAAGGACTCAAACTCAATCAAAAAATAATCAATTAGAAATAGATGGCTGGAGTCTTCAAGGAATAGTATTAAATAATACTGCAAATCTTAAAGGATTTTATTTTAAAAAAGCCAATCTTGAAAAAGCCAGATTTATAGAATTGGATATCGCAGGATGCACCTTTATAGAAGCTAATCTAAAGGAGATAGATCTTACAGCAAGCATTTTAACAAATTCTAATTTTAACAAGGCAGATCTAACAAAATCTATTTTGACTGAAGCCAATCTAACGGAAGCTAATCTCACAGAAAGCATTTTGACCGAAGCCGATTTAACAAAATCAACTCTTATAGAAGCTAATCTATCAAATGCTAATCTTGAAAAGGCTAGGCTTGATAAAGCAAATCTCAAAAAAGCTAATTTAAGAGAAGCTAATTTAAAAGAAGCCATACTCAAAGACGGAACAGATCTTAAGAGAGCAAATCTTACGAAGGCAGATCTTACGAAAGCAGATCTTACGGGGGTGGATCTTACAGGAGCGGATCTTACAGAGGCAAAGCTTATAGGAGCGAAGCTTATAGGAGCGAAGCTTATAGGAGCAAATCTTACGAAGGCAGATCTTACGAATGCGGATTTTACAGAAGCGAAGCTTATCAGGGCAAATTTCTACAAGGCTAACTTTAGGAAAACTTGTTTAACAAAAGCTAGTTTAACAAGAGCTATTTTTTATAAGGCTAAGAATTTAGATGATCGACAAGTTATTAAAGCTTACTTTTGGAAAGAAGCAATATATTCTGAAACAGAATGGGATCAAGAGAAAGGCTGGTTATCAACAAATGATGAAGAGAATCAAAAGATAATAAATAATAAAAAACTTAAAACAGGGCTGGAAATTTTTTATTTATGGCGTTATTTTTGATAACTAAAACCTAAGCTCAGGTTTATGGGCAACTACGACAATAAACTTCCCATTTCGCTGTATAAAGCAATTTTTTGCTCGTTTGCTATATAGAACCCAATTTCGCAATTATTACTCTATCCTTGCTATTCTGGTTTAAACCATTCGGAACAAACTAATTGAACCCCAGTTCGGGTTAAGCAGCGGGGGGCAAAGCCCATTCCATCTTCAAGGAGGGTTTTTTCGGCTGGTGACAGTAAGCAATCAAACCACAGAGAAGCGCCAATTCAAATCTGAATTGCATCACTGTCCGATCCTATTCCATAGAATACCTCGAATGGGGTTCGATAGTCAAGACATTTTCGAGGACGATTGTTAATTAAGTTTACCACTCTTTTCACTTCTTCGGGCTTGACGATTTTTAAGTTCGTTCCCTTGGGAAAAAATTGTCTTAATAGTCCATTGGTATGCTCGTTTAATCCTCTCTCCCAGGAATGATAAGGATTGGCAAAATAAATATCCACGTCTAATTTTCGGCTTAACTCTTGATGACTGCTAAACTCTTTTCCGTTGTCACAAGTGAACGTTTTTCTTTTTTCTCTGGGGAGCGCTTGGAAGAGTTCCTCTGTCACTCGATTAATTTCCCGTGCGGTTTTATCTTTAGCCAATCCCGCCACCAAGAATTTCGAGGCTTTATCTACATGAGTGACTAAAACTCCGATATGATTCCCGCCGATCACCGTGTCGCTTTCCCAGTGTCCGATCTCGGTTTTCTCGTCGGCGATTGCCGGTCGGTTCTCGATTCCCACGCGCCCCGGAATCTCTCCCCGCTTGCTCAATGCCCCCCCTCGTCTCTTTCTTTTCCCTCGTCCCCGACGTAAATACTCTCGATACTCCCCGCACCCCTGATAGTTCTCGTAGATCATCTTATAGATTGTCTCGTGAGAGATGGATTCTTTTCCTTCCCTTTTTAATCGACCGGCTATTTGTTCGGGACTATGATAATCTTTCAGTGTGATCGCCGATCTTGTAGGGTGCGTTCCCTAATGTGGCTCCCACTGATCCACTGATCGATTTTTGGGGAACGCACCATGCCCATTGATTGAAGTTGTGGGTTTAGGTGCGATGCCGCCCTTCGACGTAGCTCAGGGCAAGTCTTGTGGGCCCAGTTGGGGAATGTTAGCGAAGATTACCGATGTTTAGGTTAAAATAGAGGGCAAAAGTTGCCACAGGGTCAAGCCAATGACAGTTCGACAACCCCGCTACAGCAAAGAAGAATTCGCTCGACGTGGTAATGAGATTTATGAATCTCAGGTACGTTCTCAAGTGGAGGAGGGAAATCAGGGGAGAATTGTGGCGATCGACATTGAAACTGGAGCGTTTGAGCTTGCCGACGATACGATTACTGCTACCGATCATCTCTATGAGCGTGTCCCTGATGCTCAACCTTGGGTGATTCGGATTGGACATAGAGCCGTCTTCCGTTTTGGCAGTCGCAGCCCGAGAAAACCCGTATGATGTTCGGTGTGGTCAATAATAATTGTGAAGCAATCCTCAAGGTGGCAGTCGGTCGCATTGGCTCACCGAAAATAGCACTCGATGCTATCATTGATACTGGATTCACCAGCTTTTTGTCTTTACCGCTTTCTGTCATCACAGATATGGGCTTGCCTTGGCACTATCGAGATATTGGCACATTAGGCGACGGGAGCGAAGTCGTTTTTGAAATATACAAAGCTTCTGTGATCTGGGATGGTCAAGAGCGGATTATTGATGTGGCAGCTTCTGATGCAGAGCCGTTAGTGGGGATGGGTCTTTTCTATGGCTTTAAACTTCAGATTGAGGCAGTGGAAGGTGGGCGCGTTACAATTGAAGCGCTATGACTCAGCCAAAGTTATCGGTGAAGACGGTCTAACTTTACCGTTATACTGAATCGGTTTTTAATAGCATAATTAACTCCCAATCCAACTTGAAAAACCCGCTCCCTTCTCCCCAAGACTATGAGCAGGGAGCAGAGAGAAAAAACCTGACTACTGACTCCCGATCACTGACAAAACCTATCCCAAAACGATCGAATCGCGCAGGGATTGAATTTCCTCGGTTTGTAAACGCGCCCCAAAAGTAGAAACCACCCGCGAGGCTGCCAGAGAAGCGAGATTTCCCGCTCCTTGGTAACCCATACCGTGGGTAATACCGTAGAGAAACGCACCTGCATACATATCCCCCGCACCGACGGTATCGATCGCCTGTACGGGATGGGGGTCAATTTCCAGCAGATTTTCGCCATCATAGATTAAAGAACCACTGGCACCCCGGGTGATAGCGAATCCTTTGGCAATGGTTTTAAAATAGGCGATCGCTGACTCGATTTCCTCGCTGCCGGAAATAGTCAAAGCTTCCGACTCATTAGCGAAAACGAAATCTAACCCCTTTCCGATCATTTCCAGTAATCCCTCCCGGAAGAAGATCGCCATATTGGGATCCGACAGGGATAAAGCGGTTTTGACTCCAGCGGCCTGAGCAATTTCTCGCCCTTTAATAGCGGCAGCTTTGGCAGTGGGAGAGGTGACGAGATAACCTTCGAGATAGAGATAATCGGCATTAGCGATCGCTGAAGGGACTAATTCTCGTTCGGAAATTTCCCCGGTGATGCCGAGAAAAGTATTCATGGTGCGATCGGCATCAGGAGTCACGAAAACTAGACATTTTCCCGTAATTCCCACCTCTTTTTCGCCACCGTGTTCATTGGTATGCAAACCACAGGCGCGCAGATCTTGTAGATAAAACTTGCCTAATTCGTCATTACCCACTTTACAGGAATAGAAACCTCTACCCCCCAACTGAGCGATCGCTACTAGGGTATTAGCCGCCGATCCGCCACCGCTGCGTTTACAATCAAAAGCCAATTTTTCCATCAACTGGGTTTGACGATTTTCGTCCACCAGCGTCATCACTCCTTTATCGATGCCCAATTCTTGCAGTAACTCGGGAGAGACTTGAAATTCCATATCGACGAGTGCGTTACCGATCCCATAAACGTTGTATTGTTTGCCCATAATTTAGTCGATCGCCTAAAAATACTTTGTTACTGATAGTAGGGAAATAAGGAGCAAAAAGCTAGGGGCTTTTTTCAGCCAGAGAATACCATAATCAAAAATAATGGGTGTGCTAGTCTCACACCCCCAGTAATTTGTGTTAAGTTTTGTTTAACCAAGCAACTTTAAGCCTCATCGTAGGCTTCTATATCCAACAGATAAAGATAAGATTCGGCTAATTCCTGCCTTTGAAAAGCGAGCGCTCGCAACATATGCCAATCCCGCAAAGCCTCGAAGGGGTTGCTATACTCATCTTTTTCTAGTCGTTCGGCTAAAGAAGCAATATCAGCGGCGGTATACTTGGCAATATCTTGATCAGTGAAGCTTATAACTGTCATTTCTGCACCTTCCTCGACCTTTGTTCTATTTCTAGCCTAACATATATTCTGAGTTGAAAAAATGCCTTCCCCGCCAAGTTAAGAACTGTAAATGGAAGGTTCACTGTGGTACAATTCCAGAAAAAAAGCTATTTTTGATTGATCTTCTATGAAAACAGCCCTCATTACCGGTGCTTCTACCGGTATCGGTGTCGTCTTTGCTCGTCAACTTGCTCAACGGCAAATGGAGCTAATTTTAGTCGCTAGATCCAGAGATAAACTAGAACAATTAGCGGCGGAATTAGAGGAACAATACGGGTTGACATACCCCACGCCGTAAACGGACGTGGATTCTTCTAGCATCACTGCTGAGAATTTCTGGCTCAACGATGTGGACTTGAATTAGATTCCTGGCGAAATCCAACCCAGAGGTACATCATATAAAGTCGCCCTAAAAGGGCGAGGCTTTAAACCCAATTTTTCGGTAAAAGTGACAGTTATCGTTCAATATCTGACCGTTGCCGGGGCGGGAAAGCTAGTATATGATACGGTGAACCAAAAAGGAATCAACGTCGATTTACTGGTAAATAATGCCGGTTTTGGTGATTATGGTGCTTTTAGCCAGCAGGATTTAGCCCGACAGTTAGAAATGATCCAGTTAAATAATCTGGTACTGGTGGAATTAACCCACTATTTTCTCCGTCCGATGCTTGCCGGCGCCGGGGGGCAATTATCAATGTTGCTTCCATTGCTGGGTTTCAACCGCTGCCCTATCTTTCCGTCTATGCGGCGACAAAAGCCTTTGTCCTCAGCTTTAGCGAGTCTCTCTGGGCAGAAAATAAAGACAAAGGCGTTGAAATCCTCGCTTTTTGCCCCGGTCCGACGGAATCGAATTTTTTTGAGGTGGCCCGATTTCCCAGGGCTTTTATGGGCAAAAACGGCCGGTTAGATTCGGCGGAAGTGGTGGTACAAGAGGCTTTAACCGCCTTGGCAAACAAACGCCCCAACGTGGTAGCCGGTAAATTTGCTAATAAAATTATCGTCAATCTGCCCCGTTTTTTACCCAGAAGTTGGATCGTGTCTTTGATAGAAAAGCAATTCAAGGTATAACTAGAATCAAGCCAATTAGAGCAATTGCTGATAGGATTTTAAGGGAATACCTGTACGGTTTCTCACTTCGATCGCCGAACGATAGACACCGTTTTTTTCTCTTTCGGCGACAATTTTATCGGCCAGGGAAAAGTCAAGACCGAGATTGACTAATTCCTCAACGGAGTGGTAGTTTAAACAACGCCAAGAAACGTCAACTTCTTGGCGAATATCGTAGGCAAAGATAATCAAAGGTTCCAATTTTTTGAGATAATTTTCTGGTAGGCCAGCCAAGAAGTGTAATTCTTCTAAATGGGTAAAAATATGTCCTTCATTACGGACAGAAACGATATCATTGGCATAGACAATCGGCAACCCTAATTTATGAACCAGATCGTTGGTGGAACAGCTGTTAATATCAATTTTTTCGAGAGGAGAGGATGACTGTCTGGAATCGGTTCTATTTGCCGAAGCTATTGGATGGGAATTAAGCTGTTGACGGATGTATAAACCCAGGCCGATTTGGGCAAACCAAATTACGATAAAAGACTCTTGTGTAAGGAAAATAAGGGAGATAATTGTCAAGGCAATGCCGACGGATAACCAACTTTGGTTATTAGTTTTTTTGCCAGCATTAGCAATGGCAAGCCCACCGAAAACTGGGACTAAAGATAGCCATATCCACTCAGAAGATTCGGGAGGGCGAGGAGAGAGATTAGACATATTTTTTAAAGAGAATCTAAATATTTTCTGCGTTTTTCTTCGTATTCTTCAGCAGTAATAATTCCCTGATCGTAAAGTTTTTTAAGCTGGAGTAAAGTAGCGGTTTTTTGCTGACCTGATTCCGGCAGTCCTCGCTCTCTACTGCTGGGGAGATAGTTAGGATTGTATTTAGCATCAAAAGCTTGATCTGACATGATGATTAAACCAATAAATTCAAAAAAAGCAATGATGCCGGGGATAAAAGTCCAGAAGAAAAGTAGATAGAGAACACCTGCCAAATTCTCCCCTAGATAAAACTTATGGATGCCAAGATAACCGAGAAAAAAGGCTAGTAAAGCCGCTATAGTTCTATTTCTCATAATTTTTGAGATTTCCCTAATTTAGCCATAAGAAAGTATAAAACCACGATGCCTGTCTGTAATTCCAAGAGAGTAATATAACCCTTGACTAGATAATTTAATTCTAGGGAGGAATTAAAGGCAAAAACTAGCACACCCAAGACTAAAAAAGGCAGTAAACGCCAGCCAGACTTGGGTATTTTTATTCCCGTACTATTAACCTGATTCATGGGCTAATTCTCTAGGTTGGTCTTTTTCGGTGATAGTCGCAAAATCGATCTTTGTCAAGGGGTGGTTTGATTAACTTTTAGCATCTCAACGAGGATATTATGGGCATCTTTGGCTGATTCTAGGGTGCGCTCGAAAGCTATTCTAATTGTTTGACTCTCCCCTAATTTTTCTACGGCTAAATCCATGCCTTGGGGATCGATGGAGAGCATTTGAGCCGTTTCTGCATCGGTAATATTACCGTAAACTTGAGCGTAGAAAAGCACGGCATCACCGTGATCTTTGTTCATGTGTTTACAGATGCGATCGCTAATGGTGGGAGTGATAGTTTCAGACATAATATTCTCGAAAAAAATCGATAATAAGGTGGGGACGGATAAAAGCCAGTTCTAAATCGAGGCAAATGGGGGGGGATATTAGTTAGGGTAGCTTAATTAATCGCTAATTGCCAGATAATTTGAGCTTGGGGATGGCAGGTATCAATAATAAGTTTAATATTATTTTCTTGACAAAAATCCTTAATTGTGCATTGCTCTAATTGTCCCACTGAAGGTCAATCGGGGTAGAGAGTAAGATCCGGGGCTACCCGCGCAGTTAAATTGCCTGTTGAGATGAGACAAGAGGCAACAGTAAAGGGATTGGGTGAGATTTAGCTAATCGGATAGGTGGTTAAAATGCCTCTTAGCTTAAAACCCCACACCCTGCCCCCAGAAACAACTTTTTCAGCACACCCTATATATTTTATCGTTCACAACCGACAACAGAAGCGGTGTAGGTATTACCGATGTGCTGAATACCATTGACAAAAAGATTGACTAAAAAAGGTTGATCATTTGCCCGTACTGTGGCAGTAATTGTTAAGGGTTTATCGGGTTCGATTCGTACTCCATTAGTATTAAAAAATTCCTCGTTAGTTTGATCGCTATACTTGAGAAACAGCCGGATATCAAAGGAGGCAGCCCGGGGGACAGAAACCGTAACGATAAACCTCTGAAAACTTCTACCCCCCGGAACTGCCCAATCGGTATTCCAATTATTACGAGTTATGATGACACCGAAAGGACCTGGAACAGTGGGTTGTGAGACGGTTTTCGTAACTTCACTACCTTCACCCCCTAATAGAGAAAGTGGCCGACAATTTTGCGCGGCTGCCGGTAGATGTGAGCTTAATAATACCGCCGATAGACCCAATAAGCCAGTGATAGAAGTTAATTTAATCATTGATTCCGTCTCCAATTAATAGAACCTATCCAAAAATTATAGATGATCATGACGCTAAAAAAAACGGCGATTTAGCTTAATTGAGGTCAATTACTGAAAAAAATGCCGATAATCAACCTGAATTCTCAAAAACGGGTTTAAAATTGATTCATAATTTCTATATAAATATGTTCTAACTGTATCGTCTGACGGGCGATAGAATCAATATTAATGCCATCGAATGCCCGAATAATCTCGCTTAATTCTAGATGTTCATGTAACCAAAAAGCTAAATCTTTTCCGTAAAATTTGGGAGTAAATCCTAATTGTTTACCTCGATTTATTGCCGCTTCTTGATCCTGGGTATCCATGATAATAATTTCTTTCGCAGGAATGTGCTGACGCAGCTGATTTAAATTACCTTCGGCAATAATACGACCTTGTTTTAAAATCCCGATACGTTGACAGAGACGCTGTGCTTCATCGAGGAGATGGGTAGTTAATAAAATTGTCATTCCCTGGCGCCGTAATTCTCCAATTAAATCCCAAATTTCATAGCGAGATTCGATGTCTAAACCAGTAGTTGGTTCATCGAGAATTAATAATTTTGGCTGATGAACAATAGCCACGGCAATATTCATCCGGCGCTGCATTCCACCGCTTAAAGTTTCCACCGGACTACGGGCGCGATCAAGCAAATTTACTGCGGATAAACTGCTTTTAATCCGATGACGACGCTGGGTGCGATCGAGTCCATAAATCTGAGCAAAAAAGTTGAGATTTTCCTCACAAGTAAGGGATTTGTACAACAAATTTTCCTGCGGGGCAACCCCAATTAATTCTTTAGTAACTCTGGAAATTGGCAAATAATTAAAGGTAATTTCTCCCGATGAGGGTTTTAATAAATTACAAATTAAGTTAATAGTGGTGGTTTTTCCCGCACCATTGGGACCGAGTAAACCGTAAATTTCCCCCGCTTCAATATGAAAGTTTAATTGATCTAATACTAAGCGTCTTCCGTAATTTTTTTTGACATTATTAATAGTCAGCATTTGTAATAAAGTAATAAGGATAGTGAGGAGTCAGGATTAGGGAGTGGGAGACATGGGAAGACAAATTAATCAATACTCTTGCTTTTTCTAACTGATAACTGATAACTGATAACTGATAACTGATCACTGATCACTGATCACTGATCACTGATAACTGATTACTGATTACTGATTACTGATTACTGATAACTGATAACTGATAACTGATAACTGATAACTGATAACTGATAACTGATAACTGATAACTGATAACTGATAACTGATAACTGATAACTGATAACTGATAACTGATAACGTCGGCGTTCAAGGTTTAACATTTGTCGATAGGTAAGCCAACCACCTGCTACCATAGCTAGAGCAAAAAGACAGAGAAAGCGAAAATGAGAGCTAATATCTTGTAGATTTTCGCCCTTTGCCCAAACAGCAATTAAAGCTTCATTCATGTGGTAGATAGGGTTATATTTAGCCAGAGATAGAATATTGTCGGGGAATAAAGCAGTTGGGAGAAAAACGCCGCCTAAAATTAATAAAGGAACCCCAAAAGTTCCCACCAAAGCATTAACATCTTCTGTTCTTTTCGCCAGTTGAGTACCGAGGATAAATCCTAAACCCACATAGGCGGTGATACTAAGAAAAATAATTAATAATTCTAGAGGAATTGAGCCTTTAAAAGTGGCTCCATACTGTTTAGCAATAGAATAAACTAAAACTGTCTGACAGGCGGCAATCGCACAATGGGCGAGAAAAATGCCGATAAAATAGGAAACACCGCTTAAAGGCGATAAAAATAACCGTTTAATCGTTTGTTGTTCCCTTTCTGCTACTACCGTCGCCACGGTTCCCCCCAAACAACTAAAGAAAAGTGCCGCCCCGACGAGGGTGGGAGGAGTAGCCAGAGCCATCGCCTCGGCAAGCTCAATTTTGCCTTTTTCTGCCATAATATAGCCATTTAAGAGCAGGACAAGGATCGGGAAAATGCCCCAGAGGATTAAGCTACGCCCGCGCCGGATTAATTCCACTAAAATTCGTTGAGCGATCGCTAAAATTTCCTGCCAATATTTCATAGAATGTTAGTGTAATTGTTTCTCCCTGTAGAGAAATAAGTTTTTCTACTTTCGACTTAGGCTTATTGTAAGTGTTCCAGAGCTTGATCGGCGCGCAGTCTTACCACTATTTCCGCTTCTGTCTCCCGAATCTGTCCTAAAAGTTCCCGAATCGCCCCGCGAAATGCCGCCGCCGCAGTTCCTAACCCCTCCAATCCAACGATCGCCGCATATCTAACCACCCACTCTGGATCCCCTTGCGAAAGTTTCTCCAGTGCTGTAAAAACCGCGTTCTGAGCCTCAGAGACCCGACTTTCCTCCAAATCAGACCAAATTATATTTCCTAAGCCCCTAGCCGCCCCTCGCCGCACGCTAAAGGAAAAATCACTCACCGCCGCATCAAGCAATAAGTCCAATCCTCGCACATCGCCAATTCCCGCTAGGGCGCGGGTTGCCCAAGCTCTCGCCCCATAATTATAACCGTCTAGGTTGGCCAGTAAATAGGGAACCGCCGCTTTGCCGATGGCGATTAAACCATCCACGGCTGCCACGGAGGCACCGGGGTTATTATATCTCAGGACATCGGTGAGGGTGGGTATTGCCGCCTCACTTTTGGCGGCGGCTAAGTTTTCCACGGCGGTTAGTAACTCATTGGCTGAGTCGGCTTTTTCGACGGCAATAATTAAAGTCTCAACGGTGGGAAGCATTGGTTATCAGTAGAAGGGATGAGGGGTGTAGGGGTTAGGGAGTGGGAATTATGAATTATGAATTATAAATTATGAATTATGAATTAGGAAGTGGTAAGAATAAATAAAAATAATCTCCTGACGACTGATTCTTATGTCCTCACCCCACCAACAAACTTTTAAAGATAATTTTATCGCCAAACTTTTTTCTGTAAAATCTGACTAATTTCTTGGGGAAAAGGACAATCATCGGGAAAGTTAAAGGATCGATAATCGGGGTTATCTCGCAAGCTTTTTAAAGCCGTGGCATAGCAATCTAAAAACACTTGATCCCGGGAGGGTTTTAAACTAGGAGAATCGCTCAAAAATTCTTCTAGTTCCCGTTGACTGCGCCTAATAGTTTCTTGCCAACCTCGATAATCTTCAACGTAATCAGCATAGCAGAGTTTGAGGCAGTGTGTTGACTTCTGCCCAAACTTTCTATCGTTCCAGATCAGCAGCAGCGAGTCACCTCCGTTATTGTACCAAAGACTCCATACCGTCCGCTACACTAGGGGTGTCAAGCTGTTTACTAAGGCCGTAGGGAACTTAAAATCCCATTTTGGGATTATCCTAAAATAGGTTTATCTTGGAATTGCTAACTCCTGTGCTCATTAAAGCACGATGAAATCTATTTTTAGCCCAGAGTACCATGTCTTTCGTCGATGCCTGATCGCCGCTCGTAAGGATGCGAATTTAACTCAAGCAGCCCTCGCTAAAGCCATCAAAAAGCCGCAATCTTTCGTTGCCAAATACGAAAATGGTGAAAGAAGATTAGATGTCGTTGAGTTCCTTCTGGTTAGTCGTGTAATCGGTGTAGATCCTTGCGAAATTTTAAGGCAAGTTGAGCAAGCTTGTCAGTCCACATCTTGTGGGGAAGGGTTATGAATACAGAAGATGTTATTAGCCTTGCATCGCAAGATATAGATGATTTGTCTGGACATAGATTTGACCTATTAGACATTGCTAGACCAATATCGGTTGCTGCAGCAGTTAATTTAGCCAAAGTAATTTCAAAGCTATCACCACTATTGGGAAATCTGATTGAATTTAACACTGTTGAGTTTTTGAATAAGCAGGAAATATTTGCGCCGTTTGGTGAATGGAAAAGGCAAGATACAGGATTTCCTGATACTGTCTTCATGGGTAGCATCCAGCCTACCCCAGGATTAGAAATAAAAGCATGGTTCCCATTAGCTACTGAAATAACAGCCCGTTTCAAAGATAGTCAAAATCATTTTCAGTTTGATCAAACCTACGTTTCCCTAATAGCTTGGCTGCCCGAAGCGGTAATTTATGGCAAACCCAAGATTCTAGATGTATGCGTTGTCTCTGGCTTTTCAGTGGCTAAAGCGAGAGATGATCATTATCATAATCCTCCTGATTACCTTGTTCTAGAGTAAGGATTCAGGTACAGGAAGAAGGAATCAGAGAAGGAGCAGCATCCAATCCCAAAGTCGCCTTCAACGCCTGACCAAAGAACGCAATGACCGAACGCCCTTGACGGCGGCAAGTTTGAACCACGCTCAGTAACTTAGCCGTCTGCTCAAAGCGCTCCATGCTCCGAGAACTGCCACTAATCTTCCGTTTCGTGACCGCCAAACGCAAATATCTTTCCGCTAAATTATTATCGGGAGGAATGTCAGGATGCTCCAGAAAATACCACCACTGTTGTCGCTTGTCTTCTAAAGAATGTAACAGTTGCCCCGCTCTCTGACCTGCTTTGACTTTCCACTTTGTGATTTGTTGGTCAATGCGGGGTGGTGATTCGGTAGTAGTGATGGCGGCTTAATCCTTTGCTTTGCTGTGCATTGTAGTCATGGATAAAATACCAAAGGGCTCCCCAACGTGATTCTCCATTTTTTTAGAGAAACTGTGTAAGCAACCGCGCATTGTCGGTAAACACCTGGTAAACTGGACCCAAAGTTTTTGGGCTGATTGACGACTCCTATCTCCTAAATAGGGTTTGCAGCAAAAAGTTTGTTGGTGGGGTTAGGCGTCAGGAGTCTCCGAGTCAGGAGCCGGTCGTTTCAGGCTTTGTTGCCCTCTCTTTTCGTACCATTTTTGTACTGCAAGAAGGATAATGCAAGGTTTTTGAAGGTCCCAATCCGATTTTCGCAGCATGAACATCGGATTTTAACAGGTCAAAAGCCTTATTTTAAAAGGGTTTTACCATTATTCAGCAAACCCTAAATAGCAACCAATAATTTCCCTTGTCTTTCTATCAATTAACCGCCAAATATAAATCTTTATCGTCTTAGAAAAAACCAAAGACCACATCTCATCCCATTCTTTAACCAATTTACCTTTTGGTTTGTCCGAAACCTTTATT
>VYLB01000292.1_pt1 | contig 14166 bp, 22 predicted proteins | sample 5114431 | NCBI WGS metagenome assembly VYLB01 (sample SAMN12291786, study PRJNA351875) | freshwater metagenome | isolation source: freshwater lake | place: USA: Michigan, Gull Lake | collected 2013-08-08
TTTTCTATTAAGCTCAACATATATTTTAAAGGTTGGCGGTCACTTTTCATTTTACCTGACAGTGATCGCTTTTACTTTTGATATTCTGATGGGAGAATGAAACAGCCCTAGGGGATTGGGGGGTTGCCTCTTACCTTCAGTAATTGATAACTGATTAAGACTTCACTCCCAGATTAAAGAAAATCGTTCCCCGACGCACGGAATTATCACTGCCTTGGCTACTAATAGTAAGAGAACGCAGATTATTAAATAAAGGTTTAATCGATAATTCTAACACCCGCACGATCGGGAATTTCGATTCGATAACTGGCTGTAATTGTCGCCAATCGACGTAAAAATAACCATCATTTTCTGCGGGTAAAGCAGTAATTGCCTGTCGAAACTTACCACTACTTAAAATCGGGTTTTTCTGTGCAGATAAAGCGAAACCCATCGCTTCCACAGAACTAGCGATAATTTCATAATTATCGACCCTAGTATGCACTCCCGTCACGATCATCTCTAGTTGCGCTTTTCCCTCCGGGACCGCCGTGGTTAACTTTGTCCAAGCTGTCACCGTTCGATCGAGTAAAGGCAGATTAACCACATTATAGCCGCGACTGCGGGCCAACTCATCCAAATGCTCGATCGCACTGTCCACCTCTACCCCCATCAGCCGTTCCCCTACAAAAACACTATCGGGTTCCATCCCCTTTGAACTAGGCACGAGAGCGAGGCTATATTCGCCTCTAACCCAGCTAAAAACGTCTTCAGGCAAATTTAAACCTAAAGGCGACTGGAAGCGGTTTAAGACCTGTGTTATTAATTCCTGTAGGGGACTATCTGCTTCTAACCCCTCCTCTACCTGAGTCCAAAAACGATTTAAATCGCGACTAGCGGCGACTAAAAGGCTATTTTCGCCGATAAAAGATAATGCTCCCACGGGACTAGATAAAATTGGTGCTTGGTCATCCTGTCCTAAGACTCCAATTAAGGCGGTTTGAGCGACTATTCCCCCGGATTTGAGCGTAAAAGCCGTGGCTAATCGTTGTTTGGCTTCGGGACTCTCCGGGACGGGTTGATTAGCGATCCAAGCCGATAACGGGGGTAAATTGCCGTAAACGATAGCTATACGCGGTTCGGTGATATTTTTGAGGGCTTCTCGGTAATCGGGGCTATTTTTTAGGTTTAAATCCGGTACTTGCACGTTATTAAGTGCCTCGCGCAAAACCTTGATATTATTGGCAAAAAGCACCGTATCACCCACCACGGCACTAGCGAGAAAACGATTATTATCTCCCGCGGTCAAGGGACGTTGATAAATGAGGTTAACTCCCTTGTAGAGTTCAAAAACGAGGTCAAATTTGCCCGAAACCGCCTGTTTTGAGTAGGAAGCTTGCAGAAATTCCTTAGCGCGTTCACCATCTTTACTTTGAATTGCCAAAAGATAACCCGGTTGGATACCATTATCGGTATCGCGATCGAAATCTAGGGAAGTAACAGCGAGGGTAATTTCCTCCCCTAACCAGGGTTTGATTTCCTTTTGATAATTCAATCCCGTTTTACCGAGGAGAGTTTTTTCTAAATCTTTAATTTCTTGGTGGGAACGTCGTCGATTAGCCGGTGTAGCGATTAATTGACCAAAAGACTCTAAACGTTCGGGATTGACCAGCAAGGATACCATAACCGGGGCCTGTTTCGGCACAAAAATCGCCGCCGCTGGTTCCCGCAGCACCCCACCTTTGAGCAAAGACAGAGGACTATCGGCGAGAATCCAAGCAAAACTGGCTGTAGCGACTCCTAGGAGAATGATTACCGTCGCACCTAAAAGATAGAAAAATGATCGCAATTTCACAACCTTGTCCCGAGATGAACCATTAGCTATTTTAAGCCAGCAAATGACCCAAGAATTTCGATCGCTACAATTCTTACCAGACTGATAACCGATAACTCGCCACCGATAACTAACTTTTACCAGCCTTTTTCCGCTTGAGCGAGGACATAATTAGCTACAGTTTCGATATCTTCAGCGCTGAGACGACCACCGAAAGCGGGCATTGCCCCCATACCTTTGGTAACTTGGGTAACGAGAGCTTCAACGGAATCTTTGCCGTATTTAACTAAATCCTCTTTTTTCAGGGTTTTAGCGGCATTAACCACGTTTTTACCGCCCATGTGGCAGGAAGCGCAGTTAGCACTGAAAATCGAAGCCCCATCAGCTAAAGCGGGACGAGCCATACCGAAAGTAACCACAGCCAAGAGCAAGCACAGGGAAATTAATAATCTTTTCACGATAGGTTCTCCTCTATTTCTCAAGAAATTCCCCAACCATCGTCAGAAAAAAACGGTTTTCTTGTCAAAAGACAAGCTGTCAAACTTCGTGTAGAATTAATCCATGGGACAGTTAAAAGCAAACTTTTACTTTTTTGTCAAAAGACAGGCTGTCAAACTTGTCATCTTCCCTCGTGTAAAGGATTAACAAGCATGAAAAAATTAGGTTTATTGCTCGCTACCGTCGTGCTAGTCGTCTCTAGCTTCTTCTTCAACACTGCCGCCGCTGCCGCGGAAACCTTCACGGTTAAGATGGGCGGTGATGCGGGTACACTAAAATTTGAGCCCCCCACCCTCACCATTAAAGCAGGAGATACGGTGAAATGGGTTAATAACAAACTTTCTCCCCATAACATCGTTTTCGATAGCACCAAAGTTGCCGAAGCCCAAGCCAGCAAATTATCCCACAAAGGTCTGGCTTTTTCCGCCGGTGAGTCCTTTGAAAGCACTTTCAGCGAACCGGGTACTTACACCTACTACTGCGAACCCCATCGCGGCGCCGGTATGGTCGGAACGATTACCGTTGAGTAATTATCCGATTTTAGCCAAAAATAACTCGCGGTTAACTGCTGCGGGTTGTTTTTTGGGAAGTGGGGTGTGGGGTGTGGGGTGTGGGGTGTGGGGTGTGGGGAGAACAAAGATGCCTTTTGTCTTTTGTCTTTTGACTCCTGAAATATAAAGTCTCGATTACAAAACTCACTTGGGAGCAATTCTCACCCCACCATAGAAACAGAAGCCCGTAGGAAAATCAGCCATGAAAGAACACGATGTCGTTATAGTGGGCGGTGGGTTAGCAGGATGCCGCGCCGCCTTAGAAATCAAACGCCTCAACCCGACTATCGATGTTGCTGTCGTTGCCAAAACCCACCCAATTCGTTCCCACTCCGTCGCTGCCCAGGGGGGTATCGCCGCCGCCCTGCAAAACGTTGACCCCAAAGATAATCCCAAGGCCCACGCCTACGATACTGTCAAAGGTTCCGATTTTCTGGCTGACCAGGATGCGGTGGATATCCTCACCCGAGAAGCCCCCGAAGTTATCATCGAATTGGAACATCTAGGCGTTTTATTCTCCCGTCTCGAAGATGGACGCATTGCCCAAAGAGCCTTTGGCGGTCACAGCCATAACCGTGCCTGTTACGCCGCCGATAAAACTGGTCACGCCATGCTGCACGAATTAGTCAGCAATTTAGGCCGTAATCAGGTAAAAATCTACGATGAATGGTACGTTTTGCGTCTTATCCTCGAAGAAGGTACGGCTAAAGGGGTGGTTATGTACCAAATCGCCACCGGACAGTTAGAAATCCTCCGGGCAAAAGCAATTATGTTCGGGACGGGGGGCTATGGTCGCGTTTATAACACCACCTCCAACGATTTCGCCTGTACGGGAGACGGTTTAGCTTTATCGGCAAAAGCGGGTATTCCCCTAGAAGACATGGAATTTGTCCAATTTCACCCCACTGGACTCTATCCCGTCGGTGTTTTAATCTCGGAGGCGGTCCGGGGTGAAGGAGCTTATTTAATCAATAGCGAAGGTCGTCGTTTTATGGAAGATTACGCTCCCTCGCGCATGGAATTAGCCCCCCGGGACATCACTTCCCGCGCCATTACCCTAGAAATTCGCGCCGGCCGGGGGGTAAATCTGGACGGTAGCGCCGGGGGTCCCTTTGTCTATCTGGATTTACGCCATTTAGGCCGGGAAAAAATTATGAGTCGCATTCCTTTCTGTTGGGAGGAGGCCCACCGTCTCGTCGGTGTCGATGCGGTAGAGGAACCGATGCCTGTACGTCCTACAGTTCACTATTGTATGGGAGGCATTCCCGTTAATACCGATGGTCGCGTTCGCTTAAGTGCCGATACCCTCAGCGAGGGCTTTTTCTCCGCCGGGGAATGTTCCTGTGTCTCTGTTCACGGGGCCAATCGTTTGGGCAGTAATTCCCTGTTAGAATGTGTGGTCTATGGGAGAAGAACCGGCAAATCGATCGCTAAATACGTCGAAAAACGCGCTTTTCCCGTCTTTAATCCCGATATTTACCTTCAGGATGCGAAAGAGGAAATCACCGCTTTATTGACCAAAAAAGGCACGATTCGCATCGGTCAACTACGTCAGCAATTCCAAGACTGTATGACCCAACATTGCGGCGTTTTTCGCACCGAAGCGACTATGCGCGAGGGAATTAAACAAATCGGCGAGTTAAAGCGCAAATACGAGCAGATTTACCTCGATGATCGGGGTGATTGCTGGAATACGGAACTAATCGAGGCCTGGGAATTACAAAGTCTCATGGTGGTGGGGGAAATTATCCTCACCTCTGCCCTCAATCGTCAAGAAAGCCGAGGGGCCCATTCCCGCGAAGATTTTCCCCAACGGGATGACCAAAATTTCCTTCAGCATACCCTCGCCTATTATTCCCCCGACCGCATCGATATCGACTATATGCCCGTGGTGATTCAGGATTTCACCCCCGTGGAACGTAAGTATTAACCTCTGGTCGGACGGTAAATGTAAAGGAATATTACAAACTCCTTGGCATTTACCGAGATTTAGTTCTATACTAGATAAAGCAACGCGGGATAGAGCAGTCTGGTAGCTCGTCGGGCTCATAACCCGAAGGTCAGTGGTTCAAATCCGCTTCCCGCCATTACTTATAAAGCTGGTAGTTAAATCCGATTTCCCGTTAGGGAACATCGAACATTACCCTTTCAAGACAGCGATTGGGGTCAATGTAGGATTGGCGAGAATGGAGACAAGTATAATTATCGATGATCAAGATCTGTTCTGCTTTTAAATAGATCGGAACGTGATAGGCTTCAAACAGGGCCATTTACAAAATGTTTGAAAGAAGTAGCGGGGATTGGAATCGACCAATCTTAAGTTAGAAAACGGGTTTCTCTAAGAAACCCGTTTTCTGGGTTAGATGTGGTATAACAGAAAAGTGGTTATGTCAGAGGAAAGAGATATGCCATCAATTTTTATTTGTTATTCCCACCAAGACAAAGGATGGAGAGACAGACTGTTAAAATTTCTCGAACCTCTGAATGATGAGGAAAAAATAGTCTGGTCAGATCTCGACATACAACCGGGGGATATTTGGGATGAAAAAATTAAAGACAGTTTATCACAAGTAACAATTGCGATGGTCTTGGTTAGCCAAGACCTGCTTAATTCTCGTTATGTGAAGAATGAAGAATTACCCCGTCTTTTGAAAAGACGTGAAGAAGAAGGAGTCCTTATAATTCCTATATTTCTTAGACATTCTACTGTGAAAAGTGTTTCTTTTAAATACACTAATGAAGAGGGAATAGAACAAAGATTTTACTTACATCAATTTCAGTCTCCTAGCAATAATTCTCCCAGCAATCCTCTCTGTGATCTAAAGAAATCAGAATATGAAAAAGTTTTCGTATCCGTTGAGGATAAATTGCGATCGCTGATTGAAGAATCTAAAAAAAAACAGTCTGAACCCTCTAAAAAAGCGGTCCAACCCCTGACCACCTCTGGGTTAGTGGATACGCAACTCCCACCCGTGCGTAGATGGCAAGGACGACGGGAAGAATTGCAAGAACTCCAAACAGCGTTAGGGAATGACCATCTAAGGTTAATCGAGATTACCGCCGCCGGAGGTTATGGTAAAACTGCCCTGGCGAGAAAGTTTACAGATCAATTAACTGCTGATTGGCCGGTATTATGGGTTAATTTTAACCAGCCTTACCCTTTGGCACAGTTCGGACGGTGGTTATTAGAGGAGTTAAAACAAAATTATGATGAAAAATGGAATGATGGGCAATTAATAGACGCAATCAGCAAAGGGTTAACCGCTAAACCCTGTTTATTAGTGTTGAATAATTTGGAAACGGTACTAACTGCCCCAGTAAATTTGGTTTATCAGCAATTCTTGCAAAAATGGTTAAACACAGAAAGCAGCAGTAAGCTATTAGTCACCAGTCGAGAACAGCTAAAATTCCCCGTCAATTTGCAAGATTATTATTATTCTTGGCCTTTAAAAGGGTTAAAAGAAGCGGATGCGATGCGTTATGTCACCGAAGATCACGGCTTAACGGGAAGCGATGAAGAATTAGCCCAATTTGTCGATAAAATGGGAGGTCATCCCCTCTTAATGGAACTGGTTTGTAGTTTGATGAAAGATAAGTTTGGGAAAGGGGTTTCTGTCACCGAGTCGCAAAATTTGGGCTTAAATCTGTTTGATGTGGAAGGGTATCACCGCGACACGGAAACCTGTGTCAGAGAAGTGATTACCGCCAGTTTAGCGCGATTATCGAAAGAGTTTAGGGAGAGTTTAACGCGGTTGTCGGTACTGCGGGAGAATTTTGATGACAGGTTAGCCCAGGGGTTAATTCCAGCAATAACTGAGGAAGATTTACGCTATTTAGCTCGTTTATCTTTATTACAAGAATTTCCCCCCGAATACAATGTAAAACCGCGACAGTTTCAGTTTTTGCCTTTAATATCAATGGTGGTGCAAGATCAAGCAAATCCTGAAATATTGCGATCTGCCCATCAATTAGCCTTAAATTATTATTTAGCTCATTTACCTGTCCCTCCCTGGGAATCCTTGGAAGATTTGAAGGAATATTTAGAGGCGTTTCACCATGCAGGGGAATTGGGAGAATGGCAGTTAGCTTACGATATTTTGAATGAGGATCGAGGAGGAGAAGAGAAAGATAAATCGGTTAATAGTTTTTTAGATTTACAAGGATTTTATCGTAAGCAAGCAGAACTTTATGAGCAAATTATTGCAGGGAGTCAACGGGAACAAGTTTGTTATCGTAACTCGTTAGTCCTTCTTGGCAATTGTTATAGTTCCCCGGGACAGCATGAAAAAGCCATTTCCTATTACCAGCAATATCACGACATCAGTGAAGAAATCGGCGATCAGCAAGGGGTGGCAATTTCTCTCGTTAATTTAGGCATTTGTTATTACTTATTAGGGCAGGTTGAAAAGGCTATTACCCACCAGCAGCAATCTCTCAAAATCAATGAAGAAATCGGCTATCGGCAAGGGGTGGCAATTTCTCTCGTTAATTTAGGCATTTGTTATGGTTCCTTGGGGCAGTCTGAAAAAGCGTTCGCCTATTTCCAGCAACATCACCACATCAGTGAAGAAATCGGCTTTCGGCAAGGGGTAGCACATTTTCTATGTGGTTTAGGCAATTGTTATTATGACCTAGGACAGTATGAAATAGCGATCGCCCTCTACCAGCAATATCACGACATCAGTAAAGAAATCGGCTATCAGAAAGGGGTGGCAATTTCTCTCGGTAATTTAGGCATTTGTTATGGTTCCTTGGGGCAGTATAAAAAAGCGATCGCCTATTTCCAGCAACATCACGACATCAGTAAAGAAATCGGCTTTCGGCAAGGGGTGGCAATTTCTCTACACAACATAGGAGAAGCGTTGAGCAAACTAGAAAACTACAGCGAGGCAGAAAGCAAAATTCAAGCATCCTTAGTTATTTCTCAAAAGATTAAGTTTAAAGAATTAACCGCCCGTAGTTTAAAAGTCCTCGCCGAAATCGCCCACCAAACTAATCGCCCTGAACTTGTCCTCAGTCATTGCCAAGAAGCGCTTGAATTATGCCAAGAATTGGGGATTCCCTTGGTTAAAGATTGTGAGGAACTGTTAGGGCAAATTCAGGGAAACTTAGGAGAAGCCAACAAATAAAATGAAACTTCCTAATGCCGATCAAGCCAACCTAGGAGACAAACTTGAACGTTACTGCCTCAATCCTGAGCATTCAAAAGGAAAACATAAAGCCTTGCTTTTCAAACAAAGATTAGGGATTACCTTAGCTAATAAAGAAATCCTAGAAAATGCTCTTAAAAAAGCAGTAATGGAAGGAGAAGCCGAACTTTATAAAATCGATCAATATGGCACTCACTATGATCTGAAATTTAACCTCTGTACCGACATCGGAGAATCCTTAATTTTAAGTTGCTGGATTGTCCAAATAACTGAAAATTTTCCTCGTCTTACTAATGTCTATCCCATTAATTAACTAGCCCATGATGAACACCATTCAAGAATACGATCTCGTTGCCCTAACGGAAGATGTTACGGCTACTCACAAAACGACCCATCAGCCCATCCTTCTGCGTCGCGGACAAATGGGAACTGTTTTAATGTCTTTTAATCAGCAAGCTTTTCTGATTGATTTTACCGATCAAAACGGCCAAACCTTTGCGATGGAAACCGTTGATCACTCAAAACTTCTACGGCTGATCAGTGAACCTGAATTAGTCTCAGTCTAAGATAAAACTTTCGCCAACTTTTAGATAGAACTCTTTATCTTGCTATTCGGGAAAAAACTTTCAACAGCTTATTTCATCAAGAAATTGGTCAAATACTCCTTGAAGAAAAAACACTAAAACTAATTATCTTTAACCCTGACAATGAGGTAATCACCCAATGGATAAACTAAACCATTACCGCAAAATTATTCATCAGATTCTTGTCCCCTATAGCCAAATTATTTATAACAATGCGGACATTCAAAATCGTCTAGCTTTTGATCCTCAGAATGATCAATATCTCGTCATTTCAGAAGGTTGGCAACAGAATCAGCGTTATCATGATTGTCTGATTCATTTAGAAATTATTAACGACAAAATTTGGGTACAATGTGACAACACCGAAGACGGTATCACCAAAGAATTACTAAGCGCAGGCATTGCTAAAGAAGATATTGTTTTGGGATTCCATGAACCTAAAATACGTCAATATACAGGCTTCGCTGTCGCTTAACGTTCAAATATGATGGACAATTCTCAAAACCGCGATCGCCGCCAAATGAATCACTATTAGAAGAAGATTAGAAACTCTTGATAACCCAAGTCAGCCATGAAAATCACCTACTTTCAGGATACGGATACTCTATACCTAGAGTTCAATAACAATCCTATTGTCGAGACTCAAGAAATCAATGAAAATACCTTGGTCGATCTTGATCAGCAGGGGAATATTTGTGCAATCACCTTGGAACAGGCCAAAAGCTTAACGGATCTGAATGCTTTTTCCCTCGAAACTATTGTCGCACCTCAATTGGCTTCAAGTTGAGAAGATTTGTCATAACAAAATGATTCTATAAACCCTATTGATTCCCCATGCAAAACCAAATTAACCTAACCATTGAACGCTTTCAAGAAAAGGGACAAGATTACTATGTCGCCACCAGTCCCGATATACAAGGACTTGTCGCTGAAGCTGATACAATAGATGCCGTCATTGATATTGCTAAAGACTTAATTCCCATCCTATTAGAATTGGAAACAAAGGATTGTGAATAATGCAAACCGTCCAACTTTTTCAACAAGTTGAACTATGTAGGGATGTCCCCGACACTATTTTTAAAAAAGGTGTCAAGGTACTGTTGTTGAACTTTTGACCCCGAACGAAGAACAACCAGAAGCAGGCTGCCTTTTAGAAATGTTTGCCAATAATGAGACATTAGATGTTATCGCCGTTCCCGTTTCTTGGACAACACCTATCAACTAGCACGTTGCTTCAAGTCAGAAAAATTCCCCTCTATCCGTCCCAACCTAATCGAGACTATTGCTCACTGGCTAAATAACGCGATCGCCGAACCAGAAAACAATGCCTGCTAAAGATATTTTCCCTGACTGTGTAAAACACGCCCTAATGGGACTTAGACAAAAAACAAATCGAGAAAAGCCTCAACTCCAATCCCCGCTTGGGATTTACTTCGACCAAGCCCAAAATCGCTGAAACCCAGATATATCAAGGAAAATCACGCTAATCAAAGACGGCTGGACAATTACCCATGACCCCCTACGGATTCGTTTAGCAAGAGGCAAAAACCTATTTGTTGATTTGGGAGCAGAAAGACTATTAGCCGCAGAAAAAGGAACAGAAAAAATAGCCGTTGAAATTAAGAGCTTTACTCGTCCCTCTGACATGAAAGACCTTGAAGAAGCAGTTGGTCAATTTGTCGTTTATAACCATCTTTTAAGGCGTTATTATCCCGAATATAAACTATTTTTGGCTGTTAGCGAAAACACCTGCAAAACAGTATTTGAAGAAGAAGCAGGTCAAACCTTAATTGAAGATGGTATTATTCAGTTATTTAGTTTTGATCCCAACCAGGAGGTAATTGTACGATGGCTTCCTTAATTGCCCAATATCGGCAAATTATTGAAAAAACATTCCAAGATTATGCCGACTTCCTCGACACCGATCGCCAAATCCAAATCGAATTAGTCCTAGAGCAAACCCGCGATCGCTATTTATTGGTTGAAACAGGTTGGCAAAATGGTTATCGAATCTACGGAACCCTATTACATATTGATATTATTGATCAAAAAATTTGGATTCAACACGACGGAACTGAGGATGGTATTGCCGATGAATTAGTAGCCGCAGGAATCCCTCAAAACCAGATTATTTTAGCCTTTAAATCCCCTGAAATTAGACCCTATACAGGCTTTGCTGTCGCTTAACGTTCAAATATGATGGACAATTCTCAAGACTGCGATCTCCGACCAAATGAATCACTGCGATCGCGCTCTCAACTATTGCCAACAAGCCCTTAAATTCTCCCAAGAGCTAGGCATTCCCCTAATGAAAGACGGAGAGGAACTCCTCGCAAAAATTCAGGAAAACTTAGGAGAAGCCGACAAATAAAATGAAACTTCCCAACGCCAATCGAGCTAACCATAGGAGACAAACTTGAACGTTACTGCCTCAATCCTGAGCATTCAAAAGGAAAACATAAAGCCTTGCTTTTCAAACAAAGATTAGGTATTCCCTTAGCTAACAAAGAAATCCTAGAAAATGCTCTTAAAAAAGCAGTAATGGAAGGAGAAGCCGAACTTGATAAAATCGATCAATATGGCACTCACTATACTTTGCACGGCTATAACTTGCATTTTTTACTCAAAGACAATAATATAGTTTAAGAGTCATAATTAGAAGCAAAGCACTCATTGAAAACATGATTAACCTAGAATTCACGGAAGAAGAAAAGAACTCACTGTATTATGAAAGATTTCATCATCCCCATCCCCGGGTTCAACTGAAGATGGAAGTTCTTTGGTTAAAGAGTCAAAAAATACCGCACCAAAAAATTTGTCAGTTAGCAGGAATCTCGCCAAATACCTTATTAACTTATCTTCGAGATTATCAAGAAGGCGGAATAGAAAAATTAAAAGAAATCAATTTCTATCGCCCTAAAAGTGAATTAGAGTCTCAAAGAGAAACGCTCAAAAAATATTTCGAGAAAAATCCACCCGCCACAATAAATGAAGCTGTATATAGAAGAGAAGAATTGACAGGAATAAAACGAATTCCTACTCAAGTGAGGAAATTCTTAAAATCCATGGGAATGAAATGTATAAAAGTAGGTTATCTTCCTTCTAAAGCTGACCGGGATGAACAAGAAGACTACAAAGAAAAAAAGCTAGAACCAAGACTAAATGAGGCTAAAGAAGGAAAAAGGGCTGTTTTTTTTGTTGATGCGGCTCACTTTGTTATGGGAGCTTTTCTCGGTATTGGTGTTTTGAGAGACTTTTCGTTAAGTCTCCGAGCGGGCGTAAACGCTTCAATGTTTTAGGAGCATTAAATGCAATAACTCATGAAGTTATTATGGTAACATATGACACTTATATTACAGCAGATCAAGTCTGTGAACTTCTTAAAAAACTAGCTGCTTTAGCACTAACTATTCCCATCACTCTAGTATTAGATAATGCCCGCTATCAAAAATGTAAAATTGTTGAAGAATTGGCTCTTTCTTTGTCAATAGAGCTACTCTATCTGCCGTCTTATTCGCCTAATCTAAATAATATTATGAAAACTTTTCTGACTTTTCTTCAGCTATTTATGAATGTCTGAGTGATGCCCATCTGAAACATAAAAAAGAACTGGATTCCTTGCTCACTCTACGATTTCAGAAGTTTAATAAATCTCAGATTATGAACGTCTAAAGTATATGACCTGAAATTTAACCTCTGTACCGACATCGGAGAATCCTTAATTTTAAGTTGTTGGATTGTCCAAATAACTGAAAACTTTCCTCGTCTTACTAATGTCTATCCCATTAATTAACTAGCCCATGTTGAACACCATTCAAGAATACGATCTCGTTGCCCTAACGGAAGATGTTACCGCTACTCACAAAACGACCCATCAGCCCATCCTTCTGCGTCGCGGACAAATGGGAACCGTTTTAATGTCTTTTAATCAACAAGCTTTTCTGATTGATTTTACCGATCAAAACGGCCAAACCTTTGCGATGGAAACCGTTGATTCCTCAAAACTTCTACGGCTGATCAGTGAACCTGAATTAGTCTCAGTCTAAACTATTTGGCTCTTGTGGGTTTACTATGCTTGACAAAAAAGCATTTTATGCAGTGGAGCAAATTTTAGTGAGGTCTCGCCTCAAAATGTAATCCTTGTTACAAAAAGATATGCGAGCCTCGAGACCCAACTATTTTTCTGCAATAACCTACAAAACGATGCCCTGAACTATTGTCAAAACGTCCTTAAGTCTTCAGGATGCCTTAATTGAACTAGAAAAAGCGATCGTCTATCAACAGCAATTTCTGGAAATCAAAGAAGAAATCGGCAATCGGCAAGGGGTGGCAAATTCTCTCCATAATATCGGGGAGGCATTGCTCAAACTAGAAAACAACAGCGAATCCGAAAGCAAAATTCAAGCATCCTTAGTGATTTCTCAAGAGATTAACTTTAAACCTTTAATCGCCCATAGTTTAAAAGCCCTCGCCGAAATCGGCCACAAAACAAATCGCCCTGAACTTGCCCTCAGTGATTGCCAACAAGCGCTTGAATTATGCCAAGAATTGGGGATTTCCTTGGTTAAAGAGTGTAAGGAACTGTTAACACAGATTCAGGCTAAGTTAGAAGGAGATTAGAAATCCTAAAGCCACCTTATTCTTACTCAAAAAACTGCTATGAAAAACCCAATTAACCTCACCATTGAACGCTTTCAAGAAAACGGACAAGATTACTATGTCGCCACCAGTCCCGATATTCAAGGACTTGTCGCTGAAGCTGATACAATAGATGCCGTCATTGATATTGCCAAAGACTTAATTTCCATCCTATTATAATTGGAAACAAAGGATTGTGAATAATGCAACCCGTCCAACTTTTTCAACAAGTTAAACTCTGTAAAGATGTTCCTAACGCCGTCTTTCAAAAAGGCGATCAAGGGACGATTGTAGAATTTTGCCTCCTAATGAACAACAATCAGAAGCAGGTTATCTCCTAGAAATGTTTGACAATAACGAAACCCTTGACGTGATAGCGGTTCCCGTTTCTTGGATAAGTTCTATTAAATAACCTTTTGTTGTCACCATTTAGCACAAATTCGTGATACATTAGAAGCAGATTAGAAACCCAAGTAAAATGAGTAACAATCAATTATGAACATCAAAGATTATCCCTTTGCTCAAGACTTGATTACGGATAATCAAGGTCAGATACAGCAAGTTATCATTAACTTTGAAGATTATCAACAAATAATAGAAACTTATGAAGATACTGGACTCTATCGAGCCATGATAGACGTTAAAGATGAAACTCCCTTAACTTTGGAGGAAGCTTTAATTGAATTAGAAAAAGAATGAAAATTAACTATCTTCCTACTTTTATCAAGGATCTTAAAGATTTAAAAAGTACCTCCTCTTACTCAGTTATCAAAAACCTTGTCTTTACTGATATTTTAGCAGTTAAGCAGCTAAGCGAAATGGCTCTTCGGTAATTGTTATGCAAATAATTAACTTAAAATAAAATTCGATGAGAGTGCCTACGCCTAAAAGTAGCTGAAATCTATACAGGGAGACACTTACGGCACAAATAG
>VYLB01000158.1_pt1 | contig 14129 bp, 4 predicted proteins | sample 5114431 | NCBI WGS metagenome assembly VYLB01 (sample SAMN12291786, study PRJNA351875) | freshwater metagenome | isolation source: freshwater lake | place: USA: Michigan, Gull Lake | collected 2013-08-08
GTCACCGCGCAGCGCCGCGAGGCGCCCGCGCAGGACGTCCCCGTCGCCGCGACCGTACTGGGCGCCGCGCGGCTCGACGCGCAGGATATCCGCAGCCTCGACCGGCTCGGCGCCAACGTCCCCAACCTCTATCTCGCGCGCAATTTCGGGACGACCTCGGGCGCGCTCGTCTTCCTGCGCGGGGTGGGGGAGGGGGATTCGATCTTCACCAACGATCCGCCGGTCGGCATCTACGTCGACGACGTGCTGCTGCCGCGCGCGACCGGCTCGCTGCTCGACCTGATCGATATCGAGCGGGTCGAGGTGTTGCGCGGGCCGCAGGGGACGCTGTTCGGGCGCAACACCTCGGGCGGCGCGATCCGCGTCGTGACGCAGCGCCCCACCACCGACCGCGTCGGCGGCATGGCCGACCTCACGCTGGGCAGCTACCGCCGCGTGGATGCGCGCGCGAGCGTCAACCTGCCGCTCTCCGACAGCGCCGCGCTGCGCGTCTCCGCGATCTCGCGTAACCAGCGCGGCTGGGGACGCAACCTCACCGATGGCCGATACGTCAACGGGCAGGACCTGCAGGGGGGGCGTGCCGCGCTGTTGTGGACCGCGACCGCGCGCCTGACGCTGCTGGCGACCGCGGATGTGACGCGCGAGCGCTCCACCCCGCGTTTCCCGCAGCAATTCCTCCCCGATGCCGCACGCCCGGGGCGCTTCACCAACATCTTCCGCGCGCTCGACGGCGATATCGACCGCTTCCGCTCCGCCGATACGATGCCGCTCAACACGACCGATACCGGCGGCCTCTCGCTGCGCGCCGATTACGACCTGAACGGCGGCACCACGCTGACGTCGATCACCGGGTGGCGCACGTTGCGCTCGCGGATCGGGTTCGACCAGACCGCCAATGCGCCCGGCAGCGGCGCCGCGGTGATCCTGCTCCAGGACCAGCGCCAGCACAGCCTGAGCCAGGAGGTGCATGTCGCCGGCAGCGCGCTCGACGGCCGCCTCGACTGGCTCGCGGGCGGATTCTATTTCCACGAGCACAACGATCAGCTGACCGCGATCAGCTTCGCCACGCCGGCGGGCGCGACCGCGCGCTACCGGACCGGCGATTTCTTCGCCGCCCCCTCGCGCGGCAACGGCACGGCCGGCACCTGGTCGCCCTATCGCCCCGCGCTCGACACCGACAGCTGGTCGGTTTTCGCGTCCGCAACCGCCAGAATCGGCGCGCGCGCGTCGCTGACGCTGGGCGCCCGCTGGACCGACGAGCGTAAACGCTACGACGTCGCGTTCCTGACCGCCCCCGACACCGTCCTGATCCTGCCCGACGGCCGCCGCGCCGAGCGCCGCATCGCGCAATCGTGGCAGGATTTCTCGCCCAGGATCGTCGCCGACTACCGTCTGGGCGGCGTTCTGGCGTACGTTTCCGCCGCCAAGGGCTTCCGCAGCGGCAGTTTCGACGGCCGCGCGCGCACCATCGACTTCGCCTTGAACCGCCAGACCGCGATCGCCCCCGAGCGCGTCTGGACCTACGAGGCGGGTGCCAAGGGCAGCACCGCGGGGGGGCGTTTGCGCTGGAGCGCGGACTATTTCATCAGCGATTACCGCGACATCGCCTTCTCCGCCGCACGCGCCGGCACCCCGCCGGAGATCTTCCGCCAGAACGTCGGCGATGCCCGGCTCCAGGGCCTCGAGGCGGAAACGACCGCCCGCCCGCTCGCGTGGCTGGAGCTGGGCGGCTGGATCGCGACGCTGGCGGACCGCTTCACCCGGCTGACGTCGAGCCCCGGCTGCACTGCCTTCGTCGCCGACGAACGCGACCTCGACCTGCGCTTCACGCCCTCGCTGCGGTATCAGCTGCGCGCCGCGGCGACGCATCGCGGCTGGCGCCTGGGCGGCGACTATAGCGGCGCCTCGCCGTACAATATCGCGTTGTGCAACGAACCCCAGCACCGCGTGACGAACGCACAGACCGCGAACGCGCAGCTGGCCTATGCGGCGGGCCCCTGGACGGTGATGCTGGCGGCGACGAACCTGACCGACCGCCGGTTCAACACCGGCAGCGTCGGCGCGATCGGCTACCCGGCCGCCCCGCGCGAGGTGACGCTGACGCTGCGGCGGGAGTTTTGAGGGGTCAGCCGCCGATCAGGTCGCCCACCGCAGCCATCCCCGCATAGGTCTGACGGTTCATCAACTCCTTATGTTCCGGCGACCATGCGAAAGCCTCGAACAGGTCGGCGCGGCTCAACCCATTGTCCAGGGCGGCGGTCCAGAAGTTGCGGCCCCCGCCATCGCCCTGCCGGTCGAGCGCCGTCAGGTACAGATGCTCGACGAGATCGCCGTTCGACAGCGCACCGGTACGTTCGCTCCATTCGGACGATGTCGCGAACAGGTCGGTGAGCCCGCGCGCGGTGATCCGACCCGCGCTGAGTTGTCCCAGCCAGTGATTGAATCCGTCCTGGTCGGGCAGACGGCCAAAAGCGTGATACAGCGTCAGCAGCGTTTGCGCCGATGCGTCGGCGATGAAGGCGCCATGGAAATCGGCAGCGGTCAGCGCGCCATATTCCGCGCCGGCGATAATATTGGCGACCACGCGCTCGCGCGGCTTACCGCGATCCAGCACGGCGACCCAGTAATCCAGCCCTGCCGGATCGACCGTACGCCCCAGCAGGTCGCTGTACAGCCCGCTCACAAATGCCGCGTTCGACGTGTCGGCATGGATGCCGAGCCGGTCGTCGGCTTGCGACAGCGTCCTCACCAGCGCCGCCAGCGTGCCCCCCTTGTCGAGCGATGCCGTGCCGGCATTCAGCTCTGCGCCATCCGGCCCGCGCCCGGCGACGGCACGATAGGCCCCCACCACGCGGGCGGCGTTGCTGGTCGCGCTGTTGGTGAAATATCCGTCCCTGAACTGGATATACTCGACCGAATGCAGCAGGTCGTTGCCGCCGGCCTGCGTCATGACGCGCAGGTCGCTGCCGTCCCGGGTCAGCGTCGCCTCGCGCGAAAAGGCGTGATAGCTGGTCCGGTCGATCCCGCTGCCCCCGTCGAGGACATCGTCGCCACCACCCCCGATCAGGATGTCGTTGCCCGCTCCCGCGGAGAGCCGCACGCCCGCTACATTGTCGATCATCACGAAGACATCGTCATGGTCGCTGCCGACGATCCCACCGACGTTGGTCAGGTCGATGGCGCCGCGATCGTGGTTGTCGCGCCAGTCGACCACCGTGGCGCCGTGCGAGAGCTGCGACAGGTCGAGCGTCCCATGCCCGGTCCCGCCATCGATCGTCGCCGCGACCGTTCCCGCCAGGACCAGCCGACTGTCGCCCGCCTGCAATACCACGCGCGATGTCGACAGGCCGGCACCCGCGGCGATCTCCAACGTGCCCGACACCGATACCGTGTCGAAGGCGAAGGCGTCATCCGCCAGGACCAGCGTGCCCGCACCCGCGACGGACAGATGCTCGAAACCGCTGGCCTGCATGCCGGTCCAGCGCACGGTATCGTCAGCGTCGAGCTCGAACGCCAGCGTATCGTCACCGTCCCCGCCCGTTACCGGCGCCTGCAGATCGAACCCCGTCGTCAGGCGCAGCGTGTCGTTGCCGTCCCCCATGTCGACCGCTCCCGCGATCGCACCACTGCTGGTCAGGGCATCGTCGCCCGCTCCCAGGGCAATCGCCCCGGCGATGGTGCCGTGGTTGACGATGGCGACGCCCTGGCCGCCCCCGGTCATCGCGATCGTCCCGGCGGTGGCCACGACGTCGCCGTGCGCCACACTCGCGGTGCCGCCCTCCAGCGCGATCGTGTCCATGGTGAAGGTGCCGGCATAACGTACGATGCCGCTGCCGCGCTGGGTCAGCGTCTCGAAACCGGTCAGCGTCGCGCCATCGATCATCTCCTCATGGTCGACCGAGACGACGAACGCGTCGGTCCCGTCACCCCCATCGACCGTCCCAATCCGCGCACCGTCATACAGCGTGAAGGTGTCCGCACCTGCCCCCAGCGATACCGCACCGGTCAGCAGGCCATGGTGGACGACGGTGTCGTCGCCGCTTCCCAGCGCGATGTCGCCGACGATGGTGCCGGCGATGGCGATCGTCACACCCTGCGCATCGCCGGTGATGGCGGTCGTTCCCACTGTCGCCAGCGTCTCCCCCGTCGCGACGGCCAGCGTCCCGTGCTCGATCAGGATGGTGTGCGCATCGAAGGTGCCGGCATAGGATACGATACCCGATCCGCGCTGGATCAGCTGCTCGAATCCGACGATGCGATCCGCCGCCAGGGTGACGTCGCCGCTCCCTGCGATCACGAACCGGTCGTCGCCGCCTTGGCCGTCGATCACGCCGTCGACGGCGCTGCCGGTGACCCACGTGAACGTGTCGTCGCCGGCGCCCAGCCGGACGGGACCGGTGATGCTGCCACTGTTGGTCAGCGTGTCGGCGCCGTCGTTGAGGCGGATCCCACCTGTCACGATCCCGGCATTGGCGATCGCGTTGGTCGAGGTGCCAATCGCGGCGATCCCCCCCGAGACGCCCGACACGTGCGACCCGGTGAGCAGGTCAATGACGTTCGTGCCGGCCTCCAGCAGGATGCCGTAGCGACCGCCCGCCAATACCCCGTCGCTGGTTATAGTGTTGGTACCGCCCTGCGCCTGCAACGCGGAGAAGCCGCCGGCAATACGCCCGGAATTGACGACCGTGTTGACCGCTGCGCCCAGCAGCAGCACGCCTTGCTCGCCGCCCTCGATCGACCCTGCATTGTCGATCGCGAAGCCGCCGTCGACGAACATGCCGCGCTTGGTGCCGTTGACGACGCCGGTCGCGGAATTGACCAGCGCGCCCCCGCCCATGCCGCCCAGCCCGTCCGCCGCCTCCACGGTGTCGGCGGGGCCGGTGGCCGTGATACGGCCGTCGTTGTTGACAACGGTCCCGTTGCCTGTCGTGACGCCGCGCACGATCCCGGTGATCGTCGCCCCGACATGATTGTTGATGATGCCGCCGCCCGTCGCCAGCGCGCCTTCCGCGCCGTTCCCGGGACCGGCCGCGCCCGTCCCCTCGATGATACCATAATTGTCGATCAGGCCGTAGCCATCGATATCGACACCGTCGCCGTCGCCGATCCCGTTGCCGTCATAGGCGCCGGTGATGCGGCCATGGTTGACGACGCGCCCGTTGCCATCGGATCCGACGCCCGACCCGTTGCGTCCGATGATGACGCCGCCAGCGTCGTTGAAGACGGTCAGGTCGGTATCGGTGGTGATGCCGTGGCGCTGGCCGGAGATCAGCCCGCCCTCGCGATTGTGGATCGTGGCGACGCGCAGTTGCAGGTCGATGCCATCGTTTTTGTCACCGACGATGCCACCCGCCCAGATCAGCCCGGCATTGTCGACCAGTGCATTCTGGCCGGGGCGGATGGCGTCGGCCGCCAGCGCGCGGATCACCCCGCTGGCCTGGTTGACGATGCGCACCTGACCGGCCGCGGTGCTGGCGATCGCGTCGAAATCCAGTGCCTGCCCGCTTGTGGTCGACAGGATCGTGCCTGCATTGTCGACCGACACCGTGCCGGTGGTGGTGATGTCGCGGTTGATGCGAAAGGCGTCGTTCGCCGACTGGATCAGCGCGCCGGCCCGGTTGGTCAGCGTGACCGTCATCTCGAGCGTCACCACCCCGCTGGCGTTGATCGCGCGCGCATCCACCGCCGTGGCGCGGATCGTTCCGGCATTGTCGATGATCGCGCCGGTCAGCGCGGTGTTCCACGTGATCGCGGAGGCGGAGGTGGTCAGCGCAGTGCCTGCGCCGACACTCAGCCCGGTCGTGCCGGTAACACGGCGCGCGACCGTATCGCTGGCCTGGGTGTGAACGTCGAGCAGCGCGGTCACCTGCTGGATATCGTCACCCCCGGGCATCGTCCCCGGCGCCGCAGCGATCTCCAGACCGATCTCAGCGTGATCACCGACCGCTACGGCCGGGTCGGGTCGATAGATCAGCCGGCCGCCGGCGATATCATTCCAGGCGATCTCCTGCCCTATTGCGACCGGGGTTCGCGTCGCGTCGGTGCCGAGGAGCACCAGCGCACCGGTACCCGGCAGCGCGGCGATGGTCAGCGTCAGGTCCTGCGGTGCGGCGCGCAGACCGAAGTCGGCGAAGGACAGCACGCGATCGGTGCCGGCGATGAGCGCACCGGCCACGGTGCGGGAAGGCGATGCACTGGTGTCGGTCACGATATCCACGCCAAAGAGGAACGTTAGACATACATTGACCCAAAATGGTTAATTTACAGGGCACTCTCCCGCCAGATCGAGCTCCAATCAACCGCTAGACGAAGTCGATGCCGCCAATGATGTAGCGCGCCAGCAGGCCGGCATGTTCGCCCGATTGCGAGAAGGCGAGCAACAGCTCGCCCCGCGACAGGCCGTTGTCGAGCTGTCCGGCCCAGAAGGCACGCCCGCCCCCGTCGGGCGCGCGGTCGAGCGTGTTCTGATACATGAAATCGACCAGCTCGGCGTTGCTCTTGCCCTGGGTGGCGGTGCGGAACTCCGCCGAGGCGGCGAACTCGCCTGCCACCTGCGCCAGCGTGCGCGCGCCCGATTTCACCTGCTCGCTCCAGAAGACCAGCCCATCGGTGTCGGGGCGGCGCCCGGTGAAGCTGTCGTACAGCAGGGCGACCGCCTGATAGGTATCGTCGGTGTCGAAATAGCCTTGCGCCACCATGTCCGCGGTCGCGGCGCGGTGTTCGGCGCTCTCCGAGAAACCGATCAGCAGCTCACCGCGCGACAGCCCCGCGTCCAGCCGTCCGGCCCAATACGCCTTGCCCCCGGCATCGGCCGCCCGCCCCAGCGCCTGGCCGTAGACGTAATCGACGAACCCTGCGTTCGACAGCCCGCCCGTCGCCGCCTGGAACTCCGCACTCGCGACGAAGCTGTTGGCCACCGTCGCCAGCGTGGCGCCGCGGTCCTGGATCTGGTCGACCCAGAAATCGAGCCCCACCCCGTCCGGCCCGCGGTCCAGCACGGTATCGTACAATCGCATGACCTGCGCACCGACGCTGTCGGCGTCCGATACCAAGGTGCCGTCGCGAAACGCGATCCGCTCCACGCTGGTCAGCGTATCGATCCCCTCCGCCGTGCCGCCGCGCAGCGTCACCACGCCCGCGGTCGTCGTCGCACCATAGCCGCGGAACAGTCCGGCATAGCTTGCACTGTCCACGTCCGCCCCGCCGTCCAGCACGTCGTTCCCCGCGCCGCCCACCAGCACGTCGGCGCCCGCACCGCCCGACAGCCGATCGGCCCCGGCGGTGCCGACCAGGCGATCGTCACCGCCGGTCCCCGCCAGCGTCAGTCCGGTGGTGACGACATCGGCAGTCGCGATGCTGCCGCGCACGAACAGCTGGAAGCTGCCGCTCGCGCTGTCGGCATAGACCCACGAGCCCGAGGTCGACGATTGGACGCGCAGATTGGTGGGGGCGAAGGCGGTGAGATCGATCAGGTCGACGCCGGTCTGGAAATCCTCGATCTGGTCCTGCGCGCGACTGGTCGAGGCCGCCCCGCTCAGGAAGATGAAGCGATCCGCCCCGCCGCCCCCGTACAGAAAGGTGAAGCCGTTGCCCGCCGTGATGAAGTCCGCGCCCAGCCCGCCGTAGATCGACCCTGCCGCGTCGCCGAACACGATCGTATCGTCGCCCGCCCCGCCGTCGATCTGGACGCTGGCCACGCCGGCGATCTCGATCCGGTCAGCGCCCCCGCCGGCGGTGAGGGTCAGCCGCTCGATCTCCGCCAGCCCCAGCGTGGCGTTGGTCAGCACCCGCGCGACGGTGTCGGGCGTCGTGACCGTGACCGTGGCATTGTCGCTACCCTCGCCCCCATCCAGGACATAGCCCGTCAGCGCAGCCGACAAGGTAAGGCGCAGCGTGTCGTCTCCGCTACCGCCGTACAGCGCGTCGCGTCCGCCGCCGCCGTCGAGCTGGTCGTTGCCCGCATCGCCCCACAGCGTGTCGTCACCCGATCCGCCGTACAGGTTGTCCACGCCATCACCGCCATGCAGCCGGTCGTCGCCCAGACCGCCGGTGATGGAATCGTCGCCCGCCTGCCCGAATGCCTCGTCGGCGCCGGCGGACAACGTCATCGTGTCGCGCAGGTCCGAGCCCACCACGCTGACGGCGGTCGCGATCCAGATCGTGGTCGATTCGACGCCCGTCAGCGAGGAACCGTTCGCCAGCATCGCCGGGATCGAGAAGACAGCCCCCGGCGCCAGCGTCGGCATGAACGACAGCACGTCGATATCCGCACCGCCATCGACGACGAACCCGCCGAACACCCCCGACAACGTGATGGTGTCGTTGCCGGCGCCGCCATCGATCCGGTCGAACCCGCCGCCCCCCTGCAGGCTGTCGTTGCCCGCATCGCCCCACAACGTGTCGTCGCCCAGGCCGCCGTCGATCGTGTCGTTGCCGTCGCCTCCCCGGACGCGATCGTCGCCCTTGCCCGCGGCGATATAGTCGTCGCCCGCCATCCCCGAGGCATCGTCCCCGCCGTCGGACAGGAAGATGTTGTCGCGCAGATCGCTGCCGACCACGGTCGCGGCGGTCATGATCGAGATGGTGATCCCCTCGACCCCGGTCAGGGTCGACCCCGCGGCGAGCATCGCGGGAAGGGAGAAGGTGGCACCCGGCGCCAGATTGGGGGTGAACTGCACCGTGTCGCGCCCGGCCCCGCCGTCGATCACGAACGTCGTGTAGATGCCGTAGAGATAGATCTGGTCGTCACCATCGCCGGCGGTGATCCGGTCGTTGCCGCCGTTGCCGTTGAGATTGTCGTTGCCAGCCCCGCCGATCAGCTCGTCGTTGCCGGCCCCGCCGCGCAGCGTGTCGTTGCCGTTCCCGCCATCGAAATAATTTGCGCCATTGCCCCCGGTGATCTCGTCGTCGCCGTCGCCCCCGAAGACGCGGCTACCCCCGCCGCGGGTGCGGATGCGATCGTTGCCGCCCATGCCGTAGATGATGTCGCTGCCGCCGATGCCGCTGATGTCGTCGGCCAGGTCGCTGCCGGTCTGCGTCAGCGTCAGCGTCGCCTGGTCCCAGCTCCAGCTGGCGATCTGGCGTCCCTTGGCATCGGTATTGCCGTAGAGATAGCGCAGCGCGTCGATATCGAGCGGCCCCAGCACGTCGCCGGGGCTGCCGCCGGACGTATAGCTCATGATCGTGTTGGCGTAATTGTCGAGATCGGGGGCGAGGATGTCGGTGCCCTCGAACGAATGCTTCAGCCCCAGCGCATGGCCGATCTCGTGCAGCAGGATATGCTGGTTGGCCGCCAGCGCGTCGTCGATGAACACGTCGCTGGAAAGATCGCTGCCAAAGCCGTTGTCGGGATAATAGGCGAAACCGCCCGCGCCCGGACGCATGACGTCCATGTCATAGGCGCCGAACTTGAAGTCGCCGTCCTCGGGCGCGACCTCGAAGAAGGTCAGCCCCGATACCGCCGAGAACGCGGCGAAGGCCTGGCGCACTGCCGCCTTCTCGGTTTCGGAAAAGGCGCGGAACGTCGCCAGCGCAGCCGACGAATAATAACTGCCGTCGAGATACGGCTGGGGAGCCGTGACGAAGGAAAAGGTGGCGAACGCCCCGGTTCCGATCTTGCCGGTCAGCGACGTACCCGACAGCAGTCCCGTGTAATTGCGTACCTGTGCCATGATCCCCCCGCACCTGCCCCGGCCGCCCTACTACATTCCAGGTTCGGATGCGGGGGAATTTCATGCCATGGGCGCCAGAGCGCGTCAGAATAGTGCGTCGACACCTCCGATGACGTAGCGCGCCATCAACGCGGCATGCTCCTCCGATTGCGAGAAGGCTAGCAGCAGGTCGCTTCTCGACAGGCCGTTGTCGAGCTGACCCGTCCAATAGGCGCGACCGTTGCCGTCGGGGGCGCGGTCCAGCGTATTCTGATACATGACGTCGACCAGCTGCGCATTGGTCTTGCCGCGGGTGACGGCGTCGAATTCGGCCGATGCGGCGAATCCCGCGGCGACCTGGGCCAGCGTGGCCGTTCCCGCCTTGACCTGATCGGCCCAGAAGACGAGCCCGCCCTGATCGGGCAGACGCCCCATCGCGCTGTCGTAGAGCAGCGTCACCGCCTTGTAGGCGGCGTCGGTCACGAAATATCCCTGGCCGACGGTGGCCGCGGTGACGCCGCGATGCTCCGGGCTTTCGGAGAATTGCGCCAGCAGGTCGCCGCGCGTCAGCCCCTGCGCCAGCTGGCCGGCCCAAAAGGCCTTGCCGCCCGCATCCGAGCCGCGACCCAGCGTGTGCAGATAGACATATTCGACGAAGTCGCCGTCCGACAGCCCGCCGGTCAGCGCGCGGAACTCGCCGCTGGCGACGAAGGCGGCGGCCACCGCGCCGAGCGCGAGCCCCTTGTCCACCTGCACCCGCCAGTAATCGAGCCCGGCGGGATCGGGCGCACGGCCGAACGCGGCATGATACAGCCGGATGACCTGCGCGCCGGCGGAATCGGGATCCGTCACCAGCACGCCGTCTGCGAAGGCAATCGTCTCCACGCTGGTCAGCGTGTCGCTGCCTTCGTCGGCTGCGCCGCGGACCACGACCGCGCCGCCCGACGACGTCACGCCATAGCTGCGGAAGAGATGCGCGTAGCTGACCTGGTCGCGTCCCGCCCCGCCGTCGAGCCGGTCGTCGCCCGCACCGCCCACCAGCCGGTCGTTGCCGCTGCCCCCGAATAGCCGGTCGTTGCCGGCCAGCCCGTTCAGGACATCGTCGCCCTCCAGTCCGTACAGCGTGTCGACGCCGGCGGTGCCGCGCATCGTGTCGGCTGCGGTGGTGCCGTTGGCGATGCTGGTGTCGATCCGCGTCACCCCGCCGGCATGGGTCAGGACCAGCACCGTGCCGTCGTCGCTCACCAGCAGGTTGTTGCCGTAGCCGCCGTCCATGTACGTGTTGGCCAGCGTGACCCCGGCATCGATGGTCTTCTGGACGCGCCAGTCGGTTGTCGACAGCGCGACGATCCGGTTCTTGTCGCCGTCGACGACGTACAGGATCGATCCGTCGGGGCTGAATGCCAGCCCCTGGATCCCGTTGCCCGATTGCCATTCCGGAAAGGCGTTGGACAGGTTCTGACGGAACTTGAGGTTGCCGTCGAAGATCAGAATACCCGCGCCATAGACGTAGTTGGCGACGATGGTGCCGTTGGCGCTGATCGCCTGGACGCCGCGGTTGAACCCGGAGGAATCGTTCTGGGCGGTCTGCGTGACGCCGGTGCCGCTGACGGTCAGCATGTCGACCGGCGCGTTCGAAATATTGGATTCCGCCAGCAGGATCTTGCTGCCGTCGAGCGCGGAGGACAGGATGCTGTCCTGCCGGTAGGAGCCCGGCAGCGTCGTGAACGCGCCGGTGTCCAGGTCCAGCGTCTTGAGCGCGACCCAGCCCGAACCCTGAAAACTCTCGGTCAGCAGCACCTTGCCGTTGGACAGGACTGCGGCGTCGAAGAACGAATAATCGTAGTTGTAGGACGGCTTGTAGGTATACGTCCGGGCGCTGCCGTCGGTCAGGTCGACGCGATAGACCGCGAACGTATAGGAACGTTGCCCGTACTGGTCGACGCTGGAGGCGATCGGCAGGCGCTCGGTCACGACCGCGAACCGGCCGTCGGCGGTCAACGCCATGCCGCCCAGCTCGCCTCCGACCGACCAGCGCGACGTCGCGACGCCGCTGGCCACGTCATGGACCGTCAGCCGCCCGTCCGAACCCGCGACATAGATGGTCCTGCCGTCGCGGCTGAGAACGGTTTCGTTCGACATCGACGTGATCGTCAGCGACGTCGTGCCCGGTGTATCGGCCATGCTTTCCCCCATTGCTCCCCAACAGGGGCATAGCAGGGGAACAGGTGACTTCAATGAAGAAGACCCGGTGACATCGTCCGGGAATTAAAACGTCCGGACTGGGCATTTAGCACGATGGTAGGGTCGATGCATTACCCCGCCGTGCCGGCCGGAATTGCGGCCGCAGGGAAATGACCATGGCACAAGCCGACACCACCGCACCGGCTCTTACATCGCTGACATTGCCGGGCGTGGTCGATGTAACGACCAGCGGCACGACCGTCACCTTCTCCGCCAGTGCCGCCGATCAGGGCGCAGGCGTCGATTACGTCGCGATCGTCTTCAGGAACGGCTGGCAGGACGCCTTCGGCGTCAATTCCGTCGTGTCGATCTATGATGCCGACGACAGCTACAGCGACGGATCGTCATCGCAGCAGGCGTTCATCAGCAACCTGTCGGGATCGGGAACGTACGAGATCAGCGGCGTCATCCTCTACGACAAGGCGGGCAACAACAGCCATTACGACGCTTCCCAGCTCGCCGGCATGGGCATCCGGACCAGTTTCACCATTGCCGCCAGCCAGCAGGCGGACATGACGGCACCGCTCCTCACGTCGCTGACGCTGCCCGATACGGTCGACCTCACCAGCGGTGGCCAGACCGTCACTTTTACCGCCGGCGCGACTGATCAGGGCATGGGGGTGGACCGTGTCGCGATCGTCTTCAGGAACGGCTGGCAGGACGGTTCCGACGTCAACTCCGTCGTCTCGATCTACGATTACAACAACGGATCGTCATCGCAGCAGGCGTTCATCAGCAACCTGTCGGAAGCGGGCACCTACGAGATCAGCGGCGTTCTCGTCTACGACAAGGCCGGCAACTACAGCCATTACGACACGTCCCAGCTCATCGCCATGGGCATCCCGACCAGCTTCACCATCGCCGGCAACGGGCAGACGGGCACGGCGGGGGACGACCGGCTGACCGGAACAGCGTTGGCGGACAACCTGTCCGGAGGTGCCGGCAACGACACGCTGCGCGGGCTGGCGGGCGACGATCGCATCGATGGCGGCGACGGGATCGACACGGCGGTCTTCTCCGGCACCTATCGGCAGTCGCGCGTCGTCATGCAGGACGGCGTCATCACGGTGACCGGGCCCGACGGCGTCGACACGCTGACCGGGGTGGAGCGATTGTCGTTCGTCGACGGCATATTGTCGTTCGACGCCCAGAGCACCGGCGCGCAGGTGAAGCGGTTGTACGACACCGTGCTGGGGCGACGACCGGATGCGCAGGGCCTCGATTTCTGGGTCGACCGGATTGAGGACCAGGGGGCATCGTTGGCCTCGGTCGCCGATGCCCTTGCGGGCAGCGCGGAGTTCCAGGCGGCGACCGGCGGATTGGGCAACGCCGCCTTCGTCGATCACATCTATCACCACGCGCTGGGGCGCGGGGCGGACAGCGGCGGCCTGGCCTATTGGGCGGATCGCCTCGACAAGGGCTTGTCGCGCGGTGCGATGCTGGCACAATTCTCCGAATCCGCCGAGCATCAGGACCGCACCGCAGCGATGGTGGCGGAGGGTCATTTCCAGTCCGACGATACCGCGCAGGCGATCGCGCTGCTCTACGACAGCTTTTCGGGCCGCCACCCCGATGCGGAGGGCCTGGCGTTCTGGACTGATCGGGTGACGTCCGGGGCCATGACGCTGGCCCAGGTCGCCGACCAGTTCACCGCATCGGCCGAGTTCACCCAGGCGACACGCAGCCTGTCGAATGGCGAGTTGGTCGACTTCATGTACCGCAACACGCTCGATCGCGAACCCGATGGCGGCGGGCGGGCCTATTGGGCGGGACGGCTCGACCAGGGCATGAGCCAGGGCGATCTGCTGCTAGAATTCTCGCAGTCGCCCGAACACGCCGCGCTGATCGCTGCATATATCACCGGCGGCATCAGCCTGCTGTAGGACAAGCAGATCGGCGTCGGGCCGGTCGAGGATTGGGGCATCGCCATCCTCGCCTTCGCTGTTCCCCTGACCAACGCCGGCGCCGTGCTGTCCGCGGACAACCATGGTCGAATTGGACATTTACCATGATGGTCGGGCCGACTGCATTGCGGTAGCACATCGCCCGGACCTGCAGCATCGCTGCGGCATCGGGGGGAATGAAGATGGCACAAGCGGACACCACCGCACCGGTACTCACGTCGCTGACGCTGCCGGGCACGGTCGACGTCACCACCGGCAGCAAGACCGTCACCTTCACCGCCGGCGCGACCGATCAGGGGCTGGGCGTCGCCAGCGTCTTCCTGACCTTCAA
>VYLB01000607.1_pt1 | contig 13872 bp, 8 predicted proteins | sample 5114431 | NCBI WGS metagenome assembly VYLB01 (sample SAMN12291786, study PRJNA351875) | freshwater metagenome | isolation source: freshwater lake | place: USA: Michigan, Gull Lake | collected 2013-08-08
GTGATGCACTCGGTTACGAAATATTTAGGCGGACATAGTGACGTGATTATGGGCGCGCTTGTCGTCAACGATGAACAGCTTTACAAAGAATTGGCTTTTATTGCCAACTCGTGCGGAGCAGTTCCCGGACCACAGGACTCTTTCCTGGTCTTACGTGGAATCAAGACATTGCATCTTCGTATGGAGCGTCATTGCTTCAACGGAAAAAAGATAGCTGAATTTCTGCGTAGTCATCCTAAAATCGGAAAAGTATATTGGCCTGGATTCGGGGATCATCCAAACCATATCGTTGCAAAAAAACAAATGAAGGATTTTGGCGGAATGCTGTCATTTACCTTGAAAGATGATCGACTGGAAAAAGCCATTTCTTTTATGGAGAATGTTGAGCTGTTTTCATTGGCAGAATCTTTGGGTGGCGTTGAATCACTGATCAATCACCCCGCATCCATGACGCATGCCAGCATTCCTAAAGAGGAACGATTGAAAAATGGATTGAGCGATTCGTTGATCCGATTGAGTATCGGAGTGGAGGATATAGAAGATCTTATTCAGGATTTGGAAAACACGCTGACAAAAGTATAAACCACCGTCACGAAATAATTCGACTGGCTTAACTAACTTTTTGTCTCGATGTAGGGAATTGAAACGACAAATTCGCTTCCCTTCCCTTCGCTACTGATGAGTTCAATAGTACCCCCCAATCGATCAATCAAAGTCTTGACAATGGCAAGACCTAAACCATTGGAACTCTCTGATGAGGTTGGTTTTGCGCTTAACTTTTTAAATTTTTTATAAAGTGACAACCTATCGGTGTCAGTAAATCCAGGCCTCTGATCCCTCACTTTGATAATTGCGTTTTTACTCTCAATTCGACACTCTAAAAAAACAGAACTGCCCACTTTTGAAAACTTGATCGCATTGGATACCAGATTCTCTACGATTCGATTGATGTAAGATGGATCTGATGTGAAAAGTGCAGTACTAGGCAAGGTCTTTTCCAATCTTATATCCTTTTCTAAAGCAACAACTTGAAAATACAAAATACTGTCGCTAAGCAACTTAGCCAAATCAAAATCCTGATAAGATGGCGCGTTTGAGTTTTCCTCCATAGCATGCGCGTCAAGCAAATCAGCTATCAGACGCGCACCCGATTTAGTTGAATCACGGATCATTTGAATATAAGTCATTTGATTCACGTTGAGCGGGCCTTCCTTTTCGAGCAAATACGCAAGTCCTGAAATTCTATTTAGTGGTGCCTTCAGGTCATGTGCTACAATGCTCATGATTGTATCTTTCTCGTGATTGATATCCGAAAGTTGCTGATTTCGCTTAGACAATGCTTCATTTTTTATATCTATCTCATGTTGGCGACTATCGATCTGGTCATTTTGAGTGGCCAATTTATCGTTCAGCATTTTTCTTCGCTTACCAATCTGCCAATACAAAACGGCCAATATTGAAAGAAAGGCGATGACGAATACGGCCAATACATTCACAAACCGTTGGCGATCCACCAGCGTTTCGGTCTGTGCTTGACGTAGCTTAAGTAATTCATTTTCCTTTTCTTTCGATTCAATTTGCAATTCAAATTGTAGCTTTTCTACTTTCCTGGCCAACTCCAAATCTCCGATCGAATCTTTAAGGATCAAACATTGATTCATATTCACGATTTCCTCTTGGCGATTATTTAGCATCTTGGATACTTGTGCCAACAAATAATAAGACTCTAATTGAAAAACAGATTGTTGGCTAGATTTCGAAAGTTGGAGTGCACTACTGAACTGTTGCCTGGCCTGGCCATATTTCTTTCCAGCCAGATAGATTCTACCCATCAACAAATGAGCTTCAGGCAATCTTCTAACATTGGCTGATTTCTCAATAAAAGCAAATCCCTTTTCACCAATATTTCTTGCTTCGGAAATCCTGCCCTGCCGCAATTAGTTCTCCGCCAACAGAACTTTCGTTCTAGCCAGGTTAATCGCATCATCAATGGTTTGGTATACTGAATCTGACTTTAGAAAATAAAAATTCGATTTTTCCAAGTCATCCATTTTCTGATAGAGCGTACCTAATTGTGTATAGGCAGACGAGATATCTCGCACTTTTTTTAGCTGCAATCGAGTGGCCAAGGCACCGAGTAGCGCTTGTTCTGCTTTCGCAAAATCCTGCTGCGCCAGATAGAGAACTGCCAAACTTTGTCTAGTGTAAGCAATGCCAGATTGATCACCAGTTGATGTAAATATCTTTTGGGCGTTCATGAAGTAGGGTAGTGATTTAGAAAGGATGCCCTGCTCAAATAATAGCCTGCCAATATTATTATTCCCATATGCGAGCTGGATAGAATCATTTTGAATAGTAGCCACTTTAATTGCCTGCTGTCCAAGGTCATAGGCCTTCGAGAGTTTCCCTAAATAATGGTAGGCCACCGCCAAAAAGTTAAGGGGTTTGGCAAGGCTCGTCTTCAAGTTTTCCTTTTTGCCAAGCTCATAAGCCTGCTCGCAGTAGTAAATAGTGCTGTCCGGTTTTGCGAAACGGTATTCCCAGCCAATTGAGTTTAAGAGTTCGAATTGCTGATCTGTGGATGTTTCTTTTAGCTTTAGTTTGAGGCTATCAATGAGCGCCCAATTCTGGCCAATGACTGGTATTGTCAGCAGCACTAGCGAGCAAAAAAGTAAAAGACTCCTCATTTTTTTCGCACTCCTACATCACCACAGCGAGATACCGATAAAGCTATCGCGATCAATATTATTTGTGTTATTAATGTGTTGAATTTGAGATGCCAATTGAGAGTAACCTTGTCAGTCCTCTTCCACAAAATTCATATCGCGGCTAAAAGTCTCCTCCACCCACTGCAATGAAAGGAATGCGATGATAATGGTAACAATTCCGACCACTAAAGCTCCATAAATCACCGCGGATTCTCCCCCACCCAATTGCTCGCGCATAAAACGAAAGCCCAACGTAAGAGGTACCACCGTGCCACGAATAAAGTTTGGTGCCGAAGTAGCCACCGTGGATCGAAGGTTGGTGCCGAACTGCTCTGCGGCCATCGTAACAAAAAGAGCCCAGTAGCCAATGCTTACTCCTAGTAGAAAACAGGTGAGGTAAAAATTAAACACGGAACGGCCAGGCGTAAACAGATAGATCAAAATCATCCCCGTTGTAACGACCACATATAAGAACACGACTTTTTTCCGAGAGCGCAGTGCCTGACTAATAAAACCGCTGACCAAATCACCGACTGCCAAACCAATATAGCTATACATCACTGCGTCTCCCGCTGAAATAGTACCGTCAATATGAAGTGCTTTTGCAAACTCGGGAGAAAACGTGATCAAAATGCCAATCACAAACCAGATAGGCAACCCAATAAAAACACTGCCAACGAATTTTTTAAATCGGGCTGCGTTGTTAAAAAGCTGAAAAAAATTGCCACGCTGAACGGTTTGCTGTTTCAAGTTTAAAAATACACCTGATTCAAAAATACTTACGCGGGCAACCAACAAAACAATTCCCAAGCCACCGCCTATGAAGTAGGCTATCTGCCAGTCAAATTTTTTGGCTATAAAATTAGCGAGTACTGCCCCCATCAAACCTACCGTAGCCACTAACGTTGTGCCATATCCGCGCAAGCGCGTAGGCAGTACCTCAGACACAAGCGTAATTCCCGCACCCAACTCCCCTGCTAAACCAATGCCTCCAATAAAACGAAGCACTGCATATTGATTTACGGTGGTAACAAATCCATTGGCGATGTTGGCAAGTGAGTACAACAAGATGGAGCCAAAAAGTACAGACAATCGACCCTTCTTATCGCCCATTATTCCCCAAATTAATCCGCCCAGCAAAAGACCAACCATCTGGCTCTGCAACACAAATTCTCCTTGTGTCAGCAGTTGGTCATCAGGAACTCCAATGGATTGCAAACTAGTACGCCTGACAATGCTAAAGAGGAGCAAATCATAGATGTCCACAAAGTACCCCAACGCGGCTACTATCACGGGGACGCTCCATAAAGGCTTCAGGCTATGTTCTTTCATTGAAAAAATTTGGTCAAAATAGCGGTTTTATCGGACATTCAATCCATCCATCATTATCAAGTTTTTGCCATTTATAAAAAACCACCCGATTTGTTCATCAATTCGATTTAATATCGAACTTAGAAACCAAACCTCATCGACATGCAAAAGATCTTTTACTTTCTCGTGTTTCTGTTTGCTGCAGCCAATGTGCTTGCGCAAAAAAAGGAAACAAAAACAACACTAACCTTTGACGAAAAGTTGTACTCAGCATTGGAGTGGCGCAGTATCGGCCCTTACCGTGGAGGCAGATCAGCCGCAGTGACGGGAGTACCTGGAAAGCCAAATCTCTTCTACATGGGCGCAACCGGGGGTGGCGTTTGGAGAACTAATGATGCTGGAAATACGTGGACAAATATTTCGGATGGTTTTTTTGGTAGCTCAATAGGTTCGGTTGCCGTTAGCGATTGGGACAACAATGTGATTTATGTAGGGCAAGGCGAAGGCACCATCCGGGGAAATGTCTCTTATGGTCATGGCATGTGGAAATCAACGGACGCTGGAAAAACTTGGATTTTTGTTGGATTGAAAGAATCTAAGCACATTCCTCGCATTCGGATACACCCCAAAAATCCGGATTTGGTGTATGCGGCCGTATTAGGCGATTTGTTCAAATCTTCAGAGGAGCGGGGCGTCTATCGAAGTGACGATGGTGGAAAAAATTGGAAACTCATTTTATTTGCTAACGCCAATGCGGGTGCAGTTGACTTGTGTATGGATCCCAATAATCCACGCATACTTTACGCATCAATGTGGAGAGCAAAAAGAACGCCTTATAGTATGGAAAGCGGAGGCGAAGGCTCTGCCATTTATAAAAGCACCGATGGCGGTGAGACCTGGAAAAACATTTCTACTAACGATGGATTGCCCAAAGGAATTTGGGGCATTTCTTGTGTCTCGGTTTCTCCAGTCAATTCTAACCGCGTGTATGCGATGATTGAAAATGACAATGGAGGTGTTTATCGTTCAGATGATGCAGGACAAACCTGGAAAAAAATGAATGACGATCGGAACCTCCGCCAACGGGCATGGTACTACACAAAAATTTATGCAGATACCAAAGATGAAGACATGCTGTATGTGATGAATGTTTCCTATCACAAATCAAAAGATGGTGGCAAAACATTCCAATCCTACAATGCTCCACATGGCGATCATCATGACTTTTGGATTGCGCCAGAAGACAACCAGCGTATGGTTATTGCCGATGACGGTGGTGCTCAGGTTTCGTTTGATGCCGGAGAAAATTGGTCGACCTATGGAAATCAACCCACTGCGCAATATTATCGCGTGACTACCGACAATCATTTCCCCTATCGCATCTATGGCGCACAACAAGACAACTCCACACAACGTGTCGCCCACCGCACAGATGGCTTTTCGATTGGCGATCGTGATTGGGAGCCAACAGCTGGTGGCGAGAGCGGCCATATTGCGGTAGACCCAACAGATAATGATGTGGTGTTTGGTGGTAGTTACGATGGGCTTTTAACAAGAAAAAATCATCGCACAGGTGAAGAGCGGGGTATCAACGCATGGCCGGATAACCCTATGGGCCATGGGGCAGAGGGAGCGAAGTACCGTTTCCAATGGAACTTTCCCATCTTTTTTTCTCCGCATGACCCGAAAAAATTATATGCCGCTTCTCAAAACTTGCATGTAAGCTACAATGCAGGAGAGAGTTGGGAGCTCGCCAGCCCAGACTTAACTAGAAATGATGCTTCTAAAATGGGTTCGTCTGGTGGGCCGATCACAAAAGACAATACCTCAGTCGAATACTACTGTACGATTTTCGCAGTAGCGGAATCTCCATATGAAAAAGATCTCATCTTGGCGGGTTCCGATGATGGATTACTCCACATCACTCGCGATGGTGGAAAAAATTGGACAAAACTTTCTGTGGCTGGAATGCCCGAGTGGACGATGATCAACAGCGTTGAATTTACGCCTCACGAAAAAGGTGCAGCCTATGTGGCCGCTACAAGTTATAAATCAGGTGACTATCGTCCCCTTCTTTTCAAAACAAAAGACTATGGAAAGACCTGGACAAAAATCACGAGCGGACCAAAAACGTTCTGGTTTGTTGTATGCCGGCACTGAATTTGGAATGTATATTTCATTTGACGATGGTGCAAGCTGGAAACCTTTTCAGCTCAACTTGCCAATTGTTCCGATCAACGACCTCACTATTAAAAACGACAATCTCATTGCGGCCACGCAAGGAAGAAGCTTCTGGCTGATCGATGACCTTACTCCATTGCACCAGTTGAATGAGACCGTTAGTAAGGCAGATGCGCATCTGTACAAACCAATGCCAAGTTACCGAATGAATGGTGGCCAAGCCGGACGAAGAGGGCAGCCTAAAACAGAAGGCGTGAATCACCCGAACGGTGTGATGATTCACTACTTCATCAAAGACACCACCAAAGCAGTGGCGTCATTGGAGATATTGGAGAGTAATGGCAAACTGATCAAAAAATTCGCCACCAAGCCCGACAAGAAAGCAAAAGAAAAGGAAGACGAACTGAAGCTGAAGCCGGGCATGAACCGTCAGGTTTGGAATATGCGCTATGCAGATGCTGAAGGATTTGACGGAATTATTATGTGGGCTGCATCACTCACCGGACCCAAGGCGATGCCTGGCACCTATAAGGCTCGCTTGACTGTCAATGGAAAAGTGATGGAGACCGAATTTGAAATTGTAAAAGACCCGCGCACTAGTGGCACTCTGGCAGACATCAAAGCGCAGTTCGATTTCTCTATCGCGGTTCGCGACAAACTCTCTGAAACAAACAAAGCCGTCAAGAAAATTCGTACAGCTCGCGAACAAATCAATCGCGTAACAGAGCCGATGAAAGGCAAAGAGGAGATGAAAGATGTCAATGATATGGCAAAATCAATTTTAGACGATATGAAGAAAATTGAAGAAACTCTTTATCAAACAAAAAATAAGAGCGGGCAAGATCCGCTGAACTACCCTGTGCGACTGAATAACAAACTGGGAGCGCTTGGGTCAGAAGTGGATGGCAGTGACTTCCGACCGACCGAGCAAGTAAAAGCGGTGTATAAAGAAATTACTGAGAAAATTGACGAACAACTGAACTTACTTAACAAAGTAATGACAGATAAGGTACCTAAGTTCAACGAGCTCGTTAAACAAAAACAGGTGAATGCAATTTCTATTGGTGACATTATGTAGAAGATATTCTCTTTACAACAAAAAAAGCCTCCAGTATGGGGGCTTTTTTTATAGTACATTGACCATGACTCCCAGAAATCTATGTCAAAGCCCTACATTTAAATAATAATATCTTAAAGCCAATTTACTATATTTGCGTCTCTTTAAAAAAATAGAAACGTTGTTAACAAAAAGTACAATTATAAGATGCTTTGCCTGGGTGTTGCTTATCCAGGTCATTAACATTTCTATCGACCCAGTCGATCCTATCGCAGAAAAATTAGGACGATTATCCTGGGAAGAAGATCTATCCATAAATGATATTGAAAGTATAACCGAATTTTTATCCGAACAATTCTTGGGGATCGACATACCAGAACAAGACGAAGATGACGAAAACGGGCTTGTAAAATTCGCAGATCTCTACATTACGCAATCCTCCATTGAAATCAAAAAAAAATGCCGACCTCTTCGGCAATCTTTTTTTCCATTGGAAAAGAAGCTCACCTCAATTGTTCTTGATTTCACTTCCCCACCACCGAGAGTAGCGTAGCTGTTGTATACTTTAGAGAGAATTATCTACTGAAATACCCCTGAGGTGTTTTAGTGGTCTTCAATTTTCCGTCATTTTCATTAATTATTTCACTTACTTTAATATGCGTATTAAGAAATCGTATCTCTTTTGGAGAAACTGTTTGCACAAGAGAATTTTTCCGTCACGAATCCTATTGTTATTGACACCATTTATACCTCTGAATATGTGGCCGACATTCACTCTATTCAAAATGTGGAGATAAGGGCTAAAGCAAGCGGCTACTTGGAATCCCTTCATGTGGACGAAGGTCGTTTTGTAAAAGAGGGTCAACTCCTCTTTAGCATAAACAGCCTGCAATACAGACAGGAGTTATTGAAAGCACAAGCCGCACTGGCCAGTGCTTTAGCAGATTCGAAAGCCGCAGAAGTAGAACTGAACAATGTAAAGGCTTTGGTCAGCAAGAATATTGTCTCTCAAAGCGAGCAGGACTTAGCTGAGGCCAAGTTGGAAGCTTTTAAGGCAAAGATTGAAGAAGCAAAAGCCCATGAATCAAATGCAAAACTTCAACTATCGTTTGCGCAAATTAAAGCTCCCTTTAGCGGTCTCATCAACCGGATTCCTTTCAAAACGGGAAGCCTTGTAAACGAGGGTTCGTTACTTACCACAATCTCAAATAACAAAGAAGTGTTCGCCTACTTCAATCTTTCTGAGAAGGACTATTTGGATTATATGACACTAAGTCCAGGGGAAAAATCGACAGAGGCAACGCTACTACTTGCCAACAATACACTATACCAACACAAAGGAAAAATTGAAACCATTGAGAGTGAGTTTGAAAAAAGCACAGGCAACATTGCTTTCCGCGCAAAATTCCCGAACCCTGAAAATTTGTTGAAACACGGTGGAAGCGGAAAAGTGCTGTTGAAAACCGAACTGAAAAACGCCATGCTTATCCCTCAAAAATCAACTTTTGAAGTCCAGGAAAATATTTATGTTTTTGTCGTTACCGAAGGAAATATAGTACAGCCTCGGAAAATTGTTCCCTCGTTTCGCTTGCCACAATTATACGTCATCAGCTCAGGCCTTGCCGCGACCGACAAATTTGTTTATGAAGGCATACAAAAACTGAAAGATGGTGATGTAATCGTTCCTGAAAGCGTTTCTCCTAATAGCTATAAGGACTTAAGTGTTAACCCTACAACTAACATAAGATGATATCACAAATTATTCATCGTCCCATATTGGCGGTTGTTATCTCGCTGATTATTCTTTTTCTGGGCATACTGTCTTTGTTTCAATTACCCATGACGCTATTCCCGAGCATTGCCCCGCCCGAAGTAAACGTTACGGTTGAATACACGGGTGCCAATGCCGAAACGGTGACCAAAGCAGCAATCGTTCCACTTGAGCGTGCCATTAACGGAGTACCTGGAATGAAGTACATGAGTAGTGATGCGGGAAATGATGGTGTGGGTGTAGTACAAATTTTATTTGAAATTGGAACTGACCCTGACGCTGCAGGGGTAAATGTGCAAAATCGCGTTAGTGCCGTAATGGGTGAACTGCCACCAGAAGTAGTTAAAAATGGCGTAAAGATAGCAAAGGAAGAAAATGCCATGTTAATGTATCTGAATGTTTACAGTTCGGATACTTCATTAGATGAAAAGTTCATCTACAATTTTGCTGAAATGAATATTATTCAGCAGTTAAGAAGAATAAAAGGCGTTGGTTACTGCAATATGTTAGGTGCTAAACAATATGCCATGCGTATTTGGCTGAAACCAGATAAAATGCTGGCTTATACTATTTCTACCGATGATGTGTTGAATGCGCTGGAAGAACAAAACATTGAAGCAGCTCCCGGAAAAATTGGTGAAAGCAGCGATAAAAAAGCGCAGGCGCTGCAATACACCATAAAATACACCGGTAAGTTCAACACCAAAGAACAATACGAAAACATTCCGCTTAGGTCCAGTGAGGATGGACAAATTCTTCGCATCAAAGACGTTGCCGATGTGGAGTTTGGCACCACCTATTTTGATGTAGAATCAAAATTTAATGGTAGCTCAGGTGCTGCAATTATGATTAAACAATTGCCTGGCTCTAATGCAAGAGCTGTTATCCAGGATGTAAAAATGCGATTGTCAGAACTTAAAGCAACCATGTTTCTGAAAGGAATGGATTACGAAGTGAGTTATGACATCTCCCGTTTTATGGATGCTTCGGTACGCGAAGTGGTAAAAACATTTATCGAAGCCTTAATACTGGTGGCATTGGTTGTATTTATTTTCTTACAAGACTGGCGCTCTACTTTAATTCCCGCGCTGGCAGTACCTGTTTCTCTTGTCGGTACTTTTTTCTTTATGCAGTTTCTTGGGTTTTCTTTAAATCTTATAACACTTTTTGCTTTGGTGCTGGCCATAGGAATTGTGGTGGATAATGCCATTGTGGTGGTGGAAGCGGTGCATGCCAAAATGGAACAATCAAAAATTTCACCGTTAAGGGCGACCGAAGAGGCAATGAAAGAAATCACCGGGGCAATCGTTGCCATTACGTTGGTGATGTCGGCTGTGTTTGTTCCCGTGGCTTTTATGGGCGGACCTTCAGGAATTTTTTACCGGCAGTTTTCCCTCACCATGGCGATTGCAATTGTGTTGTCTGGTGTGGTTGCACTAACGCTAACGCCCGCTCTGTGTGCATTACTTTTAAAAAATCATTATGGCGAGCAGAAGAAAAGAACTGTTCTTTCAAAATTCTTTGATGGTTTCAACAGATGGTATGAGGGATTGGAAAACAAATACAAAAATCTGCTTTCCAAAATTGCAAACCGCAGAATGGTAACGTTTGGGGTTATACTTGCATTTTGCGCAGGCACTGGAATTTTAGGAAAAATATTGCCCACCGGATTTATTCCCAACGAAGACCAGGGCACGTTTTATGCCAGCGTGACCACGCCATCAGGCGCTACGCTTGAGCGCACAAAAGAAGTGGTGAACGCCATTCAACGGGAAGCACAAAATCTGGAAGGCGTAGAAAGTGTTTCAACACTTGCAGGAACCAACATTCTATCGGACGGAACGGGAGCAACGTACGGCACAGCCCTTATCAATTTAAAACCCTGGCAAGACCGCAACGTTTCTGTGGAGGACGTGATTGCTGTTCTAGAAGAAAAGACCTCCTATCTCAAAGACGCACAGATCGAATTTTTTCCGCCTCCGGCAGTGCCGGGTTATGGAAACGCAAGCGGTTTTGAATTGCGGTTGTTAGACAAAACAGGAAGTGGTGATTTTAAAAAAATGGAAGAAGTAGTTCAGCAATTTATTTCTGATCTGAAAGTACTACCTGAAAATGCCAGTGCATTCACCATTTTCGATGCAAGTTTTCCGCAATACACCTTACATATAGACATTGACAAAGCTGCACAAAAGGGCGTTACGATAAGCAACGCCATGGGTTCGTTACAAACTATGTTAGGCAGCGAGTACGCAACCAACTTTATCCGTTTTGGGCAAATGTATAAAGTAATGGTTCAAGCCTCGCCCGAGTACAGGGCAAAACCTGAAGATCTACTGAAACTTTCTGTTAAGAACGCCAAAGATGAAATGGTTTCCCTCTCGGCATTTACTACAATGGTGAAAACATACGGAGTTGACCAACTTACCCGCTACAATATGTTTCCGTCAGCCGAATTAAACGGTGAAGGAAAACAAGGTGTAAGTAGCGGAACGGTATTAAAAGCCGTGCAAGAAACAGCCAAAGAAAAATTACCAAGAGGCTATGATATTGACTGGGCGGGCATTTCACGTGATGAAGCAAGTTCAGGCAACGAAGGGATAATCATTTTTGTGATTTGTCTTTTGTTTATCTACCTGGTTTTGGCAGGACAGTATGAAAGTTTTCTTCTGCCTTTACCTGTCATCCTTTCGCTCCCTACAGGAATTTTTGGTGCCTTCTTCCTATTGAGCGTATTAGGTTTAGAAAACAACATCTACGCACAAATTGCTATGCTGATGCTTATTGGTTTGTTGGGTAAAAACGCAATTCTGATAGTAGAATTTGCGGCACTAAAACACAGTCAGGGAATGAGTGTAATCCAGGCAGCTTTGGAAGGTTCAAAGCTTCGTTTACGACCAATCCTGATGACTTCATTCGCATTCATTGTGGGTTTATTGCCCTTGATGATTGCCACGGGTGCCGGAGCCATCGGCAATAGAACTATTGGCACAGCCGCGGCTGGTGGAATGCTGTTCGGAACCTTGTTCGGGGTAATTATTATTCCCGGCTTGTATGTAGCCTTTGCGAGCATTTCTGAAAGAATCAGCAGCAATAGAAAAAATGAAAATCCGGTAACTGAAATAATTTGATAGTGAACAAAAGATGAAAAATTTCAAATATACAATCTGTGTTGCTTTTTCTGTGCTGATAGTTTCAGGATGTGCTCCTACACAAAGCATTCAAAAAACAGCTGACAAGCCCACTCCAGCATCCTACACGATTGGTAGTGATTCGTCTGCTATTGCCACGATTAGTTGGAAAGAATACTTCTCTGACAAAAATCTGATTGCACTGATTGATGCAGCACTTGCAAATAACTTTGATGTACTGATTGCATTACAACGAGTTGAAGCCGCAAGAGCGGGAGTGCAGTTTAGTAAAGGTTTGTTATTGCCATCCGTTAGCATAAGTGGTACAGCAGCCATTCGAAGATATGGCCGATACACAATGGATGGAGCGGGAAATGCCACCACAGATATATTACCAGGTCAAACTGTACCTGTCAATCTCCCCGACTATTTTGTAGGATTGCAAACCTCATGGGAGGCTGACATCACAGGCAAAATACAAAATAGAAAAAAAGCTGCCGTAGCTAGATATCTCTCCGGTATAGAAGGAAAGAATTGGCTGATCACAAATTTAGTTGCAGTGATAGCATCCACTTACTATGAATTACAAGCACTCGACATTGAGCTGGAAATAATACGCGAGAACATTTCTATTCAGGAAAATGCTGTAGCAGTAGTAACTTCGCAAAAGGAATCTGGCGCGGCCAATGAGTTGGCAGTAGAACAATTTCGCGCCCAACTTCTTACCACCAAGTCACTCGAGGTAGAAATTGAGCAGCAAATTATAGAAACAGAAAACCAAATCAACTCTCTACTAGGAAGATACCCCCAGCCAATAGAACGAGGTAAAACTATTCTAACACATATAATTCCAACTCAACTACAGACGGGTGTACCGTCAGATTTACTTCGCAACCGCCCAGACATTAAGCAAGCGGAGCTTGAACTAATAGCAGCAAAAGCAGATGTTAAAGCGGCAAGGGCAGCCTTTTATCCTTCGTTGAATATTACAGGCGGATTGGGCTTTCAGGCATTCAAGCCAAATCTCCTATTCACCACACCTCAATCTTTCGTATTCAGTCTGGTAGGAGGATTGTCGGCACCCTTGATTAACCGAAGTGCAATCAAAGCGAATTTTAAGGGGGCAAGTGCATATCAAGTAGAACTGCTATACAACTACCAGAAAAGTATCTTAAATGGATATGCTGAAGTTTACAATCAGCTAAACAACCTAAATAATCTACAACGCATCTATGGCTACCGAAACGAAAAAGTGAATATACTATCTCAATCGATACAAACATCCAATGACTTATTCAGGACGGGGCGAGCAAATTACCTGGAGGTGTTGTTGACTCAACAAAATACACTGAACGCGAGACTGGACTTTATCGATGTAAGGAAGCGTCAAATTCTATCCCAGATCAATATTTATAAAGCGCTTGGGGGAGGATGGAAGTAATTTGACAAAAGGCAATGTGCCACACATTTCAAAATTGGCGTAGCACTCTTTACCGGAAAAATAGAACTATTCTATGCTTCGAATCAAATAAAAGCAATTACTTCGCCAATACCAGTCTACCGTTTTGAGAAACAGTCTTTGCGTTCACAGTCACATTCATCCTAAAGATGTAGATTCCGTTAGGCATTTCGTTTCCAGCGCTATCAACTGCACTCCATGAAAATTCGTTTGTCCCAATGATAAAATTCTCTACTTGAGCTCGTCCGAAATTCTGA
>VYLB01000165.1_pt1 | contig 13742 bp, 19 predicted proteins | sample 5114431 | NCBI WGS metagenome assembly VYLB01 (sample SAMN12291786, study PRJNA351875) | freshwater metagenome | isolation source: freshwater lake | place: USA: Michigan, Gull Lake | collected 2013-08-08
CGACAAGAAAAACATCGGCACGGTTAAACTGAAAGGAACTAGAGACCTAAATTTCTATCCCTTAGACCAAATTAAACGGGTAAGGATTGTCAAACGTGCTGACGGTTATTATGTGCAGTTCTGCATTAATTTAAATGTTCGGGAATATGCAAAACCTCTTGAACCTACTAAAAAATGTGTAGGGTTGGATGTAGGTTTAAAAGTTTTCTACGCTAACAGTGATGGGGAAACGGTAGAAATACCGCAATTCTATCGCAAGGCAGAAAAAAGATTAAATCGTCTGAATCGGAAGAAATCTAAAAAGTTTAGAAAAGGTCAACCCCAATCAAACAACTACCAAAAAGCTAGAAAGAGATATGCTAGAAAGCATTTAAGAGTAAGTAGGCAACGTAAAGGCTTTGCCCAAAAAGAGGCATTGCGCGTCATTAAATCTAACGATTTTATTGCTTACGAAGATTTAAATGTTAAAGGCATGGTAAAAAACTCTAAACTTGCTAAATCTATTAATGATGTGGCTTGGTCAACTTTTCGACAATGGTTAGAGTATTTTGGCTTTAAATACGGTAAGGCCACGGTAGCAGTAGCCCCCCATAACACGAGTCAAAACTGTTCTAATTGTGATCAAAAAGTAACTAAATCTCTATCTACGAGAACCCATATTTGTCCCCACTGTGGCTATGTAGAAGATAGAGATATTAACGCCGCTATCAACATTCTCAAAAAGGGACTAAGTACGGTAGGGCATACCGGAACCTTTGGGCTAGACCCAATAAACGCTTGGGGAGAGATTCCCTCTGGTTTGGTTGGATACGTCCTGCCAGATTAAGGAAACTCAGTGAACCAAGAATCCCTCGCTTTTAGCGACGGGAGTGTCAATCAACCGTTTACAGGAATTGCACAAAAGTGATGTCCTCTGTTCTCAGTGGTTCTAGGAGCATCAAAATCATCGGCTATCCCAACTTTTCCCGCAGCACTTCCGGGTTGAAGCGGTGGTTTCTTGGCTAACTTTACAGGACCTAATTTAACTACAGGTTCATTCTTTTTTGTGATGATAATTTCTTCACCTTTAAGTACAGCTTCCAATAACTCATTAAGTTAATTTTTTGCTGGTTTTAATTCAACTGTAGTCGTTGGTTTACCTGACTGTTCAACAATACAAACAAGCGATGGATTAAGTTATATCTATATCTTTACTTTTAATCATTATAGTTAACTTTTGATGAGCGGTATCTTATCCGACAAAGCCCCGAACCTGAAAACCGAGGCGGGATTTTCATATGATAAATTATCATATAAATAATATTACCTTATCTCCTGACCCATGACCCAATCAAGCACCAAACAACGGATCTCTATTACCGTCGATTCTAAATTGCTTCAAGATATTGACCAATTGACGGAGAATCGCTCTGCTGCTGTCGAAGAAGGATTGCGACTGTGGCACCGACAGCAGATAGAAAACCAGTTACGCACCTTCTACCAAACCCAAAAACCAACTGAACGGCAATTTGACCTGGACTGGGGAGAATTCGCCCAAACCCAAATGGAAGAAATCCTCGACCCGGAAGGACTCTAACATGGAAGATGACAATTATCCCCACCAAGGAGAGATTTATTTAATTCGCGCCCTTAAAACCATAGGAGACACCAAAAAAAGCCCTGCTGTTGTCGTTTCTATCAATGTCAGGAATCAGCTTTCTAGTAGTGTTTTGGTTGTTCCCTTGACCAGCGATTTAACCGGTGGAGAAACCCCAACCCGTATTTTGATCGAAGCGGGAGAAGGCGGACTCTTAACAGATTCTCTGGCCTTATGCGACAATATCTCAGCGATTCGCCAAGTTTATCTGGAACAAGGTCCCTATGGCGCAATTTAGCCTCAATCCCGACAACGAATTCAACAGGGAATTAAAATTGCGATCGCTATCTTTTAATTCCCTGTTTTATTGGGAAAGATAAAAGTTAGCCAACTTAATTCCCTGGGAAAAATTTGCAGCCTGTAGGTTGGGTTGACGTAAGGAAACCCAACACACAATAATTGTTATGATTTCTTGGAGCAAGTTGAAAAATCGATCTTCTATGTTCAGCAACATCACAACATCAGTGAAGAAATCGGCACTCGGCAAGGGGCAGTATGAAATGGGATCACTTATTTAGATTTCAGATTCTATGCGGAATTATCGCCATTAGCCTGTAGTAGTAGTAGGGTTGACGGAAGGAAACCCAACACACAATAATTGTTATGATTTCTTGGAGCAGGTTGAAAAATCGATCTTCTATGTTCAGCAACATCAGAACATCAGTGAAGAAATCGGCACTCGGCAAGGGGTAGTATGAAATGGGATCACTTATTTAGATTTCAGATGCTATATGGTAAAATTTGCATAATTCAGTAAGATTAGTATTATCCTATATTATTTCAACTCAACTTCCCATGAGTAACAAATCTACGATTAAATTGCTGATCGCTTTTAACGATCCTAACCTGGAACCTGAAGAACGCGACAAACAAGTCCAAGTATTACTGACAGAACTAGAACAGGCAGATGAAGTTGAATCGGTTAAACGTATTCTTGATCCCAATCCTCCTGAAGGTAATAAGTCATTGGGCGGTTTTTTGGGTGGAATCTTAATGACCGAAGTTAACCCCGCTAATGGCAAAAAACTGTTAGGGTTTCTGGGCGATCGCCTGGGAGGTAAACCGATAGAATTGTCGGTAGAGGCCAATGGTCGCAAGTTGACGGTTAAGGCTCACAGTCGAGAAGAATTGGAAATGGCTATTAAAGCGGCTCAAGACTTTATCTCAGTTTAAAGAAGGTATTATGGCAAAATTTGCTTTGTTAATTGGTGTGAGCGAGTATTCCGAAGGATTGCGCCCAATTTCTAGTGCAATTCTAGACGTTGAAGCAATGCGCCGAGTATTAGAGCATCCAGACATGGGAGCCTTTGATCAGGTTACAGTTTTGCCTAACCCAGACAAAGGGAGTATGGAAAAAGCAGTTGAGGATTTATTTGCTAATCGACAGCGAGATGATTTGGTGCTTTTATATTTTTCTGGGCATGGACTTAAAGATCAAGATGCTAAATTTTTTCTGAGTACAAGAGACACTGGGTGTTATCAGAATGGAAATTTTTTTCGTGCAACAGCTTTACCGGCAAGTGAACTTCAAGAGTACATCAAAAATAGTCGTTCCAAAAGGCAGATAATTATTCTCGACTGCTGTTTTAGTGGCGCATTTGTTCAGGGGATGCCAATCAAAGGAGAACTTAACATTCAAGAGGAATTAGGAGGTAAAGGAAGGGCGATTTTGACCTCTTCTAGTCCGATTGAATATTCTTTTGAGTCGGACAATAACGATTTGTCCATCTATACAAAATATCTAGTTGAAGGCATTGAAACTGGTGCAGCAGATAAGGATGGTGATCAATTAATTTCTGTTAATGAATTGCATGAGTATGCCAGCGAACGAGTAAAAGAAGCTGCCCCTGCAATGACTCCCAAATTTTATCTTTCTCTTGAAGGAGACGAGACTATTTATTTGGCCAGATCTCCTCTTGCTGCCACTAATCCTATATTTATTTATCGTGAGAAGGTTAGAGAAATTCTAGATGAATGGAGCAAGGAAAATATATGTAAAGAAAATTTTAATCGTGTAGAAAAAAACTGCCTACATGAACTAAGAAACGAATTAGATTTATCCTTAAATGAGGCAGATATTATTGAACAAGAGAATCTTGCGCCATTCAGAAAAAGATTACAAAATCTAACAGAGTACAAAGCAACTTTTAGAGAATTATTAGCTAATTCTATTTCAATAACAGAAGGAAACAGAAGGAGACTAAAAGAGTTACAAAGCCGTTACGGGCTGAGGGATGAGGATATTCAGGTGATTGAAGAAAAAGTGCAAAATGAGGTTTATCCAATTACTACGACGATTCCACCAAGCACTTCTCCTTCTGCAAAAATTGCCCAAATTTTGCATTCTATAAAAACTTTAAAGCCCAAAAATTTCAAATTAAATCTGCCAGTTAGCATAGGAATAGCATCAATAGCAGTTGTAGGTTTATTTGCCATTTATCGCCATAATATTATTCCTCCATTAGTTCCATCGGATTGTCCAAAACAAACGGGAGACTTTATTAGTGAAGGAGAAGAAGTTCTTAATTACTCTCAATCGTTTAACAAGAAGAAAGGTGCAGAATATTTTGCACAGTGTGATTATCAAAAAGCCCTGTTAAGATTTGAGGACGCATGGCAAGAGGATAGGCTAGATGCAGAAACGTTAATTTACTTAAATAATGCTTTACTAGAAGCCAATAAAATGCAAAATTACACGATTGCTGTTGCTGTTAGTATTCCCAAAAATCAAAGTGACTTTAATGATGATGATGGTGATAGTCGAGCAAAAGAAATGTTACGAGGAGTAGCACAATTACAAACAAAAATTAATCTGGGACTTTTAAATGACAATGATCCATTCCTCAAGTATTTTCCAGATCAAAATTTTATCAATAAAAAAGCGATTAATGGTAAGGGATTAAAAGTTGTCATTACTAATGATGAAAATGACGAATTATTAGCCAAAAAGAGAGCAGCATCTCTTTCCCAGCGTCCTGAAATTTTAGGAGTTGTTGGTCACTATCCCAGTGAAATGACTGTGGCAACGGTGGATATTTATAAGGAAAATAATTTAGTTTTGATTTCTCCCGGATCAACGACTAGCGAGCTTACTAAATACCCCAGAAAAAATTTCCTGCGAACTGTTTTTTCCGACGAGCAACAATCTCCTGCCATTGCAAAATTTTTGCAAGAAAAGTCTATTAAAAAAGTGGTAGGCTTTTATAGTGAAGGAAGTCCATTTAGTGAATCTTTTTTTAATAGTTTTAAAACTATTTTTACAAGCCCTCCATTCTCTGGAACTGTAGTAAAATTAGATGAATTTGATCTGGGAAATAATTTTGATGAAAAAGAAGCCATCCAAGAGTTACGACGACAGAAAGAAGCAAAAATAACAGAAACAATAGGGCTTGTACTATTCCCAAAAGCGATTGGCGATGCTCAAGGCGATGCAATTAGACTTATAAAACTTAATAATAGTCAAAATTGGGTTATCGGATCATGGGGGCTTCGTAGTTCTCGTACCTTAGAACAAATTGACAACCTACAACCTTTTCAAAAGTTTGTTATTGCGGTTCCTTGGGATTCTTTAACCAGTCCTAACAAGAATTTTCTTAAGGATGCTAAAATTTTATGGACTACAACTTCTGTTAATGCAATAACAGCCCTATCCTATGATGCAACTCTTGCTCTAACAAAAGCTCTAGAAAAGGAAAATACTCCAACAAGAATTAATATCCTTGAACACTTAAAGTCTCCTGATTTTCTTGTCACTAAAGGTGCAACTGGGACAATTAAATTCGATGAAAATGGCGATCGCAAAAAAATCGATGAAAATGGCGATCCCCAAAATCCCTCCGTAGAATTTGTTCACATTGTGGAGTGTCGGACACTAAGTTCAGATTTTGCTTTTGTCCCAATCAAGTATCCTACGGCTAAAGATGCTGGTTTATCCTGTTTAAACTCACCCAAAAAGCCTAGTCCCTAGCTAATCATGGTTGGCTGAAAAAGTCTGAAATGCCGCTAGGAAAAAGGTTTCGACTCAATAAAGCGATCGCCGCTCTTGTAGGTTGGATTGACTTAAGGAAACCCAACACATAATTAAATAACCAACTAAGATAATCTATATTAAGCCAATAAAGCCTGTTTTATTGGGTTTCCTGCCTCCTATTGACAGTATGCTAAAACTGATTATTTTTACCCGTTATCCGGAATTGGGGAAAGTAAAAACCCGGATGATTCCAGCTTTGGCAGCCGAGGGAGCCGAGGAATTGCACCGCAAACTGGCCGAATATACTCTCGGTAAATTAGAGGGTTTGAGGAATTTTCTCTCCCTGATCATTTACTACCATGGCGGCAGCGAGGAGAAAATGCGTACTTGGTTAGGTGTGCATTATTGCTATCATTCTCAACGGGGAAAAGACTTAGGAGAAAAGATGCAAAATGCTTTTGCCGATGGTTTTGCTCAAGGGATGACAGCGATCGCTATTATTGGCACAGATTGCCCAGAAATCGGGGAAAAAGAGATTTTAGCAGCCTTTGAGGCCCTAAAAACCCACGATATGGTTTTAGGGCCAGCGTTAGATGGAGGATACTACCTAATTGCTTTAAAACAGGTCTTTCCAGAGCTTTTTAGCGATATTCCCTGGGGAACGGGGGAAGTCCTGGCAAAAACTCAGACAATCGCCGCTAAACTGGCTTTAAAAACCGCTTATCTGCCTAAATTAGCCGATATTGATCGCCCGGAAGACCTGCCTATCTTAAAAAAATACCTGCCGGAATTAAGGTTGAACGATGACGGGGGTTCCCATGCGGACTAAATCAAACAACACTTTTACATCCCGATTCCGCATCCGCACACAACCATGGGAAGCGGCGCTACCGAGGGAATTTTCCGCGGGGGTCCCGTGAAAACCGATGGAATTTTTGCCGTCAGTCCAAAAACCGATCCATCTTTCCCCTAAGGGACTATTGGCACCGGGGGTGCTGACTTTGCCTGTCCAGGGACTTTTCCAGACGGGATTGCGAACTAATTCTCGCACCTCAAATTTACCAGTGGGGGTTTCCCAGCCTTTTTTGCCGACGGCGACGGTAAATTGTGCTAAAACTTGCTTATCTTGATAAACGTAAACTTTTCTCTCTTTCAGTTTTAGGACCAGATGGGTAGCGAGAGTTTGATTGGCCGCCGTATTCGGGGTGACAGTGCTGATTTGGTTAGCTTGGGCCGGATATACGGGTAAACAAGTTAATCCTAATCCGATGATTAAGAGGGTCAAATTTCGTTTGAACGCCATTTTTCCCACACTCCTCAATTGCTATAGCGATAATTTTTAAGGATAGCAAATAGGGAACTTTTTGGAACCTCAAGCCGTCCACGCTGTGCCAGTTTTAGCTTCGTACTGCCGACAACCTTCACAAGGACCTGGGGGATTAACCGCACAACGCAAATGGGGGGAATACGCATTAAAACGACAACTAAGATCACCGATAAAGGCCGGTTTATTTTCTGTCTCTAGAGGTATTGACAAAAAATCACTGGCCATCACCGCACTGTATTCGTGACGATGGCGAATCCCTCTCAAACGGTTGCTTAATCTCTGTTGGGATCGGTTAATTAACCAGAGACTAACGAGAGAGGGAAAGAGGGCGAGGATAAAAACAAAGGTTATCCTGATCACGATTTCAGTTTAGGCGATCGCCAGTGATGCTAACTTATTATCGAGGCAGTCCCTAGAAATTAGGCCATAACCAGGGAAGATTTAAGGGGTTCTTCCTTTTTGCTTTCATAAACTGCCCCAGGACCGGGGAATCCTCTGGTTAGTTCCCGCACTTTAATCTCACCTGCTTGCAGGGATTTGGTCAAAATTTCCATGGCAACCACGGGTTTACCCGCACCACAGAAGAATAAATCAGCGGCGAAATAGCCGTGTTCAGGCCAGGTGTGGATCGCGATATGAGATTCAGCTAAAGTCGCCGTCGCGGTAACTCCGTGGGGACTGAACTGGTGGACACACAAATCGATCAGCGTTGCTTCTCCTGCCGTAATTCCATCGAGGATAGCGCGGCGAATGCGCTCGGGATCGTTGAGGAGGTCAGCAGGTACTTGCCAAGCATCGACAATCAAATGGGTTCCCAGTTTGGTCATTTTTTTTTCAATACTCCCTATCGAAAAACCTTCACAGAATTACCAGTATAACACAATTTTTCTAACTTGTGCAAAAAAGATCTGGTTTTTCTCGGGTACTTTCTCTAAAAAACTGGGACAGAGCGGGGGAGAAGGGTGTGGGGTGTGGGGTGTGGGGTGTGGGGTGTGGGGCTTACTTCTGCTTGACAATAGTATCGTTAGGCGTTAGGATTTGATCATCAGTTAATCAGTTATCAGTTATGATCGTCAATTTCAAGTCCGAAGAGACTAAGCTCATTTTCGAGGGGTTTCAGTCTCGTCACTATCCCCCTGATATTCAATCGGTCGCTCTACGAAAACTGCTAATCCTTGCAGCGGCGTTATCGATCAATGATCTGCGTGTCCCACCGGGTAATCGGTTGGAGAAGTTGCAGGGCGATCGTCAGGGCCAGTACAGCATCCGTATTAATGACCAATGGAGAATTTGCTTCATTTGGACTGATGAAGGCAATGCTGATCAGGTAGAGATAGTGGACTACCACTAAAATTAGCTAAATGCAATGAACAGCAACACTTCGACACATTTCGACAGGCTCAATGTAAAAGCTCAGTTCCACCGTTTGCCAAATATCCATCCCGGTGAAATCCTCAAGTTAGATTTTCTGGAACCGCTCAATATTACCCCCTACAGACTGAGCAAAGATTTAAGCGTAGCTCAAACTCGTATCGGTGAGATTTTAGCCGGTAAGCGTAGTATCACTGCGGACACAGCTTTGCGTCTGTCACGATATTTTGGTAACAGTCCTCAGTTTTGGCTGAATCTTCAAACAGACTACGATCTCCGTCAAGCTCAGGCAAAGAATGCCGAAGTTTATAACCACATTCCCATCACTCCATTTGCAGATGTGGCTGAGGGTCCTAATTTTATCTGGGAGGGGGGACGGGATTAGTGGGGACGGTGGGACTGGGAGAATCGGCAGGAATGGGGGGATTTTCGGGTTTACGGACTTGGGGGACGGGTAACAGATAGAAAAGTAGGGCGCAAGCGACAAGACTGCCTAATCCTGCCAAAAAAGGTACTGTTCGACTGGCCACCGATTCATTAACCTTATGGTAGCGACGGGAAACTGGCTGTAATTTCAGGTTTAGGTCGGGTAAAGTGCGAGTATCGGCAAAAAATTGGTCAATCGCTTCTATTAAATCGAATAACTGCACGGTACTGATTTCTATCTTGACCGGACTTTCTGGGATATTCAAGTCCGTTGATGGATACCAAACCAGACGATGGAGATTCTGGTCAATCTTTTCTAGGTACACATGATCTGGTTCATGGACGGGGTCTTGGGGATGACGAACACCACTCAAAAATTCTTGGGCATACTGACTGACCGCTTGTACTAAATTTTCCAAGAAAACCCGACCACCTTGCAGGACTTTATTGGCCCCGATTAACCGACATTCTACGTTAGTCAAAATTGAGAGTAAAGGTCGGCTATCACCGGGGTTAGCTGGGGCGAAATCATCGCCGAAACCATCGAGAATCAGGGTACAATTGGGCAAGCTATACTGTCTTCTCATCTCTACACGATCTCCCCATCAAATAAACTAATCCAAAACCGCTGCATTCCCGTCGTACCAGTACAAAATAATAACTGATCGAGGAGGGATAAAGCCAGTTCATTTAAAGCATTTTCATCGGCTAGATAAACCGATACTTTGGCCCGGCGGGGGTTCATGCGACTGCGAAAATTGGAGCGAAATCTTTCTAGGTATTCTGATAAAAGAAAATTATTATCCACGGGTAAACCCTTTGATTCCATCTGTTGCCGCGCTAACAGTAATTGTCGGATGGATATAGCTAGAGGTTTGGCCCGATAACTGGCAATGATAACTAAAGCTTTTGCTTGGTCAAGGGTGAGACGGTCGAGGGTGTAGGAAATTCGCCATGGATTAGTACAGCGTAAGCGCCAGAAAATAATCCGGTTTTTAACAATTTTATCGAGTCCTAGTTCTTTACAGAGGGCTAACAGGGCCTCCCCAGCACCGACTTCTAAGGATTCCAACGCTAATAGCATTAAATCGATATGCTGTTGGAGATGTAGGGCGCATTGCTGACTGGCAATCGGAAAATCGGGTAAAACGCTTAAAATAACTGGTTTTTCTGGGGCTGATGCTGTAGATTCGGGCGTTAGGCTAGTAGAGGTCATGATATAGGAGAACTAAAACACAAGGGCGATCGAGTCAGGGTATTGTAAATTGTATTGTATAGATAGCTGTCCCCCATTTTACGAGACACGGAAACCGAATGGATCTGAAATCATTGATTCGCGATATTCCCGACTTTCCCAAACCGGGTATTGTCTTCCGCGATATTACTACCCTACTCAATCATCCCCAAGGATTACGTTACACGATCGATACCCTAACGGCAAAGTGTCGCGATTACGGTTTATCCCCCGATTACATTGTCGGTATGGAATCCAGGGGTTTTCTCTTTGGTGTTCCTTTAGCATACCAATTAGAAGCGGGATTTATTCCCGTCCGGAAACCGGGCAAATTACCCGCCGCCGTTCATAGTATCGAGTATGATTTGGAATACGGAAGCGATAGCCTCGAAATTCATCAAGACGCGGTGGCGGCCCATCATAAAGTCTTAATTGTCGATGATTTGATCGCGACGGGAGGGACGGCGAAAGCGACGGCCGATTTATTAGAAAAAATTGGTTGCGAGGTGTTAGGATTTGCTTTTATCATCGAGTTAATCGACCTCGGTGGTCGGGGAAAATTACCCGATTTACCGATTATTACCCTCATCGATTATTAGGTTTTTTTTAAGTACCTAAGCAGAATTAATTACACATTTCGCTAACACTCTGGCAAGAGTGCCTATCTCAAAAATGGCAATTAATTCTGCACGACTATTTATCTCCTGACTCCTGAATTGGAGTCCCCACTAGGAAATTAACTTGGCACGATTACTTATGACGGCGACTGATGATAATTATAAGGATGCAACCGCTCGATCGAGTGCTAATGGGTTACAATCTCTCCTAACTAGCGAAACTTTTTTATATATTGTCAAGCGTGTTCTCCAGGGTTTATTAACTCTGTTGTTGGCCTCGGCTTTGAGTTTCGCTATTATCCAATTAACCCCCGGCGGTTTTCTGGCTTTGCTTGACCTTAATCCCAAGATTAGTCAGGAAACTAAAGAACAATATATTGCCCTTTTTGGTTTAAAAGACCCGCCGATTGTCCAGTATTTTAAATGGTTATGGCAAGTGGTAACTCAGTTTAATTTTGGTCTGAGTTTTACCTATTTTCGTCCCGTGTCTTCCCTATTATTAGAGAGAATTCCAGCGACGTTATTAATGTCTTTGACTTCCATCATTTTAACCTGGGCGATTGCGATTCCCTTGGGCATTCTCAGCGCCGTCAAACAAAACCAATTTATCGATAAATTTTTCCGAGTTATCAGTTATGTTGGTCAAGGTTTCCCCAGTTTTATCACTGCCCTTTTACTGCTAATTCTCGCCCAAAATGTCTCGCCGCTTTTACCGGTGGGTGATATGACCAGTATTAACTATTCGGAATATTCCCCTATCGGTAAAGTTTTAGATATCGCTTGGCACATGATTTTACCAACTATTGCCCTGACAGTTACCAGTTTTGCCGGATTACAAAGATTGATGCGGGGACAATTATTAGATGTTCTTCGACAGGATTATATTCAAACCGCGAGGGCGAAAGGTTTACCAGAAAATAAAGTTATCTATGTCCACGCTTTACGCAATGCTATTAATCCCCTGATAACTCTTTTGGGCTTTGAATTTTCCAGTTTGTTAAGTGGGGCATTTATCGCCGAATTTTTCTTTAACTGGCCCGGATTAGGTCGTTTAATTCTGCAAGCTGTGACGGCTAAAGATTTATATTTAGTTATGGGCAGTTTAATGATGGGTGCTACTATGTTGATTATCGGTAATCTCCTGGCTGATTTACTTCTCAAAGCTGTAGATCCTAGAATTAAATTGGAGGATTTAAAGTAGGGGAAATGGGGAAATGGGGAAATTCAACTAAAACCCCAAAACCCTAAAACCCTAAAACCCCAAAACCCTAAAACCCAACCCCCAACCCCTAACCCCCAACCCCTTTTTTCCTTTTCACTTTTTACTTAACAAAATATGTTAGCAACTACACATTATTTACTCAGGTCAAAACAAGACGGACAATATCTAGTGGCGCGTCTGAGAAAAGGTGAAAGCGAAACTCCGGCTAGTTATCTGCTTCTGTTTAAAGAATCCTACGATGCTTTAAGTTATATCAATACCCATGCTCAGGATTTAGCCAATAATTTTTCAGTGGAAACTCTCTCAGGAACACAATTAAAGGGACTGATGCAGCGATGGGGATTTGCAGGAATTGGTTTAGTTAGTGAACCTTTGGAACCACAAGTGCAGTTTTTAGCCTACGAAAAAGGATTTAATCTCTAAACTATGAAAAAGCTGTTAATCACTGGAGTTAGTGGGTTTTTAGGTTGGCATATTTACCAAAAAACTCGCTCATCCTGGGCAAGTTTTGGTACATATTTTAATCACAATGTCAATAGTAATGACCCAAATTTAATTAAAATTAACTTAACAGACTTAGCCGCAGTTAAAGAACTTTTTCAACAGATTAAACCCGACGCGGTAATTCATGCGGCTGCCCAATCAAAACCGAATCTCTGTCAAGAATTTCCCCAAGCATCCGAGGCAATTAATCTGACAGCTTCTCTGGAAATTGCCCGTTTGTGTAGTCAATATCAAATACCGCTAGTTTTTACCTCTACCGATTTAGTTTTTGATGGTAAAAATGCCCCCTATTCCGAAAATGATCCGGTTTCTCCCGTCAGTGTATACGGTGAGCAAAAAGTAGCGGCAGAAAAGGGTATTTTAGCAATATATCCTTGGGCGGCTATCTGTCGAATGCCTTTGATGTTTGGTTCCCCTTCTCCCACCGCTAATAGTTTTCTCCAACCCTTTTTAAAAACCCTCCAAGAGGGAAAAGAATTATCTCTATTTACTGATGAATATCGTACTGCTGTTGGGGTTAATAGTGCGGTGAATGGTTTACTTTTAGCTCTAGAAAAAGTGCAAGGTATTATTCATCTAGGGGGTAAAGAAAGAGTTTCTCGTTATCAATTTGGTTTACTAATGGCGGCAGTTTTTAACATTACTAGGAAACAAATAAAACCCTGTTTACAGTCCGATGTTCCCATGATTGCGCCGCGTCCGCAGGATGTTTCTCTTGATAGTTCTCTCGCTTTTTCTTTGGGTTATCAACCATTAAGTATTAAAACCGAATTAGAGGCAATTAGAGATGAAATTATCTGAACAAAAGCGGACTATATTAATTATCTTGCTCCTTTTTTTTACCGCTATTCTCATGACCAATTATTTTGAGGTAGGGATGACAGGAGTGTTGGCTTTTTGGGTTGCTTATCTTTCTAAAGGATTGCGAAAAGTTAAGTAGGGTTTGCTGAAAAAGCCTGAAATGCTGATAGGAAAAAGGTTTCGACTCAATAAAGTCTAGAAGAAAGGCACAAAAAAAGGTAAAGTAGCCTAAAAGCCCTCCATTTTTTTCTCAGTACATATGTATCTAATTTCGTCGGCAACTCCATCAGAACCCGAATCATTTGAACTGCCCTTTGCTGGAAAACTATCAGATGAAAACCTTTGGGTTATTATGGCCAACTTAATTCCCTGGGAAAAATTTGAGGAAGAATACGCGCGCATACTTCTCCGAAAACAAGGGTGCGCCCGCCTTACCATTTAGGATGGCATTGGCAGCATTATAGCAATTCTTGAAGCTATGAGGTACAATGGAGAGCAAATAGACAAATAATAGAACTCGCCAGCTTCCTATGAGACCCTATTCCGTAGATTTTCGCCAAAAAATTATCGATGTCTGGAAGAAAGAAAAAATTTCCATTCGAGGACTAGCCCAGAGATTTGACGTGGCTAAAAG
>VYLB01000166.1_pt1 | contig 13705 bp, 11 predicted proteins | sample 5114431 | NCBI WGS metagenome assembly VYLB01 (sample SAMN12291786, study PRJNA351875) | freshwater metagenome | isolation source: freshwater lake | place: USA: Michigan, Gull Lake | collected 2013-08-08
GACGCTGCGCTTCCGCGACGGCGCGGTCGCGGTCCAGGCGGGCGAGACGCCGGCACGCGAGGCGCCGAAGGTTGAGCGTGCGGCGGCGCGTACCTATGCTGGAGCGGGCAAGACCGCCGCCGCCAAGCCCGACCAACCCCGCCTGCTGTAAAGGTGCGTTCCGCGATGCTGATGTCCCACACCGACCGACCGGCGAAGATCCACTATCTTCCCAACGGCTTCCGCGTGCTGTCGCCCGGCGACCACGTGACGTGCGCCGCCACGGGCGCGCGCATCGCGCTGGAGGACCTGCGCTACTGGGACGTCGCCACCCAGCGCCCCTTCGCCAGCGCGGCGGTGGCGAGCGGTGAGATGGCGCCGGGGTGAGGGCACGCCTTATCTGCTGTTGACGTTCGACAGAGGCATTCGTTGATCGACGACGAGCATGAGGGGGCTATCATCGTTTCTGGCGCGCTCGCCCCGCGTAGTTTCTACCGTAAATGTGCGACACCGGCCGCCCGCTCCGGCGCCGCCTGAGCAGCATCTTTGCGGCGGCGGCAGTCGGCAATGCACTCCGACAATCGTGCTGTCGACCAGCATTCGACGCGGGGTGCGCGTGGCGGCCAGGCCGTGGAAGAGCTGCCATTCGATAACGCTGGCAAGCCGCCGGCATGCTATCGCCATTGCGGCAACCTAGTGGATCCGCACGCCGCGATAGCTGCGGTTGTCGACCTTGATGAAATAGCCGCCCATCGCGCCCTTTCGGATGCGGACCGCCGTACCCGGTCGCGGCGGAAAATTCATCGTGTCCGTCGTTTGCCAGGTGGGGTCGCCCGGCTCGGCGAGGATGATTTCACCTCGGCCATTCGACAGCGCGCGCGCGGATCGTACATGAGTGTTGATCTCGATGAAGGCGTCGTCGTCCTTATCGCCTGCGCGCCGCGAGAACAGGTCGATCGCCGGGAGCGTCAGTCCGAACAGCGATTTGCGAGCGGCCCGCAGTTCCGTCCGGTCGAGGATCTGGATGCGTCCGGCGGCAACCGCCTGGTCGAGGGCGGCGATCTCGCGCTCCATGCAGGCAAGCCGTGCCTGATCTCCGGCGAGCCGGCGGCACTCCCTGGCCGGCCCGAGGACGCGATCAGCGACATCCTGCGCCTGCGCCTGCGCCTGCGCCTGCGCCGCGCTACTCAAGATCAAAGACGCGACGATCGCTGCAATCAACTTGGTCGACATCCGATCTTCCCTTGTACGAACAGGCACCCGACTAGGCCAAGCGGTGGATTGGGGGCAAGCGGCAGCATGTGACAAACATGTAACACCGTTGTTGAATTTCCGCGCGAGCCCATACCCATGTTGCTGTCCGGCAGGGTGTCAGGATAACCGGGGGATAATCCGGGCCGAGCGCCCAGGATTGATACAGGGAGCGGCGCCGCACGTCGGCGCAAACAAGGGGAATACCATGCTGAACGTCTATCGTTCGCGGCTGCTCGCGTCGACGTTGCTGGTCGGCGTTGCGTCGATCGCCAGCCCGGCGCTGGCGCAGACGTCTGATCCGGCAAGCCAGCCCAAGACGGGTGTGCAGAGCACCAACCCGGCGGCCCCGGCGGCCGGCATTTCCAGCCAGGAGTCCGCGCCGCCTGCCGCGGATAACAGCACCGGCGACATCATCGTCACGGGCACCCTGATCCGCAACCCGAACCTGGTGGCGTCGAGCCCCGTCGCGGTGATCGGGCAGGAAGAAATCAACCTGCGTCAGCGCAATACGGCCGAAGAGCTGCTGCGCGACCTGCCGGGCGTCGCGCCCAGCATCGGTTCCGCCGTCAATAACGGCAACGGCGGCGCCGCCTACGTCGATCTTCGCGGCCTCGGCAACTTCCGCAACGTGGTCCTGCTCGATGGCGCGCGCATCACGCCCGCCAGCTCGGTCGGCCGCGTCGATCTCAACAACATCCCGCTCGCGCTGGTGGAGCGGACCGACGTTCTGACCGGCGGCGCGGCGACCACCTACGGTGCCGATGCGGTGTCGGGCGTGGTCAACTTCATCACCCGGTCCGACTTCTCGGGCATGGAAGCGAACGTCTCGCAGGGCATCACCGAGCGTGGTGACGGTGCCTCGTTCCGCGCCGACCTGACGCTGGGCGCCAATTTCGACGACGGTCGCGGCAATGCGGTGGTGTCGTTCGGCTATCAGGACGTCGACCCCGTCTATCAGGGCGCGCGCGACTTCTCGCTCAACAACTACACCTCGACGTCGGGCGGTCGCGGTGGTTCGGGAACCACGGTGCCCGGCCGCTTCACGCTGCCGGCCAGCTACAATTCGATCGTGCCCGCCACGGGCGCACTGCGTCCGTACGTCGGATCGCGCGACGGCTTCAACTTCAACCCTTACAACATCTTCCAGACGCCGTTTAAGCGCTACAACATCTACGCCGCCGGCCATTATGACGTGTCCGATACGGTGCAGGTCTATGGTCGCGGGCTGTTCTCGAAGAACACCGTCAGCACGATCATCGCGCCGTCGGGTATCTTCGGCCAGCTGCTCACCATCCCGGTCAGCAACCCCTATCTGCCCGCGGCGGCGCGTGCGCAGTTCTGCGCCAACAACGATTTCAACCCGAACGTTGCGGGTATTCAGACGCTGACGCCTGCGGAGTGTACGGCAGCGGCTGCGGCGACCTCGCCCAATGATCCGAACTTCCGCAGCTTCACGACGACGGTCGGTCGCCGCACCACCGAAGTCGGGCCGCGTCTTTCGGACTACGTCACGACCGTGTTCGATTACCGCGCCGGGCTGAAGCTGAACGTCACCAACTCGATCACGCTCGACGTTTCAGGGGCGTACGGTGAGTCGGAGAACCGTCAGACGCAGCAGAACTACGTCCTGATTTCCCGTCTGCGCACTGCGGTCTACACCACCAGCACGACCAGCTGTAATCTGGGCGCATCGCCGACCGTTGCGAACCCCAATCCCGCGCTGCCCCCGCTCGCCACGGCGGGTGCCAGCACGAACGCGGGCCCGGGCTGCGTTCCGGTCAACATCTTCGGGGCTGACGGCTCGATCCTGCCGAACCAGATTCCCTATCTGACGGCGAACGCGATCACCTCGCAGAACACGTCGCTGGCGCAGGCGCGCGCGCTGCTGAGCGGTGACGTGGGTGCGTCGCTGCCGTGGGCGAGCGAGCCGATCGGCTTCGCGGTCGGTGCCGAGTATCGCAAGTACACTGCATCGCAGTTTGCCGACACGCTGTCGCAGACGGCGGGCGAGCTGGGCGGCGCCGGCGGCGCGGTGCCGAACTTCACCGGCAGCTACGACGTCAAGGAAGGCTATGCCGAGATCATCGCTCCGTTGGTTTCGGACAAGCCCTTCTTTGAAAGCCTGACGGTCGAAGGCGGCGTCCGCTATTCGAGCTACAAGGTCGAGGCGCCGGGCAACCCCAGCTATGACACCTGGACGTACAAGGCGGGTGGCAGCTGGGCGCCGGGGGGCGGCTTCAAGGTGCGCGGCAACTATCAGCGCGCCGTTCGCGCGCCGAATATCGCCGAGCTCTTCTCGCCGCTCAACACCGGCCTGACCACGCTGGCGACCGATCCGTGCCGCACCACTCGCAACTCCGCTGGCACGATCACTTATGGTGGCCCGCTGACCAATCCGAACCTGGCTGCGGTCTGCATCGCGCAGGGCGCCCCGGCATCGACAATCGGGTTCATCAACAACCCGACCGCCAACCAGGCGGACGTGACCACCTCGGGTTCGACCACGCTGCGCCCGGAAACCTCGGACAGCTACACGCTGGGCCTGGTCTTCCAGCCCGACTTCGTGCCCGGGCTGTCGATCACGGTCGACTACTACAACATCTCCATCCGCAATGCGATTTCGCAGCCGGTGCCGGGCGACCTGATTTCGGGTTGCTTCGGTAACAGCAATGCGGGCGGGATTACCGCGAACAGCGTCAACAACCCGATTTGTTCGCTCTTCCGTCGTAATCCGGTGACCGGCGGTCTGGACGGCGATCCGGCGACGACGCAGGGCCTGCTGTTCCCGGCGACCAATTCGGGCAAGATCCTGACCGACGGCATCGACCTGGGGGTCAACTACCGCCGCGATCTGGGCTTCGCGAAGCTGAACCTGAGCTTCAATGGCAACTGGACGAGCCGCTCGAAGTTCCAGGCGCTGGTCCCGGGCTCGGTGGTGCCGGCGGGCAACCCGATCGGCGGTGGCCTTGCGCTGCCGACGACCGACATCCGCGAGTGCGTCGGCTTCTACAGCGGCAACTGCGGCTCGCCGGGTTCGGCGGGTCCCAGCTCGGCGGCGGGTTCGATCCAGCCGGAGTTCACCTGGAACCAGCGCACCACGTTGACCATCGGCGATGTCGATCTGTCGCTGCTGTGGCGTCACCTTGATGCGGTTCAGGTGGAGCCGGGCGTCACGACGTTCGACGGCACGATCTCGGCGGGTGTGCTCGCCGGTCGCCGGGTGAACTTCGGGCGTATCCCGACGTACGACTACTTCGACCTGTCGACGCGTATCGGCGTGAGCGACAATTTCGATATGACCATCACGGTCACCAACCTGTTCGATCGCCAGCCGCCGCTGGTCGGTGGCACGGTCGGGTCGGCGTCGTTCAACAGCGGCAACACCTATCCGTCGACCTACGATGCGCTCGGTCGTCGCTTCAATGTTGGTGCGCGGATCAAGTTCTGATCCGTACGCCCACGATGATCGAGAAAGAGGGGTGGGCTTCGGCCCGCCCCTTTTTTTTGGCCGTCACAAGTAGCCGGAACAACGCGATAGACGGCGCGGCCTTCAAGCGTCGAAGCCGAAACGCTCCACCCATGGAGCGAGGATCGGAAGCGCAGGCGCCAGTTGCCCGGCGTATCGTCGCCATTGTCCACGCCCGTCAAACAGGCCTCGGCGGACCTGCGTGGCGCTCGCGGTGCTCACGCCACGCGCGCGCGCGGTGCGGTCGAAGCGGAGGAAGTCGTCGGTCCAGGGCAGGTGGATGAACGCCGCCATCTGACGGACGGATGCCTCGAAGTCCGTCACCAATCGATCGTAGCGAACCTCGTGAAAGGCCAGTGGCAGCCGCTCGCGGCAGGCATCGGTCAACCGCATCAGCGCGTCGTAATGACGCGCCGCTTCTTCCAGTTCGCTGAAGCACCAGGCCGCGGGGCTGGGCGTGAAGTTGATGCGGAAGCAGCTGAGCACCACGTCGCGCGGGTCACGACGCATGATCAGGATGCGCGCGTCCGGGAACAGGCGGGCGATGATCGGCAGTTTCACTCCGCCGAGAGGGTTCATGTCGACGAAGGTGCCCGCCGGCTCTGCGCCATAGTCGCGCACGCGCTGCCAGTACGCGCTGCGCAGCGCCTGTACCTGCGCAGCGGGCAAGGCATCGAGCTCCGCCAGCGTGCCATCCTCCTGGATCAGGACGCCGTCGACTGCGGCCAACGTGTCGCGCTCCTCCAGCGCAGAAACGTCCGGCGCACTGGCCAGTATGTTCTCGACCAGGGTGGTGCCCGATCGAGGATAACCGAGCAGGAAAATGTGGTGCCGAGCCTCGCCAGGGACGGGCGCGACGATAGCGCGGGGTGCAGTGGGACGGTGCGCGACCTGGTCGGCGACCCGCTCCACGAAGGCGCGATGCGATGGGCGATCAGGCGCGGGGGCGAGGACATTCCGATAGACCTCGCGAAAGTTCGTCTGCGCGGCGACGTAGCAATCGAACGCCTCGGCCGTCCTGTCCTGTCGGTCGAGTGCATCGCCCAAGAGGGTCAGCGTGCGCGTCCGGTCGTCGCCGCGCACGTCCGCTATCAGGGGGCGCAGCAAGGTTTCCGCTTGCGCTCCGTCGCGAGCCTCGATCGCGATCGTCGCAAGTGCGGCAACCGCGCTGGGATCGCGTGGCGATCGCGTAAGCGCGCGCTCCGCGAAGTTGCGCGCTTCGGTCGGCTCACCCCGCCGCGCTGCGCTATCCGCCAGCCTACCCCATGCGGGCGCCAGCGTGGGGTCGATGGCGAGCGCGCGCTCGTAGCTATCCTTCGCAGCCGTCTCCAGTCGCATCGCCTCCAGTGTGTAGCCGCGTTCCAGCCACGCCGCAGCGTGACGAGGCTCCGTCGCCACGACGCGGTCGAGCATCGCCAAGGCCTGCCGCAAACGTCCGTCCTTGCGCAGCACGGCACCGATCGCGCCGGCGATCATCACATCGCCCGGCGCCATCGCCTGTGCTCGGTCGAGCAAGGCGAGCGCACCGGCGTAATCGCCAGCCTCCTCGCGCTGCCATGCGGCGAGGTTGAGATACATCGGATCGTCGTCGCCACGGGCGAGCGCCTGTTCCGCTAGCTCAGCGGCTTGTGAAATGTCGCCCTTGGCAAGCGCGCGCTCGATCGCGGCGCGACGAACCGATGCGGAACGGCCGGGAGCGGAGGGCAGGCGCTTGTTTGACATCGTTGGCCGCTTCCCTTTAGCTGGAGGAAGGTGATCCGCCTACTGTCATGATGGATGTGGACATGCTGGCTCTTCTTTCCGCGCTTTCCCTCGTCGCAGCCGGGGCGCAGGCAACATCGGGCGTCGCAGCGCCTTCGCTCAGCGCGGGAAAGGAGGCGACCGATACCAGGCAGAAGGTGGTGTGCAAGCGCTTCACCGAAACAGGCTCGCTGGTACGCAGTTACAAGACCTGCAAGACCAATGCTGAATGGCAACGAGAGCGGGACAACATCCGTCAGAACCGCGATGTCGCGAATAGTTGTCGCGCATTGGCGAATGGCGGCGCCTGCTGATCAGCTCAGCAGGGGGGCGGGGGCATCAAGCGGGAGGTCCAGTGCCTTGGCGGTCTCTTGCGCCCAGCGGATGACGATGTCGATTTCGCGCTGGTGCGCATGTTCCGCCGAGCGATGTTCGTTTGAACGGTCGTCGGCGGTGAAGGGGCGGCCGGACTTGGAGTGACGCGTGAATGCGGGGCCGCGAACGATCGCGTCGAGGGCGGCGGAGTCCGTCGACAGTCGAAAAAGCTCGGCCACCGCGCCGACCGCTTCGCGGGGGCGCTGCATCAGCGTCGCGCTGTCCAGCGAGCGCACGCGACCGGGGCCGAAGCGGCGGGTCAGGTCGGCGAACAGCGCCTGCTGTCCCAGCCAGGTGAGGGCGGCGACCTGAAGATCGGTGTGCTCGAGATGCTGGCGAGGTGAAAAGCCGATGCGCAGGAGCCCGTCATCCAGCATGCCCGTCAGCAGCGTGCGTATCCACAATCGCCCTTCGATTTCCTTTTTTGCGATCGACGTGAGGAAGGTGCGCAGCGGTGCATGAAGCAGGATCGCGCGTGCGTCCGGCACCAGCGTCAGCATTACCGCGGCAAGCGCGTTGGCAACGGTCGACGGCTTGACCACGACCGCCTCGCCTGCGCCGAACGGACGGGCGAGAAGGCGCAGGGTATCGTCGATCACACTCGCCATATCGGGGCCGACGCCGCCGCGGCGCTTCCATCCCATCAAGTCGTTCAGGATCAGCGGCTCTTTTAACCCCATCGACACGCCGGGCAGATCGAAGGCGCGCGCCAGCAGTGTCGAACAGCAGAAGGCCGAGTGGAAGATGAAGTGCATCGGGGCCGCCGGTTGCGCCCGCGAGAGAATATCGCGACGCGGTGCGATCACCGGAGCGGGGTCTACACCTAAATACTCATCGGTCAGGAAGGTTGCACCACGGTGCGACGCCCGCGGCAGATGGCGCATGACATAGCAGTCCTGCGTCGGGTCATAGCGGTAGGCGAGCCACTCGGCACCGAGCGTCGCGCCTTCGTCAAGGACAATCGAACCCGTCGTCATCCGTCCGCGTGTGCGCAGCCAGCGACGCGTTGTCCACCCCGTCACCGCGCGATATACCTCGACGCGATGGATCGAGAGAATGCTCAAGCACTATTGTCGGCGGCGCTGGAGGCACGTGGAGCGGGGCGTCGCCAAGAGGCGCTAGGTCTGTTTCGTCGACTGGTAGATGCTGGAGTCGAGCATCCATTGGCGCTGAATGCGCTCGGTATGGACGCCCTCGCTCGCGGTGAGCCGAAGGAGGCCAGCCCCTTTTTCCAGCGCGCGATCGCGGTGGACAGGAAGGCGCCCGAATTGTGGATGAATTTGGCACGGGCGTTCCGAGAAGCGGAGGATGAGTCCGGCGAGCGCGAGGCCATCGAGGGCGCTCTCGCGATCGATCAAACTCATTTCATGGCGTTGCTGCGTCTGGCGGAGTGGCACGAGCGCGGCGGAGACCAGGCCGCCGCGGCGGAGCGTTGGGGACATGTGCTGGCTGCGGGCGCCCTCGTCGAGGAACGGACGCCGTCGCTCGACGCGATACTGACGCACGCCCGCGCCAGATTGGCAGAGCACGGCGCGGTCTTCGCGAGGCGGATCGAGCAGGCGTTGGCCCCTGCCCGCGACGATCTGACGCCGTTGCATCGCCGCCGCCTCGACGCCTGTATCGATCACGCGCTGGGACGGCGTGAAATCTACGCCAATCATTGCGCGGGCATGCACTTCCCGTTCCTGCCGGCAGACGAATTCTTCGATCGCGAACATTTTCCGTGGTTGGCCGCCATAGAGGCCCAGACGGATGTTATTCGTGCCGAGTTGCTTGCGGTATTGGCACACGGTGCCGATGCGGTCCGGCCCTACGTGTCCATGAAACCGGGGACGCCCGCCAACAAGTGGTCGCCGCTCGACAATTCGCTCGCTTGGGGCGCACTGCACCTGTGGAAGGACGGGCGGCGTGACGATGCGGTGTGTGCCATGGTGCCGCATACCGCCGCAGCGGTCGAGGCGCTCCCGCTGTCGGAGCTGCCGGGTCGAACGCCCACCGTCTTCTTCTCGATTTTGAAGCCAGGGGCACATCTCCCCGCGCACACCGGCGTCAGCAACGTGCGAGCGATCGTCCACCTCCCGCTCATCGTGCCGGAGGGCTGTGGCTTCCGAGTCGGTGGCGAAACGCGGGAGTGGGTCGAGGGAAGGGCCTGGGTCTTCGATGATACGATCGAGCACGAGGCATGGAATCGCTCCGATCGCCCTCGCGCGATCCTCATCTTCGACGTGTGGAACCCCCATATAGCGCCGCCGGAGCGCGATCATCTGCGCCGTTTTTTCGCCGCAGCGGGCGAAGCGGCGCAACCAGGGCTGCGCTTCGGCGTGGGGGAGTGACGGCGGTCAGTCGAGGTCGAGCCGCTCGCGTTCGACCCTCTCCAGGGCATCGTTTCGACGCCCACCGATCCATTCTTCGGCTTCCCTCAGTTCACTACTAAGCGCCTGCTCGACGGCGGCCTGCCGCTGCAGTCGGGCCTGGTTGTCGAATGTGATACCCGGATTCTTCGAGTAGGTCGCGAACAATGGACCGCGCGCGATGGTGTCGAGCGCCTCGCGCGGGATCGGAAGCGCCAAGTGCCGCGCTGCGGCGAAGAGGGTCTTCCCCGGCGCGGCGAAGAAGGTTTCAGCATCGAGCGTGCGCAGCGCCTCGCCCCTTGCCGCTACCGCCTCGGCGAAGATTGTGATCTGCGCGCTCCAGAGAGCCGCCGCCCGCTGCGCGTCGGATGCGTGCTCAAGGTCACCCAGATGCGGTCGCAGCTGTGCGGTCACCCGGCGCAGCCAATCGCGGTGCTGGTCGCTGCGCAGGATGGCGAGAAGGTAATTCCGCAGTGGAAGGTACAGCAGGATGCCGCGCGCCTGCCCCAGCAGCGGCCACATATGAGGCAACAGGAAGTTGACGGGGACGTTGGCCTTGATCAGCGTAGGGGCGTCATCGCGATAGCGGCGCGTCACCATGCCGAGCACCAGGCGGAGCGCGATGTCGTCGGAGGAGAGGGCGAGCTGTCGCAGCGACTGCGGCTCGCGTAGGACCAACCCGGCGTCGAGCAGGTCGAGCGCACGCGCGAGCAGCGTCGATCCGCAGTGCGCGATGTGAAAGATCCAGCTGCTGGCAACGACCGGAGGTGCGGCGTCCGCGAGCATCGTGAGCGGCACCCGCATCTCGCGCGCATTCACCGGCGCGATGCGTCGATCCAGGAAGATCGATCGCTGGTACGCTGCCCGATCCATCGGCACGAAGACCGCGTCCCCGCCCTCGAGGCGATGCAGATAGTGGTTCGGGGAGGCGATCAGGTCGGCGAGCGTCACGGACATGCGCCCAGGCTATAGCTCCGTGCCGTCGCGCCCGCTATGGCAGGCGACGATGTCGCACGTCTCGCTACCCGCCGCCGGCCAGCCCCATGTGATCGTCGAAGCAGCCGGCGCAGAGACGCTGGATCGGCTGGACCGGGATGTCGTCGTCGATCTGTATCGGCGATATGGCGCGTTGCTGTTCCGCGGCTTTGGGGCGGATGTCGACAGCTTCCGCGGCTTCGCTCGCCGGTTCTGCAAGACCGCGGTGGTGAACGAGAGTCCGGGCCGGCGGCCGATCGACGAGGCGGCGAACATTCATACCGTCGATGGTGGCATGGGCGCGTTCGCGCTGCACCCCGAGCTGTCACGTGAACCGTGGAAACCGGATGCGGCGTTCTTCTGCTGTTTGTCGGCGCCGAGTCGTGGGGGGCAGACGACGATCTGCGATGGCGTCGCGTTGGCGGCTGAATTGCCCGCGGTGGTACGCGACGGTCTGGCACACCGGAGGTTGCTCTATATCAAGCCGACGTGGCCCTCGCTGCTTCGCTACTGGCTAGGCAGCGCGACGCCATCCGACCCGCAACTCGCCGCTCCGCCGCCGCAATGCCCCTATTTCTTCCGCCGTCTGCCGAGCGGAGAGATCGTGCGCGCCTTCACTCGTCCGGCGCTGCACCGGCCGATGTTCACCGATGCGCCCGCCTTCGGCAATTTCCTGCTCTTCGCGCGCTTCAACAACGGACGCCCCGACCACCCGGTGCTCGACGACGGCCGTCCCGTACCCGAGCCATGGCTGCAGGCGATCAAGGCGGCGGGTGACCGGCTGGCGGTGCCGGTCGGCTGGCGCGATGGTGACGTGCTGATGCTCGACAACACGCGTTTCCTGCATGGGCGCACCGCGATCATCGATGCCGGCGAGCGCTTGATCGCGACCTACTTCGGGTATGTCGATTTCGCGATCCCGGACCCGGAAGAACCCAGGGACGCGATCTGGCGACGCGAGGATTTTGCGCCACCGCTGCCGCCCGATCACCCCCGTTTGCGGGAACCAGGCATGGCGCGCGTCTAGAAGAGCTTCGCCACCTCTTCCTTCGACAGCTCGATTCCGAACATCATCGCCAGCCGCATGCGGTACACGCGCGGGTCGGTGATTTCGGCTTCGCTTTGCGTGTCGGCGGCGCGGCGGCGGTAGTGGGTGTCGGTCAGGGTCGCGAAGCCGTGGGGCAGGACGATGCTGACGACATTGTGGTTGACGAAGCGGCTGGCGGGCGCGGTGGCGCACCAGTGGTTGCCCATCGCCAGGTCGCTGTCGTGCACCACCTCGGTCGTGAAGCTGTATTGCGGCTGCCAGCCGGTGCCCGTCGCGCGGCCGTCGGTGTTGCCGGGGTCGCCGTCGCGCAGCAGCATCCAGCCGTGCGCGTCGTCGCGGCGCAGGACGAAGCGCGCGCCGTCGGGGGCTTGCCCTTCCGCGCCATCGGCAAGCGGCAGGACGGGGGTGTAGCTGCCGCCGAAACCGGGGTCCGCGATCCACGACGTGCCGCCGATCGTGACCAGAGACAGCGTGTGGGTGAGCGGCGGGACCTGGTTCGCGGCCAGCCAGACCCGCGCCAGCAGCGGGCGCGCATCGAAACCGAGCGCGTGGAGCGCGTCGAGGAACAGCCGGTTGTGCTCGAAGCAATAGCCACCGCGCTTTGCGGTGACGAGCTTCGCGGCCACGCTGGCGCCGTCGATCGCGATCGCGCGACCCAGCCGCACGTCCAGGTTCTCGAACGGGATACGCTGGCGGTGCTGGAGCTGGAGCCGCGCCAGCCCCGCGGCGTCACGGGTCGGCAGCGCGGGCAGCTCGATGCGGGCGAGATAGGCGTCGAGGTCGAACATGCCCCCGCCTAGCGCGGTTGCGCGCGGATGAGAACCGTGACGCGCGAGGGGGTTGCACGCGCGCATCGGCACGGCCATGCGCAGGGGGAACAACGACATGGAGGCGAGGATGAGCGACGTGACGGGTCTGGAACTGCGCTCCGCGGTGGATGCGGACGGACGGCTGACGCTGAGCCTGGAGGAGGTCACGCATGGCGCGCCCGCCGCCGACGAGGTGGTGGTGAAGGTGGAGGCGGCGCCGATCAATCCGTCCGACCTGGGGCTGCTGCTGGGACCGGCGGATGTCGCGACGCTGGAGCAGTCGGGCACCGCCGAGCGCCCGGTGCTGTCGTTTCAGGTGCCGCGCGAGCGGATGGGCGGCGTGCGCGCGCGCATCGGCCAGTCGCTGCCGGTGGGCAACGAGGGTGCGGGCACGGTGATCGCGGCGGGTGACGAGGCCAAGGCGCTGATCGGGCGCAAGGTGGGCATGATGGGCGGCGCGATGTACGCGCAATATCGCACGCTGAAGGCGCGCGACGTCGTGCCGCTGCCCGAGGGCGCCGGCGCGGCGGATGGTGCGGCGATGTTCGTCAACCCGCTGACCGCGCTCGCCTTCGTCGAGACGATGCGGATGGAGGGACACAAGGCGATCGTCCACACCGCGGCCGCCTCCAACCTGGGGCAGATGCTGCAGAAGATCTGCGTCGCAGACGGCATCCCGCTGGTGAACATCGTGCGCAGCGAGGCGCAGGAGACGATCCTGCGCGACATCGGCGCCACCTATGTCGTCAACAGCAAGGCGGACGATTTCCGCGCGCGGCTGGTCGATGCGATCGCGGAGACCGGCGCGACGATCGCGTTCGATGCGGTCGGCGGCGGATCGCTGGGCAGCGATATCGTCCAGGCGATGGAGCAGGCGGCGAACCGCACCGCGACCGACTACAGCCGCTATGGGTCCAACACGTTCAAGCAGCTGTATATCTACGGCGCGCTCGACCTGTCGCCGACGACGCTCAACCGGCTGGCGTTCGGGTTCCAGTGGAGCGTGTCGGGCTTCCTGCTGACCCCGTTCATGCAGAAGGCGGGCAAGGAGGTGGTGGGCCGCATGCGCCAGCGCGTGGTCGACGAACTGACCACGACCTTCGCCAGCGGCTACACGGCGACGGTGGGGCTGGCCGAGGCGCTCTCGCCCGACGTGCTGCGGGCGTATGAGAAGAAGGCGACCGGCGAGAAGTATCTGATCGACCCGACGCGGTGAGCGACGAAGCCTGGGGCGGCGTGAGCTGACGCCGCCCCGCACTGACCGTCATGCCGGGCCTGTCCCGGCATCCAGGGTTCCGCACACCGCGACATCGGCGGACCGGCGGAACCGTGGACCCCGTCGCTTCACTCCGGCAGCGCGATGATCGCGATCTGCCGCCCGTAATCGGGTTCGCCGCGGTGGGTGGCGCGGCGGAAACTGAAGAAGCGCTGTTCGTCGGCATAGGTGTCGAGGCCGAGCGTCTCGACCCGAGTCACCCCGGCCGCGGCGAGGCGGTGGGCGACATAGCCCTCCAGATCGAATTGCGCGTGACCGGCGCGGGCGTCGGCGAAGAAGCGTTCGTTGGCGGCGTCCGCGTCCTCGAAGCGACGGCGGAAGGCGTCGTCCACCTCGTAGCTGGCGCGCGCGATGCACGGGCCGACCGCGGCGACGATGCGATCGCGACGCGCGCCCAGCGCCTCCATCGCGGCGATGGTCGTGTCGGTAACG
>VYLB01000246.1_pt1 | contig 13666 bp, 9 predicted proteins | sample 5114431 | NCBI WGS metagenome assembly VYLB01 (sample SAMN12291786, study PRJNA351875) | freshwater metagenome | isolation source: freshwater lake | place: USA: Michigan, Gull Lake | collected 2013-08-08
CGAGTTCAATCTTACTGGGCTTATATCCGCATAAGTTTCTTCGCGTGATAGAAAAGTGTTGACGGCTTTATCTCCCTCATCTACCTGGCCAATTAACTGCGGAAGGTCTCTGTATGCATCGGGTCCTGCAACCAGATCAACAATTTTTTCCTCTTCTAGCAGCTTTGTCTTTAATCGTTCCGCCATGCAACCGAGCACTCCAACTACCAATGCTGGCTTTTTCTTTTTTAGGCCGTTGATATGGGTGAGCCGGTGACGAACCGTCTGCTCTGCTTTCTCGCGGATTGAGCAAGTGTTCAGAAATACGAGATCTGCTTGGTTGATGTCTGATGTTGTATCAAACCCTTCTTTTTGCAAAATTGAAGCAACTATCTCACTGTCGGAAAAATTCATTTGACAGCCATAACTTTCTATATATAGCTTCCTTGATTTTCCGGTATTCTGGTCAAGCGACACTCTTATGGTTTCAGGGAGTTCTGTATCTGTTGGAGATAGGAAATCGATATTTTCAATCAATTTGTTCATTTGTTGATTTCTTTCGTCACAAATTTAGCATTAATTAGAGTAATCGTTAATCTTGAGGTAGCTTAGTTTACAGAGATATGGCAATTGTTAAGTCGGTTAGAGGATTTACTCCCCAATTTGGAGCGAACTGCTTTTTGGCAGACAATGCTGTGGTAGTTGGTGAAGTGGTAATGGGAGACGAATGCACGGTTTGGTTCAACGCGGTGGTGCGAGGCGATGTCCATTCAATTACCATTGGAAATCGATCCAATATTCAAGACGGTGCAGTCATTCATTGCACTTATCAGAAAGCAAAGACGATCATTGGCAATAATGTTTCGATTGCGCACAACGCGGTGGTACATGGTTGCACGATCGAGGACAACGTTTTGATTGGCATGGGGGCGATTGTGATGGACGATGCGATCATCGGATCGGGTTCTGTAATAGCAGCTGGCGCGATTGTTCTTCCCGGAACGAGAGTAGAGCCGGGCAGCGTTTTCGCGGGCATCCCTGCAAAGAGAATCAAAGAGGTAGGTGAGGAGATGAAAATGGTGATTGAACGCACGGCCAAAAACTATCCGATGTATGCAGAATGGTACAAAGATGAAAACCAAAAATAGCGCAAAATGAATGAAGGATTTGATCCCGTTGTAATTGCGGAGTTTCAGTCGAAACTTGACAGTGCAGGAAAGAAATTTGTGCCTGTCGATGAACATAACAATTCGGAAGAATTTTTTCACTTTCGTTTTCTCGGCCATTATCAAAGTAAAAGAGTCATTTATGATGCCGTGTTGACCACGCTTCGCTTAGAGCATGAAAGTGAGTTGTATGAATTGGCGGAAAGTATCACAGCCGAGCGTTTTCCCAAGTGGAATAGAGATGAGTCTTTGACAGAGACAACTACTCCTGAAGAGGCCACCCTTCAGGAGGAGGTGGGTCTGCATATGGCGGAGGTGATTTTAGGCTTGCAAGAGGAGGGGGCGATTAAAGTAAAAGAGTACCTTGACATAGATGAAGACGGTGATTTTGGAGTAAGCCTCGATGTCGGGCTTCAGGTCGAGCGAATTTCTGCGTCAGTCATCGAGAAATTTATCGATCAGTTTACAACAGATAAACTGGTGCTTGACGAGACTCTTTATTCCTTTCAATTGGACGAAGAAGATTAGGCCTTGGTGGCGAATGTTTTTGTTTTGCACTGTACCCTTTCTGTTTATATTTGCAGCCTTAAAACCAAATTCAAGCTAAAATGAAAAATGTTCCCATCGCGCTGAGCGGTATTTCACTGGTTGCAGTTGCGATCTTATTCTATTTGCACTTTTCTACTTCACCTAAGACTTCACAGCCGACTTTCATGCCGGCTGGAGATTTGAAGATTGCCTACATCAATTCAGATTCTGTTCTTAAGCATTATGATTACTACAAAGAAGTTAGAGTTCGTTTTGAAGCCAAAGGAAAGAAATTAGACCAAGACCTTCAAAACAGAGCTCAGTCGCTGCAAAGCGAAATTGGTGCCTACCAGCGCAATATCAGTACAATGACAATTGGCCAGGCAAAAGCGGTGGAAGAGGATCTTGGAAAAAAGCAACAAAATTTTCGCCTTTATCAGCAGAGTATAGAACAAGACTTGGCAAATGAGCAGGCAAAAGTAAATGCTGAATTGTATGGTAACATCACTACATTCCTGAAAAAATATGGCGCTGAAAAAGGATTGCAAGCAGTTCTAAAATTTGACACCTCTAGTGATCTTTTATACGGAAGTGCAGGTATCGACATCACCGAGGATGTGGTGAAAGGACTGAACGAGGCATTCCAATTGAGTCAAACTGTTAAAAAAGATTCGGTTGATGCGAAGAAATAACTTGCTCTTTTTTGCTTCAAAGCCAGTGATCAAAAATGATCTCTGGCTTTTTTGTTTTTGGCAATTAATGGTAATTTTAGACCTGTGTATATAAGAGCTCTTCGCCTTTTGAATGTAAAGCCAGAAGAACAGACGAAAGTTGTTCTTATGCTTTCAATGGGTTTTTTCATAGGCATTTTCGTAGCTACTTATCAGGTTACAGCAGAATCGCTTTTTTTAAATAAGTTAAGTTCTCATCTCAATGAAGCGTTTTTAATTTCAGGTGGCTTGGGCATTGCGATCACTGTAACCTTCTCTTTTTTTCAAAATCGAGTTCGGTTTTCTGCATTGGTTTTTTTTAGCTTCGTCCTGATTTTTATTTGCACCTCTGCGCTCAATTATTTTTACCATTTCGGAACAGAAAATCTCCAAAATCAGATTCTCTTTTTGATGTATTGTCTAGTGGGGCCATTAACGGCTCTGCTGCTTTTGTGTTATTGGGGTTTATTTGCCCGCCTCTTCGATTTTAAACAATCGAAACGGATTATCGGATGGATAGATACGGGTCAGTTGTTAGCGATCATTCTTACCAACTTTTTAATTCCCGTGTCAGCCAGGTTTTTTCCAAACACCTCAGATTATTTGATCGTTTGCGATATCAGCATTATTGGAGCCATTGTTTGTTTGGCAATTGTTGCCATTCAATTTGGATTGGCGAAGAAACAGTCAAAAATCACAAGTGAGGCGAGGCGCGAAACCGGGTTTACAAAGATTTTTAAAGATAAGTACGTTGTTCTGCTTAGCTTCTTTCTCATCACCTCTGTCGTTACACTGAATTTTAATCAGTTCATATTTCAGAATTTATTGAATGAGCAATATCCCAATCAGCGTGATCTTACAAACTTCTTGGCTTATTTTAATGGAGCCATCTACCTACTAAGTTTTGCAATGCAGTCGTTTTTTAATGATAGAATTATTACCACTTATGGCTTGCGACTTTCGCTGTTTATTCTTCCGATAGTTACTGGTTTCTTTGCTGTGGTTTCATTTTTCGCTGCTCTTTTTTTCGGTTTCGATATTGCAAGTCAACCAGATACGTTTATCTATTTCTTTTTGTTCATCGCACTCAGCCGACTATTCAATAGTATGTTGAGAGATTCCCTCGAAAACCCCGTGTATAAATTGATGTTTGTTCCGCTCGACAACCGCACAAGGTTTGGTATTCAAGTTAAAGTGGAAGGAGTCATAAGTGAATCCGGACGGATGGTTGCTGGTCTTTTTATATTCGGGTTGTCATTGATCCCCTTTTTCCAACTGGTGTGGATTCCGGTGATCATTGCAGTGCTTTGCTTGTGTTATGTGTTGATTATTCAACGGCTGTATGGTGGCTATAAGGCGAAGATCAGATCCAAATTGGAGAACATCGATCACAGCCAGGAAAAGCTAGATGTTGGATTTGTGAAAGTAATGAACAGACTTGAAAGGCAGTTGGTAGATAGTAAATCGACAAAGGCAGTATTTTCCTTTCGCCTTTTAGAAAAATTGAATCCTGCACAGGTAGGCGTCTGGATCAATGGATTGATGAAGAATGAAGTGGATAGTGTTCGTGATTATGCGCAGCGAAGAATGAATGAAGTAAAAGGCCTTTCTGTGTCAGATCAGTATGTTATCCGCGTAGATAAAGACATATCTGGCAGTGATGAAAAAAAGCTATTGAACAAAATTGATTTACAGGCCATTCTGGCACACGGAGGGGATATCAGTAAACAACGAATCCAGAAACTAGCGAGGTCGGAGCAACCGGATGATAGACAGTATGCCGCTGAGCTTTTGCTCCATTCATCGGCAGAGGAGAATGTTTCGTTTTTAATAGATCTTTTATCGGATGCTGAACCAAAAGTTAGAAAAACAGCTATTGCCACGAGTGTTAAGATCAATAATCCGGAAATAATTATGTCGTTGATCGGGAATCTGGCTAGCCCAATCTACAGCAACCAGGCAATGAGTTCTCTGGTGTTGATTGGTGGCAAGGCGTTACCCTACCTCGAGATTGCGTTTTATCAATCAGGTCAAAGTACTCAAACGGTTTTGCGTATCGTTCAGGTGATTGGTCGGATTGGTGGTCCGCGCGCGAAGGATTTATTATGGGGAAAAATAGATTTTCCCGATAAAGTTGTGGTATCACAAGTTCTATTGTCTCTTGGCGAAAGCGGATTTAAAGCCGGGATTTCTCAAATTACACGAATCAAATATGCAATCGAGAATGACGTAGCAGACATCGCCTGGAATTTGAATGCCATGGAGACAATCGGAAACGGATTGCAAACCTCGCGAATCTGGAAAGCACTGGAAGAGGAAGATAGAAATGATATTGATCATATCTATATGCTGCTCGCGATGTTGTACGATACGCGTTCTATTCAGTTGGTAAAAGAGAATATTGAGAGCGGCACTTCAGAAGGAACGAGTTATGCGCTGGAACTATTGGATGTTTTCCTTTCCGAGCAGCTCAAGTTAAAGATAGTTCCAGTGTTAGATGAGCTTTCAAATAATGAAAAGATAAATCGCCTGGAGATGTTCTATCCCAAGCTAAAATTGGATAGTAAGTTGACATTAAAGTTTTTATTAAATCGCGATTTTACCCAAACAAACCGGTGGACAAGAGCGTGCGCTATCGAGCAAATTGGCATTCAAAAAATGGCTGATTTTAAACTTGACCTCATCGCGCAGTTGTTTAACCCAGATCGATTGATTCGAGAGATGAGTGGGTGGGCACTTTATGAGATCAACCCCGAAGCTTATGAGATCAACACTAGACGATTAGGGGCCGATGGAAAACGATGGCTGGACAGATCGGTCATACCTGATGCTCGACTGAAACTCAGACTTTTTGAGAAGATCGTCTTTTTTCAATCATTGGCCATTTTTGAGGGCGTCTCGGGCTTGGCGCTATCGTTCGTGTCAGATATTTCAAAAGAGCTTCGGTTAGCTAAAGACGAGTTCATGTCTATTGACGAAAAGACGAACAATGATTTCTTCATCGTTTACACTGGCACCGTGCAGTATTACGAGAAGGGTGTTTATCAAATGGACTATACCAGCGGCCAATTCATTGGAGAGATTATTGCCCCGGTTGGATTTGCCAACACTAATATCATCATCGCTAAGAACGACACCATCCTTTTGAAAGTAAACAAAGACGAGTTTTACGAACTAATGGCCGATAACATTAGTTTGACAGGTCAGATATTGGAATATATTTAATTTTCTCGTATATTTTGACGATTTTTTAAGGGTCTGCGAGTTATTCGCAATTTTTTAGACTGTTAATACACATAAAACCATTAACTATCATCTTGAAAAATTTTTACCTGATTTGATTTAGATGGTGAACTATCCGCTGCAAGTAGGCGAATCAGAGAACGAAGAATTAACTCCGTCTCTGTTTAACGAAAAGTTCGATCCTAATCCCTTTCCGGGATTGCGACCGTTTTCGTTAGATGAGTGCCATCTCTTTTTTGGCAGAGAAGGACACGCTGACGAAATTCTCGAAAAACTAGCCCATAACAGAGTTGTTACTGTTCTTGGTTATTCCGGAAGCGGAAAGTCTAGTCTAATGTATTGCGGACTTATCCCAATGCTGTACGGGGGATTCATGACGCAGAACAGTCCGCTCTGGAAAGTTGTCATCTCAAGACCTGGAAGTGCTCCAATAGAAAATCTAACCGATTCAATTATTGCTGTATTGGCAGCTGATGGCAGGTTAGATGAATCTGATATTCAAATTCATAAGGCGGTTATCAGCTCAGTGCTGAGGAGTGGTTCAAATGGGCTGGTTGAGGTTTGTAATTATATTCGCACGGAGTTAAATGAAAATGTTTTCTTTCTGATTGATCAATTTGAAGAGCTTTTTAAATACAGGGAATCAAAAACCGAAAATGCTCATAATGAGTCGATTGAATATGTAAATCTAATTTTGAATACAGTCGCCCAGTCCCACTCTTCAGCATACGTTGCGCTGAGTATGCGATCCGACTTCATAGGAAATTGTGCTGAGTTTCGAGGTTTGACTGAGCTCGTAAATAGCAGTAATTACCTCGTGCCCCAGATGACACGCGAGCAAAAACGATTGGTGATAGAGGGACCCGTGGCAGTAGGAGGCGGTCGAATATCAAAACGTCTGGTGAAGCGGCTTTTAAGTGACATTGGTGACGACCAAGATCAACTTCCTATTCTTCAACATGCGTTGATGCGGACATGGAACTATTGGTTAGCATACCGCGAGCCGGGTGAACCAATGGACTTGCGTCATTATAACGCGATCGGGCAAGTTTCGCGGGCCCTTTCCCTGCATGCGAATGAAGCATACGATGAATTGTCTACTAATGAACGGATTGTAGCTGAAACACTTTTTAAAGCAATTACTGAAAAATCGAAAGAGACACAAGGTACTAGAAGACCATCAAAGATCGGTTTGATTGCCGAACTCGCAGAAGTATCAGAAGGAGAAGTAATCACTGTTGTTGACAAATTTCGGCAGTCGGGAAGATCTTTCCTTATGCCTAGTGATCAGGTTGAACTTACCTCGGATTCTGTAATTGAACTCTCGCATGAGAGTTTGATGCGTATTTGGAATCGGCTTTCAGGCTGGGTAAATGAGGAAAATGAATCCGCACGCATGTATAAGCGGGTGTCGGAAGCCGCTGCCATGTACCAGATAGGCAAAACCAGCCTTTGGAGACCCCCTGATCTTCAGCTAGCACTGAACTGGCAAAAGAAGCAGAACCCCTCACGTGCCTGGGCACAGCGGTATGACATCGCCTTCGAGCGAGCGATCGTGTTTTTGGACACCAGCCGAATTACCTTTGAGGCCGAACTGAAGAATCAGGAAATGCTGCAACGAAGAATGTTGCGCAGAGCCAGGATTGTAAATATTGTATTAGGTATAGCATTACTGTTTTCTATTGGATTGTTCTTTTACGGTTTGATGAATAAGATTCAAGCACAAAAAGAGAAAGAGACTGCTCAACAACAAACAAGGAAAGCAAATTCAGCACTTGCGGAGGCAAAGATTCAACGGGCGCTTGCAGAGGCCAAGACACGAGAAGTACTAGCGGCCGAGGAGAGACTAAAGTCAAAAAACGTAGAGTTAGAAAAAGCGCTGGTTGAGACCAGGTTGTCCAAAGAATTTGCTCAACAACAAGCAATCAGGGCTCAGATCTCAGAAAAAGCAGCAATCGCTTCAGGAGAAAAGGCGATAGCTGCAAATTTGGAGGCTCAGGTTCAGAAACAAAACGCGTTAAAACAATATGAGCGAGCCAATGGTCTATACCATTTGACTGTTGCTCAATCGCTAGAAGCGAAATCGGAAGGTATTGATGACAAAGAATTGGCGGGTTTGACAGCCATGCAAGGTTACTTATTTCACACAGAATATAATGGGCCAAAGTACGATCCCTACGTTTTTAGAGGTCTCTACTATGCGTTAACAAAACTGGCCGGGAAAAACTACAATGCGGCAAAAGTTCCGGGCGGCTTGAAAAATAAAATGTTTGCGCTTGCGGTTTCTCAAAAAACCGATAAATTTTTTACCACGGGAAATGACGGCAGAATCATGCGTGGCAGTTTCGTTGATCTAAAAACAGATGCGCCATTCGCTTCAAATATCGGATATGCCAATAGGGTATTGGCACTTAGCAAGGATGAAAAATATTTGGTTAATGGAAGTGATTCGAGCAATGTTGAAATTTTTGACTTAGAGTTTCCGGATCGGGCACCAAAGAAGGTAAAAGGGCATCGTGCTTCAATTCTGGATATCAAATTTTTGCCGGATAATTCCAGTTTCATTTCTATTTCGGCCGATCGCACCATGCGACTAACAAACCAAGTGACAGGCCAAAGCAGGAATGTTTTGAATTTACCAATTGACCTGAAATCCATCGATATTAGCCCAGATGGAAAATGGATTATTGGTGGCTCCACCTCGGGGGTTTTACTGCTAATAAATACTTCAGATTATACATTCAAAGAACTGCTCAAGGAGTCATCTAACCGTATTTTATCTGTTGCCTTTAATCCAGCAAGACCAAATCTTATTGCTTTGGGCTCTGAGGTGCTTGGGGAGGCCAAAACAATCAATAAGGGAAGGGTAAATATTATTGACCTGAACACTCAAAAGGTAAAAGAGCTATCAGGGCACAAAGCTGGCGTAATTGACGTTGAGTTTAGTCCTGATGGCAAACTGCTAGCTAGTGCCGGGCTAGATCGAAGGTTACAAATGTGGGTGGTGGATCATGAAGAGGATCTTCCGATTGTTATGGACAACAACAACGGCAGTGTGTGGCACGTGGCCTTTGCGAACGATTCTAATTTCTTAGTTGCCTCTTGTAACGAGGGGGAGATCAGGGTGTACCCAACCGATACTCGTATGTTGGCCAATAAGGTTTGCCCTCGCCTAACGCGAAATATGACAAAAGAAGAGTGGCGGATTTATGTTGGATCAGACATTAAGTACCAGACTACATGTAGAAGCTTGCTAATCAAAGATTTTTGATGTTTCGATTAGTCAGACGATTTGCTTGGTTTCTTTTGCTGATGGGGCAATTTGCCTTTACAGCTTTCTCACAAGATACGTGCGAGCAGACGTTGAATCTGGCGACAACAGAGTTTGAGGCCGGTCGATTTTATAGCTTGCCTGCCCTATTGAAATCATGTTTAGAAGCAGGGTTCACGCCAGAACAACGCTTTAGAGCATACTACTTACTGGCTCAATCTTATTTAGTACTGGACGATCCTATTGCAGCGGAGAATAGTTATTTGAGGCTTTTGCGCGAAAATCCAGAGTTCGTTCCGAATGAAAAAAGTGATCCGATCGACTTGGTGTATCTGAGTAGAAAATTTACAACGCGGCCAAAGTTTACGCCACATGCCCGTATAGGTGCAAATCTTTCCATTCCACGGGTGATTTATAATGTCAATACTTTTTCGTCCGATGGCGTATCAATTGATAGGTCTCCAGAAGTTGGGTTTCCTCAATTGGGTTTGGGTGTCGATTGGAACCTTAACGATAATTGGAGTATTGGCGCGGAAATAAACTATGCTACAAAATTGCATTCAGAGACCGCTTTGAATATTGCGAAAGACGATAAGCTAACAATCACAGATCGAAGCACTTGGTTTGATTTTCCAATCCTTGTCAAATATTCCGATGACTCTGGAAAGTGGAGACCATTCGCATATGCTGGATTTGCTATGAATCTGCTACTTACGAACAGTGCATCACTTGCCTTTATCAATAATTCTAGAATTTCTGAAGGTGCCGATGAGGATCTAGCTTTCAAGAGATTTTCCTTAAACCGCTCAATTGTAGTTGGGGGTGGAATAAAATATAAAATTGGAAAGAACTATATCTTTGCCGATGCGCGCTATATGATTGGCCTTTCTAATCTCACAATTCCACAAAAAAATTTCTATAAACCAGATGGTATGACATTGGCAAACACGGTAACACAATACCAGTATGCAAGTGATTTTTTTAGATTGGACAATTTGGCGTTTTCGGTGGGATATATTTATCCTATCTATGATCCGCGAAAAATTAAGAAGTTAGGCGCAAAAGGCTTTTTCCGAAGATTATTTCATCAAAAAGGGGAAAAGAAATGAGGGTAAAAGTTGTTTTTTTAGTTTATGTTTTTACTACCTTTTTGATTTCGTGCGACTCTCAAAAATCCTTTGAAACGCCCGATGAAAATTACTTTGTTAAGTATTTTGGGAATGAAGGAAATCAACAGGGGGTCGATTTTGCAGTGAATGATGATGGAACGGTTTTTATATTGGGCAACTCCAGAGAACCTTCTTCCAATCAACAAATCTACGTGGCGAGAGTTGGAATAAATGGAAGAATAGTCTGGGAGAAGACATTCGGCCTTTCATTAGAAGAGGAGGCGAAGGATATTGAGATTTCTTTTGATAAGAGCAGTTTAATCGTTTTGGGGAACTCGGAAAAATCAGAAGGAGAACGCGATATTTTTTTGATCCGGCTAACACTCGATGGTGTAGCTATCGACAGCACCAGGCAGGGTTTGAAACTTCCAAATGGACAGGAAGCGGATGACAATGCGTATTCAGTTACGCAAATTAGTCAGGGTCTTTTCAATCCTGCAGGATTTATCGTGGCAGGAGCTACTACAGGGTTAAATTTTGCGACAATAGCAACAGATAAAACCGATCCCATGCATTTGCGATTCAACAATAGTTTGGTGAGAATTAGCAGTCCTACTTGGTCTGATAGATCAACTTTTACTACCGGGGGTTTCGTGGGGGAAGAGGTTGCTGTGAAAGTGATTCAACAGGGTAGTAACGAGTATTATGTTTTTGGCTATTCGAATAATGATGCAGGAGCCCCCGCAGGTAATGTTGGGGATTTTAATTTTTTAAGGTACGGAAGAACCGACCAAGGCGATGGATTTGGATCTCCACGGAACACAGGGAATTTGAATTTTGATGAGAAGTTGAATTCCGTGTCGATTTCTTCTGCTCAGTTAGGGTTAGGGTTTATGTTAAGTGGCATTTCTCAAACTAGTTCGGATGGGAAATCTTATTTTGTCAAGCTTGGTTCCCCATTATCATGGACTGATTCTGATGTTACCTTTAGAATGGAATTACCTATAGAAAAGGCTGCAATGCAGCGATCTGTTAATTGTTCGTCTTTAACGAATGGGTACTTTGTTGCTTCTGACAAGGCAGGTGCAAATGGAACTGATATTTACTTGGTAAAGTTGAATAACTCTGGTACCGAATTGTTTTGGCGAGAGTTTGGTGGTGTTGGAGATGATTTTGTGGGGGCGGTTACTGAGTTGCCAAATGGCCGGATACTTATTATCGGCACCATGACCCTTGGTGGGGTTGAAGGGCAAACGAAAATCGCATTGCTAAAACTGAATCCGGAAGGCAGGTTAGCTCCTTAGATTGGAGCATATTTTCGACTGATTTCGCATTTGAATTGAATCCAAAGATGGTGTAGAAAATAGTAGCATAAGCATCGGTATCTTGTTTTTGAGAGCTAATTTTTTGATTGTTGTTGCGTCCTTAGCTCTTTTAACTGGCGTTAATCTTCCCGCATTTTCTCAAACCACTGTAACTGCTTCTACACCGGTCACTTTATGTGTCGGATCTACGCAGACGTTGAGCCCAATTAGCATTGCAGAGGCTCCAGCTAACCCAAACGGGTTTTCTGCCCCTCAGACTAATGCCACTTTCATTTTGACAGCCCCTTCGAATTTTGAGTTTGTCTCGGTGGGTTCGGTAACTAACTCAGGCGGAGATATAGTATCCACAAGTATCCAGTCGGTTTCTTCTACCCAGCTTACGATTTTGATCACCATTTCGGGAGTTTCAAGTACAGATGATAGCTTTCAGATTAATGATTTGATGGTGAAGGCTAGTTCAACGGGAATTCCTGGAGATATTTTGAGAACTGGAGGGTCTTTGATAGTGGCAGGTGGGCAAGCGGATGAGAACAATGGTGTTCCATATGGTTCGCTTACAGCCAACCCGTTGCCAACGCTATCTGGCTTAAGCCAACCCAGCAGTGTTTGTGAAGGTAGCGGTGCAACGATTGATTTGACAGGACTCGTTCCGGGAAGTACTTCCACGGTTGATTACTCGATTAACGGGGTTGCACAAATCCCCGCTACTGGTATAGTAGCAAATGTTGGTGGCTCGGGTAGCTTTTTAACTGCAAATCTGTTGTCTGCCAATAACGGTCAACTCTTGCAAGTAACCGGTATTACGATCACAAGTTCATCACCTAATTGTTCGAAGGCTTTTGGAATTGGTACTTTGCTGGTTGTAAATACCCCTCCTAATATTGTAGGTTTTCCAGCGGACCAGGTATCGTGCTTAGGCAGCAGCGCGACCTTCAGTGTGAATGCGGGCGTGACGAGCAATCCGACCTACCAGTGGAGGAAGGGCGGAGTGAATATACTCTTAGCGACCAGCAGGTTATGATGTAATAGTGAGCAGCAGCAATGCAGGGTGTAACACAGCGGTGCCCAGTGCAGCGGTTACCCTGACGGTTAATCCGTTGGTTGGCATAGGCACTCAGCCGTTGAGTCAGACGGTTTGTGAGAGTGGTCCTGTAAGTTTTACTGTTGCAGCTTCTGGTACAGGTCCCTATAGTTATCAGTGGAGAGAGAACGGAGTAGCGTTGAGTGATGGTACGGTTCTGGGTGTTACGTATGCGGGATCAACCGGAGCGATGTTAACATTAAGCGGAGCGAGTTTAAGCGGAGTAAACGGGAAGCAATATAGTGTAGTAGTGAGTGGAGGTTGTGGCGTACCGGTGACGAGCGTCAACGCGGTGTTAACGATAAATGAATTGCCCGAGATCACGGTTCAGCCGTCTAGCCAGGTATCGTGCTTAGGCAGCAGCGCGACCTTCAGTGTGAATGCGGGCGTGACGAGCAATCCGACCTACCAGTGGAGGAAGGGCGGAGTGAAACGATTGCCAGTGTCACGGCCTTAGATGCGGGTATCAATTACGATGTAGTAGTAGGTAGTAGTAATATAGGATGTAACACGGCTGTTACGAGTTTGCCATTGGTTAGCTTGACGGTGAACTTGACGACTACTGTCATTGACCCAATAGACGTGGCTGTATGTGAAGGTTTAAATGCATCATTTTCAATAGTAGCAGGAGGCACAGGACCATTCAACTACCAGTGGGAGGTTGATACCGGATCGGGATTCACACAGATTTTTGGGGCAACAACCACAACTCTAAATTTGACCGGAGTCTTATTAGGTATGAATGGCAACAAATACCGCGCTGTCGTGACAGGTTTGTGTAACGTTGTAACGAGTACTAGCGCGACTTTGTCGGTGCTTCAAAGGCCTATTGGTGCTTCGGTCACATCGATTTCCGTTTGTAGCAGCACCGGATTTACAATTAACCCTCAAGTAAACGTCACGAATTTTATTCCAAGCACGTTCATCTGGAGTGTTAACTACAATAGTTTGCTGGGTGGTGCAGGTGCTGGCAGTGGCCTGACGATCACCGAGCCAGTGACGCTGAAGAACTTGACAGGAGCCACTGTGAACGTAGTCTACACCATTACGCCTACCAGTGTTACAGGTTCCTGTTTGGGGGTTAGCTATACGATTACTGTTCCTATACAGAGCGAGCCTGTTGGCAACAATGCAAGCCCAGCAGCTATCTGCAGCGATGCTGCGGTGAACTATAATTTACAGACCAATGTGAACACGCTTCCGGGCAACAGCCAGGTGAGCACGTTCAGTTGGTTGGCGGCAGACAATACGAAT
>VYLB01000428.1_pt1 | contig 13587 bp, 14 predicted proteins | sample 5114431 | NCBI WGS metagenome assembly VYLB01 (sample SAMN12291786, study PRJNA351875) | freshwater metagenome | isolation source: freshwater lake | place: USA: Michigan, Gull Lake | collected 2013-08-08
GGCCAGCATCAGCGAAAAACCTAAATCATTTTTTAATGTGATAATGCGATGCGCATCCAACATTTTTTCAGATTTAAACAACACAGGAATTCTTTGATCGATCACGGGATAAAAAGCTTCCAACACGCGATCACTACCCGGTCTTTCTAACCCAACCCTATTAGATGCATACAAACTCTGATACGATTTTGCTTGAGAAGCCTGCCGATACAATTCCCTCCACTTGGCGATTACGGCCATTGTTGTATTTGGATATACACCGTTGGCACCTGACAACTCAGAATACAACGAAGAATTACTGACCAATACCATTTGATCTGCCGACTTACCACCCAACAAAACGATGCTGCTTTGCCCGGGTAATAAGTTTCCGTAGGGGACAACCTGTGCCACTGTGAATCCTACATTTCGAAGGTCTTCGATTGATTTATCGGAAGCGTTTAAAGAATTACGAACATCATTTTGAGGAGTGATACCTGCCCGTTCCGGAATAGGGTTCCCTGGATCTTTGACACGCTCACGCCCAACTTCTTCTTTTGGCTTCGTTATGCCCGCTCTCGACAACCCGTCAATAAACCCTGCATACACATACATCGAATCTGCCTTGATGACTATTGCCTCGGCAGGGATAGCGATCCCTTTACCTACTGCTGTGATCAAACCATCTTTGATCAATATGGTGGCCATATCTATTTTTTTTCCGGGAGTCGGCACGACATTAACATTTGTAATGGCATAGGTTCGGGTTACAGGCTTGGAATAAATCTTCTTTCGACCATAAAATTAAACTTGAGCCGAAAAGGTAAGAAGTTTTGACTAAGTTTCGGGCGGCCTTACAGGAGTGGTTTTTATGATGGCCAAGTGGGCACAAACTCTAAACCTTGGCCGGTAGAGAAAAAGTAAAAGTTGAGCCCTCGCCCAATTTACTTGTTACGTGAATCGTTCCATTATTAAGTTCAACGAATTCTTTGACCAGCAAGAGCCCCAGGCCAATTCCTTTTTCGTTTTTGGTACCCGGCTTTGAAAAATTAACTCCCGCCCGAAAAAGTTTTTCTGTATCAGCTACATCAATTCCTACACCTTTATCAGTGACAGAAATTTCAACTTGATCCTTCTTCTTTATAGCTCGGATGATAACCACACCGCCCTCGTTACTAAACTTGATTGCATTACTGACGAGGTTTCTGACTATCAATCCAAGTTGATTTTTATCGGCTCGCACCCGCAAGTCTTGACCAACCTCCACGTTAATGGTTATGGCTTTGACCGAACTACTCTCAGTCAAAAGTTGAACTTTCTCAATAATCACATCATACAAGCCAAGCTCCTCAACGGCAGACTTTAATCCCTTTTGCTGTGATTGCGCCCAACTCAACAGATTGTCGAGGTCAGCATAAACGTAGTCTACGTTCGTTTTGATTTTTTTTGAGAATGCAACAAATTCGTCTTGCGTTAAAATAGACTTGTTCAACAAATCCATCATGCCCCTTAGGCTATTCAACGGGCTGCGTAGATCATGGCCAATGATCGAAAAGAGTTTGTCCTTTGTGGAATTTAATGCCTCCAACTGCTGCGTTTGTTCATTGATAAAGATATTCTTCTCGGCCAATATTTTATTAATGGAATGGCTCCTTCTATTTGTTCTCATTAACATCAGCACCAGAGCGGACAATAGAAGCATGCCCCCTATCCCAACATACTTTAATGTCCGTTGTAATCTTAGTTCATTCTCTTTGAGTAATGCATCTTTGGTCAATAATTCTATTTGCGAATTTTTTATATCAGATTCAAATTGAGCTTGAGCAATAGCCATTTGTTCACCATTTCGCTGCTCGCTCAACGAATCATGTAATGCGAGATATTGATTTTTGAATTGATAAGCCTTTTTGAAATCGCTTTTGATTACATAAATCTCTGCCAATAAATTAAACGCATCTTCTAATTCTCGTGTATAGTTATTCATCTTTGATATTGGCAAAGATTGATTTAAGTAAACCAATGCTTGCTCCGTTTTTCCCAGCTTCAGGTGAATTTTACCTAGTCGAATAAGGGTGGAAGAGATAAGATAATTGTTGTTTGATTGGATTGACGACTTTAAGCAGTTTTGCCATTTCTCTAAAGCTGCTTTGTAATTACTTTCCTCAAAAAAAATATCACCTAACGTTCTTTTTGAAAATGCCGTCCTGAAGTCATCGTTAACATTTTCATCAATAGCCCGTAGTGCGTAGTGCCGCGCGGAGTCTAACTGACGAGTTCTTAAAAAAGCAAAAGAGATATTGTTTAGACTTCGACTTTTGATTGCAGTCACGTTAAGCTTGACCCCTAGTTGATAGGCTTTTTTATAATTTGCTATTGCTGCATCATAAAGCTTGTGTTCAACGTTTACTGCCCCAATATTGTTGAGGCAGTTAGCAATTTCCTTTTCATCACCAATTTCCTGATTCATCAGAAGCGCTTCTGATGAGACTTTCAAAGATTTGGCATACTTCCCCTGACGGTAATACATCCATCCAATGTTAGCTTGCACCTTTGCCAAACCTTTTTTGTATTGCAGTTTTGTTGCTAAATCTCTTGCTTGTTCAGCAAATTGAAGTGCCCGGTTGTTATCCGCCTCTCGAAGCGAGGTGGCAACATCATTAAGTAACAATACTCTTGTGGTGTCCATTGGTGCTGCTAATGCTTTACCCAATAGGCTGTCGCTGGCAGGGGATTGCGAAAAGGCAGTATTTGCAAAAAAAATTAGCAAAGAGAACTGTAAACAAAACCTGCTCATTTGTACAAAACGGTTCAAATCCAATTTTAAATGTAGCTTTTGCAGGTACTGTAAAAGCTAGAAAAACACATCAAACCTTACATACAAGAGCTTTTCAGTCGATTCCAATTAATTCTCACAGTGTTCCAAATCAGAATCGCCAATCGGCATGCCGGGCGGTGCAGGTAAAAGTTCATCGCCCTTAAACTCTTCTGGATTTTGCTGCATAAAATTGATCTGACGGCCTATAAAAGCATAGTGCGCACGCCATTCTTCATCGATGGCCGTTTTGGTTAGCAACCAACCTTTGAGTTGTTCGAGTTTCAATAACACAATTGCTTTTGTCTCTGCTGACGCATTTTTCGCCAGGGCCAGCTTTGCCAAGTTGGTGAACAAAACATGATTAGTTGACATCTGAATAACTCCCTCTAGTCCTGGTTTGGTGGCAGACTTAAAAGTTGCACTTACTAATCTATCGATCACTGTCGGCAAGCCGGCTAATTTAGGATCCCTAGCGTGATGCTCTATCAATCTGTTTGCCCTTGCTGAGTGAAGAATCAAACTGAACGTAAGATCAGCGGCACTTTCCGCAGCCGATATCGGGTCAAATGTTAATTCTGTTTTTATCTTTATCAACTCGCGATGACGGATCCAACGCTTTTGCTTCTTGCTGAGGAGAAAGCAATTCCGTAACCGGTTGTCCGTCTCCTCGTAACGCATACCGATAATTTAATCCGCCTATCATTTTGACAGCAGCCTCTGCCTGATAGCGATGGGCAAAATACAAGGGTACCAGCACTTCTTCCAATGTTGCCATTGGTGCACCCATTTTTATATTCTTTTCTCCAAAGTTTTTCAAGGCAACGGATCGGATTTCCATCACTCGATTCAATTCATCGACCGGATCTTTGCCGTTGTCCCACAAGTGCGTGTAGGGATGAGCTCCACCAACCGGGCGAGCATCCTGATCAGATAAAAAAGTAAGTCCTGCCTTCAGCGAATTCTGAATGATTGCATCCAGTGCCTTTTCTTCATCCGTTCCCTGTGGAAATTCCTGATACCCAAATGCAATAGAAACTTTATCGAACGCTCCAATTTTTGTATCGTAAGCCTCACTCAAATCAATTTTGCCGTTATTCAATTTTGCGATGGGGTGCGGATAATCCATCACTGAAGAAAGGTTCTCCGCACTCGAAGAGTAAGCGTGCGCTAGCCCCAAAGTGTGTCCTACTTCATGGGCCGCCAATTGCCTCCATTTCTTTTATAACCGGCTTGCCTTCTTCATACGGAGCAAGCAGTCCTTCTGCAATCAAATAATCTTGTCGCACACGGAGCGAACCTAATACGACATGCCCCTTGATGATTTCTCCCGTTCGCGGGTCTGTCACCCCTCCGCCATACGACCAGCCCCGCGTGGAGCGATGTACCCAGTTGATCATGTTGTAGCGCACATCCATCGGGTCAGCATCCTCGGGTAAAAGTTCGACTCGAAAAGCATCTTTATAGCCAGCCGCTTCATAGGCTTGATTCCACCAACGAGCGCCATCCATTAAAGCTGAACGAATAGGTTCAGGTGCACCTGGATCCATATAATAAATGATGGGCTTCACTGGTTCACTCAATGCTGCTGTTGGATCTTTCTTTATTAAACGATGACGGGTAATGAATCTCTTTTCCAACGGTTCGCTGATGGGAGTAGCATAATCATAAAACGAAGTAGAATAATAGCCTGCACGCGGATCAAACTTCCTCACCTTAAAGTTGTCATCCGGTAATTGTACAAATGAATGATGCTCCCGTACCGTTACGATTGAAGAGGTGGGTGTAACACTTCTAATATATCCGCCTGTTGGTTGCCCGGTGAACGTAAGCGTAACTTCAAATTCAGAATTTTGTGGGAAATTTTTTGTGCGTGGCAAATAAAAAGCGGAGCGGGATTTATCTAAAGAATACGATCCTTGCTTGGTTTCCTTCAATGTGCCAATTACATCATGCGCATCTTGCAATAAAAAGTCGGTCGCATCTACCAATACTTTTCCTCCCTCTTCCACTTCGACTTTAAACCCCCACAATACCGATTGTGCAAATGACTCCGTTACTGCTTTACGTTCGGCTGCATTGGTGCTAATCGCGCGATAAAAATAATTGGGCTGCGTCATTAAAACCTTGGGACCTTTACGCTCAAACTTTACAATACGCTCGCCTCCTAATTGATTGCGATCAATCCCAATATCATTAGACCCTACGCCAGCGGTAACAGATTCCACATAAATAAACTCCGCATCCCATTTATCGATCACCAAGAAAATCTTGTCTTGCTTCTCGTCATAGTAAAAATCAAAGAAGCCTGGGTACTTCTTCATACCACTAACTTTGCCTTCTATTGCAGAAGGTGTTGGGGTTGAAGATGCCAGTGACAGTTCCTGCTTTTTCTTTTGGGCGAAAAGGTTGGTCGAAAATAAAACTAATAGAAGTGGGAGTAGTCTAGTCATAGGAAAAGGAATTTGATGGTAAGATAAAAAATATTCAGTAAGAAGATTGAGAAAATTGATGAAAGGCAAAATCTCAATCAGGCCACTTCTAATAGGTTAACAGTTACAGCTCTTACTACGTTTCCTGCTAAAAACTGCTTATGTACTGGCTTCTAGCCACCAAAAAAAACGCCCGACTCGTTCACGAATCAGGCGGTTTCATTTTACGTGTTGATGGTGTTACAGCTTAGCCAACTCTTGCACCAGGTCAATGAGTTTGTTGGAGTAGCCCCACTCATTGTCGTACCAAGCTACCACTTTTACGAATCTATCGTTAAGTGCGATACCCGCTTTGGCATCGAAGATAGAAGTGCGTGCATCACCCAAAAAATCTTGTGATACTACATCGTCTTCGGTATAGCCCAGGATTCCTTTCAATTCACCTTCAGAAGCTTCCTTCATCGCTGCCTTCACTTGCTCGTAGGTGGCAGGGTTTTCTAAACGCACGGTTAAATCAACTACCGATACGTCAGCAACCGGAACACGGAACGACATGCCAGTCAATTTTCCTTTCAATTCAGGCAAGACTAAACCTACTGCTTTTGCAGCTCCGGTAGAAGAGGGAATAATGTTTGAAAAACCACCGCGACCACCTCTCCAATCTTTGTTGGAAGGACTATCAACAGTCTTTTGGGTTGCAGTGACCGCATGTACCGTACTCATTAATCCTTCTAGGATGCCGAATTTATCGTTCAAAACTTTGGCGATGGGCGCCAAGCAATTCGTAGTGCACGATGCATTGGACACAATTGTATGCGCAGCTGTTAGTTTTTTATGATTTACACCCATTACAAATGTTGGTGTATCGTCTTTGGCCGGTGCCGACATGACTACTTTTTTTGCACCCGCAGTGATGTGCTTTTGCGCATCGGCAATGGTGAGGAACAAGCCAGTCGATTCGATGATGATTTCCGCTCCAACTTCTCCCCATTTCAAATTAGATGGGTCTTTCTCGGCTGTTACGCGAATGGTTTTTCCGTTTACCACCAGGTGTTTATCCTTCACTTCTACGGTGCCGTCAAATCGACCATGAGTGGAATCATACTTAAGCATATAGGCCATATAATCCGGCTCTACCAAATCATTGATGCCGACCACTTCAATGTCTTTGCGCTCCATCGCAGTGCGGAACGCCAGGCGACCGATGCGCCCAAACCCGTTGATTCCAATTTTTGTCATGATGAGATTTTTTTAAAATTTATGAGGTAAAATTATACTACTTGGAGGCGAAAACCAATGTAAAGAGTTCAGATGAGTAACTTTTTTAATGCGAGGGTTTGTAAATCTACCGTAGGAATCTATCTTTACGCCTCTTTACAGAAAGACGGTCCGTTCGTCTAGGGGTTAGGACACCAGATTTTCATTCTGGTAACACGGGTTCGATTCCCGTACGGACTACATATAGCAAGATAAAGCCCTGACTAACAGGGCTTTATTTTTTTGAGGTAACAAATAAGGTCACGTGAACAAAAGGGTAAAGCGCATTTGGCTCTCTCCTAATTGTTAGCCCGCCTTCGTGCACTTTATCCAAAAAACTCGCACGCTTTCTCTCCTGGGAAGAATCCTTCAATTCGTATTTGATGATTTTGAGTTTCACATGGCTGATGGCTAAGGAATTGAAACTCTCTTCCAGATAAGCCATCAGTCTATTCTCGTTCATCAACTCGGTTTGATAAAGTTTTGCGTACATCTCAGATATTGAAAGATATAAATCCTGAGAGAATGATTAATCTAGAACAGTTCGTTCAATCTGGTTTAGCGAGGCCATATTTCTTGAAGATGGCGTTTAGCTCAATCTCAAGGAGAGGATGTTCAGTTGTGAATGAATTTGACCCAAGTCCTTTGGTATTGCGAATGATGGAGGCATCGTGGACGAGTTCAAGGGAAAAATCACGCAACTCCTTCAAATCGCGTTTGATAAATTCGAGTTGCACGTGGCTGATGGCTATGGTATTAAACTCTTATTGGACTCCCAATCTAGCGTTCTCGTAATTGTTTTTTCTCTGTCCTCCCTAGCTTGCAACTTCTCTTTTAGAAATTCGAATTCGTTAGGGCTCAGCAACGAGGTTGTAAGAATCGGGAAGGTGCTATCCTCATCGCAATTATTCACAAAAACTCCTTTCATTCGAAGCAACTGTCTTCGTTCCCTGTCCTTAATGGAATCATGCTGCAAAATTGCTCTTAATGAATCACCGCAAGGCAAAAACCTGTTGATGTTATCAGCTATTTTTTCCATCAGTTTCTAAAGTTTGAGATGAAATTTTCAACAACAAGGGTATTAGTGAATGAACTTTCTTCTACTGTTAACTTGGTACTGTCCACCAGCTGTTCATATTGCAAACGGTTATAATCCGGAAAAGCAATGACGGTATTTGATTGCATATTGGCTGTAATATTTTTGGCCAAGCCTATGAGCTTTATCAATTCATCATCCTCGAAATTTTCTCTCGAGCAGAGTATGAGTGAACTTTTTTCGGAATCTATTTGAACTCTCATTGGCAATACACTTGATGCTAAGTATTGGACAGGCATTATGCTACCATTTTTTGGTGATCCATTGTCGTTGTTCAATCTAGTACTGAAATAAGTAAACTGAATATCCTTACCAGGGTATTTTCTTTTTGCGAATTCAATTGCCTTAGAGAGAAATTCAATTTTTTTGTGATCAACTAGGAAGATTCCATCATGGTTAAAGTCCTTTGGCGCCTCAAGTTTTGAAAGTTTCGGCAAAACATCTTCAGCATCATCATCGACATTATTTAACCAAAAAATTACACCTCTGTCAAAAGTCGTTTCAAAGTCGGAGCGACTGTTGAGTGTCTTTGCCCTCATTTCAGATTTCTTGAAGGATTCAATAGCCATTCCTAAATCGCAGTAATATGATTTAAATTTCTCAACGGGCGCATTGGGATATTTGTCCTTGGTGTATTTAACTGATATTGAGGGCATCTCAAAAAACCCATGCTGAATCTACAATAATTGGTTAACGGTTCTATCTTGGGAAAAAAGAGAAAGAAATGGGTCACGCAACGCGCGGATTATTTGATGAGCAGTTTCGGTTAGAAAAGATAAGCAAGCAAAACGATCCGATTGAAAAACTGCGGGGCCATATAGATTTTTAGTTTTTCCGTAGGCCGTTGGAAGATTATTTAAAGAAGGATATAGTGAAGGGTGAGAACAAAGGAGGCAGGCCACCTTACGATTACGCACTGATGTTTAAGACCGTCATCCTTCAGCGTTATTATAACCTAAGTGATGACAGTACCGAGTACGCCACTTTGGACCGGTTGTCGTTCATGCGCTTTTTAGGGTTGACCCTTTCCCATTCCGTGCCGGATGCCAAGACGATCTGGAATTTTAAGAATGAGTTGGCCAAAGGGGACATGGTAAATAAACTGTTTAAAAAACTGGACAACCGATTAGATAAGGAAGGGGTGATTATCCATGAGGCAAGATGGCCGATGCCACCATTGTAGAGACACCCCACGAGCGGAACAGCAGGGAAGAGAATGAGCAGATCAAAGCTGGTGAAGTGCCAGAGGATTGGAAAGAAAACCCGAACAAACTGCGCCAGAAAGATGTTGATGCCGCCCCGCTTAAAAAAAACGGGGAGACATTTTACGGCCACAAAGATCACATCAAAGCCGACACTAAGACCAAACTGATCACCGAGTATGAAGTGACATCGGTCAGTGTACATGATTGCGAGGCAATGAAAAACTTGTTGAACAAAAAAGAAGACCAAAGCCAGCCCATCTATGCCGATAGTGCCAATCGCAGTGAAGCGATAGAGCAGAGTTTAAAAAAGAAAAACATTGGGTCACAAATCCATGAGAAGGGTTATCGCAATAATCCATTAACCAAAAGGCAGCAGCAACGCAATAGAAAAAAATCAAAAATACGTGCGCGTGTTGAACACATATTTGCCTTTATGGAAAACAGCATGCAGGGTGTGTACCTTCATTGCCGAAGCCTTGTACGGGCCAAGGCTGCTATCGGATTGATGAACATAACCTACAACTTATTCCGCTTAACACAACTCAAGGTATGTCTATCAAGGGCGTAGTGGCTCCAATCGAAGCCAAGGATGCCTCGCCAATAGGCAAAACCCCTGATGAAGAGACTGCCCTAAGAAAAAATTGAAGAAAACTTGTCAAAAAAAACAGAGTCGAAAATTCACTTCGCAAAAATCAAGTTATCAGAGACCCCCCAAATACAAAATCAAAAGACGGGGGACATAAAAACGACCGACACTCTATATATGGACTTGTGCTTCCCACCGTGCGGCAAACGGTTCAATTTTCGGCCACGCTTTTGGAACATGCCATTGCCATACCACCCACATCCAAAGCGGTGGCAAGAGCCAAACCCACTCGCTAGCTTTGATTGGAAAAAACCACCCAAAAGATTACAATTAGTTTAAAATTATTACATGCAATAGCAAGTTTGGGTTTAAATTTTTAACTACGCGAAAACTACAACCAAATTTCCAACCTATGAAAACATTTTGGATTAATCTTATTGTGACATGCGCTTTACACTTCACAATATCATCTTTCGGTCAGGAGCAACCCGCATTCGAAAAGACGTATTTCCAGGAAGCGGACGGGAAAATTTATTGGAACTTAAAAATCCCGGTTTACCTCAATATGGCCTCAACGCCAGAAATGAAAGAAGCCGTAACCCTGAAGGAAGTAAGGAACGAAGAGATGAAGAAGTATGCACTCCCCTTTTATTTTGATGGCCCTGGCGAGCACTATATAAGACACCTTGACAACGACAGCCCCATCCCGGAACATGAAGTGGCTTTTCGTGTTTACGTGGATGGAATCAATCCCGCTACCACGACTCAATACAGTAATGCCCCAAAATTTGTTAGCAAAGGCATCACTTATTATGGCCAAGGTTTAACCATTAAACTACTTTCGAAAGATGAAATGTCGGGCGTGAAAGAAACCTATCACTCTATCAATGGAGCAGGCTTCAATCTTTATACTTCAGACCAAAGCTTCAGTGAAGAAAAAGCAGTTGTTTACAAATACTTCTCTGTCGATCGTACAGGAAATGCAGAAGCAACAAGAGAAGTGGGTTTTACAGTTGACCTCACCGCTCCAAAAACCACGCACAGCGTGGCTAAAGATTTTTTCGATAATATTCTTTCACCCCGATCCAGAATTACATTGACCAGCACTGACAACTCTTCGGGTGTTAAATCGGTGGCCTACAGTTTTGATGGCAACTCAAACGTAAATTATTATACGCCACTTCCTCTATATGGATTAGCAGATGGCGACCACAAGCTCGTTTACAATGGCAAGGACAATGTGAACAACATGGAAACAATAATTGAGTTTCCATTCTATCTTGACAAAACCCCCCCAATGGTAACTTCTTCATTTGAAGGTGAGTCGTATAAAACAGCAACCAAAGTTTTTGTTGCATCTGCTACTAAAATCACTTTAAGTGCCACCGACAATAAAGCAGGCGTAAAATCTATTCAATACATTCTGGATGGCCGACAGCCTGTTACCTATGATCAACCTTTCCTATTGGGCGCCAACGGAAACCACTTTTTAATGGTGCGGGGAATTGATAACGTTCAAAACGAAGGCTCGTTCAAATCAAATGACGACCTGAATAAACTTTATGTGGACAACAATCCGCCTGACATTACCTATAATTATGATGGCCAAAAAGTGCTGGCTCGCGATACTAATTTCGTCACTTCTACAACGAAAGTAAAACTCTCGGCAAAAGATTATGAATCGGGCGTGGCCACTATTAACTACAACCTTGATGCAACCACTTCTCAGGTTTATAATAATCCATTCACAGCTGACCGTGAAGGATTACACCGTGTGGAGTATTCCGCATCAGATAATGTAAAAAATTCCAAAACAGCTAATTTCTTTTTCGTTATCGACAATACAGGGCCGGAGATTTTCTATCACATGAGCCTACAGAATATTGGCACTCAAAGATTACAAGGGAAATCCGTTGAGATTCCTGTTTATGCGGCTGGCACCAGTGTATATCTCGCGGCAACGGACAAACTTGTTGGGACAAAGGCAGTTTATTACTCACTCAACAATCTGCCGGAAGTTATTTATGGAACTACCTTTAAGCTCCTCAACAAAGGTTCATATACGCTGAAAATTCGGGCGGTGGATTTATTAGGAAACGAAACAAAGTCCGATGTCTTTGAATTTGTGGTTCAGTGATTTAAACAAAACCATAGTGGCAACAATAATTGTAAAATACAGGTTAGCTGACTATGGCAAATGGAAAATTTTTTCTGAAGATTTAAAAACTTGCAATCATTCTTATGGCTGGATTGGATACAGAGTGTTTCTTGATCCAGCTGATCATAGTACTGTTGTAATGGTAAACAGGTTTAAGGAAACTGAAAATGCAAAAGCTAAATTCAAATCGCATATTCTCTCCGCACTAAAAGGGACAAGTCAGGAGGCCGAGAAAAAAGACTAGTCTTCGACTACTGTCTCCTTCGCCTATTGACTGGCTAGCAAAGCGTGATCAATATCTGCTATAATATCATTTATATTTTCGAGCCCTACGGATACTCGTATCAGCCCCGGGGTGATCCCTACAGCGAGACGCTCGGCCTCTGATAATTTTGAATGGGTAGTAGAGGCAGGATGGGTGGCGATAGTTCTCGTATCTCCTAAGTTCGCAGAGTGAGATAACATCTTCAACGAATTCAAAAATGAGGGTGCGAAAGAAGAAACGGGTACTTGACATACTCCAGTTGAGAATGGCTCTGTAAATGTTTAGCAACGCTATTGGCATTCTCGCAATGTCTGTCCATACGAACGGCCAACGTTTCAAGGCTTTTGGAAAGTATCCACGCATTAAATGGAGACATCGAGGGGCCTGTATGGCGAGCAAAAAAACGGATCTCCCTGATCAAATCCTTTCTGCCCAAGATGGCTCCCCCGATTACTCGTCCTTGTCCATCAATAAATTTTGTGGCCGAGTGAGTTACTAAATGCGCACCCCACTTGGCCGGGTTCTGTAAGTAAGGAGTCGCAAAGCAATTGTCGACATTCAAAATCAGTTTATGCTTGTTTGCCAATTCCCCCAACCACTCCAAGTCGATAATATCCAACGCAGGGTTGGAAGGAGTTTCAACAAAAATCATTTTTGTATTTGGCAGAATCTTACTCTCCCAAGTCGATGGGTCATTCAAATCAGCGCGGCCATGCTACAATACATGGCGGCCATACCCGAGGCAGTGGCAATTCCATCCTCAGTGCCCTCTAACAAGCACAGCTTGTTTATGAGCTCCGAATTATTCGGGTTTGAAAATCGAGTGTAGATGTTTCCCGGAACTTCATCGGCAAATAAAGCACGTGCCTGTTCGGCATCTTCAAAAACAAAACTGGATGTTAGATACAAAGGCACCGAGTGCTCACGAAAATTGGTTCGTTCGGTTTGCTCACGAATGGCATCTGTTTCAAAATTTCGTTTGTCGCAGTCTTCTCTAACGTTTTGGCCACCGAACAATACTTTCCGACCGACAGAGCAACGGCCTTGTTTGCTTTCTCTAAATCAATATCACCATAAAGTCTAAAATGGGCATGTACCTCTGTATAGGGAGATGGGACAGCCCCCTTTTCCCGTTCGCCAGTTACGGTGATCTTAATATCCTTTAGCTCCACGCGTTGCTTCCTTAAAATAGAGACCACATCTACTGCGCTGCACCCGCCCATCGCTGCCAAAAGCATTTGCATAGGGCGGAAGCCACTGTCGTGTCCTCCATCAGCGAGAGAGCCATCCATGACGACCGTGTGTCCTAGGTCGTTTACGGCCTCCATCCGCAGGTCGCTGTCTGTTCTATGCAATTCAATTTTCGTCATACAAATTCTTTAGTCTTCAAAAATAAGCTACCGCCAATCATTGCCAAAAAACTGACCGAAGTGGCTGGTATTAGGGCGGGCCAACCAACATCGTAGAAAGAAAAGAAAGCCAGCGTAATAGTTCCGAGTACCATCGCGAGCAATGCACCGTTGCCATTCGCTGTTTTCCAATACAAACCCAATACGAGTGGCGCAAGCAACGAAACCAAACTCAAAATCGAGGATTCGCCAACAAGCTCGTAAATATTGGTTCGCAAACAGGCCATCACTGTGGCGACCCCAGCAAAACCGAGCACGCAAAGTCGGGTAATGGTCAATAACTGTTTGTCTTTTAGTTTACCTTTTGATAGCGGCTTAATAAGGTTCTCAGAAAAAATAGCTGCTGGGGCGAGTATTGCGGAACTGGTTGTGCTCATAATAGCCGACA
>VYLB01000171.1_pt1 | contig 13487 bp, 6 predicted proteins | sample 5114431 | NCBI WGS metagenome assembly VYLB01 (sample SAMN12291786, study PRJNA351875) | freshwater metagenome | isolation source: freshwater lake | place: USA: Michigan, Gull Lake | collected 2013-08-08
CGCCACGCCCGCCGCCGCAAGGGCCGGGACCGGGGCCGGCTGGACGTGCGCCGGACCCTGCGCGCCAACGCCGGCCATGACGGCGTGCCCTTCGACATCATCTGGAGGATCAAGCGCAAGGACCGGCCCAAGATCGTGGCGGTCTGCGACGTCTCGGGCTCGGTGGCCCAGTATGTCCGCTTCCTGCTCCTCTTCCTCCACGCCCTGAAGGAGAAGGTGACGGACTTGGAGACCTTCGCCTTCTCGGCCCACCTGGCCGATGTCAGCCGGCCCTTGGAGACCCTGCCCTTCGAGACCGCCATGCGGGCGATCGTCGACGAGGTGGGCTCTGGGGGCACCGACTACGGCGCGGCCTTCCTGGAGCTGGACCGGGACTTCGGCGAGGTGATCGACCGTCGGACCACCGTGCTGGTCCTCGGCGACGGGCGCTCCAACTATTCGAACCCCCGCCTGGACGTCTTCAAGCAGATCGCCGACCAGGCCAAGCGCCTGGTCTGGTTGTGCCCGGAGCCGGCGACGAACTGGGGGTCGGGGGACAGCTGCCTGCTGGAATACCGTCCTTTCTGCACCCTGCTCACCCAGTGCTCGACCGTCACAGACCTGGAACGGGCGCTCGACGAAATCCTGATGGCCTACGACTAGGAGACCCGCCCCATGAAGGTTCAGGGAAAGATCATCATCGTCACCGGCGGCGCCGACGGCATCGGCGCAGCCCTCTGCCGGCGCTTCGCCCGGGAGGGCGCGGCCCATGTGACCGTCGTCGACCTCAACGCCGAGGGCGCTGCGAAGGTGGCGGCCGAGATCGGCGGCTCGTCCTATGGCGTGGACGTCTCCAACCCGTCGGCCGTGGACGCCATGGTCCGGGCGGTGGAGGCGGCGCACGGGCGGATCGACCTCCTCTGCCAGAACGCCGGCGTCGGCGGCGGTGAGCCGGATCCCGACAACGCCGCCTCGGCGGCGGACGCGGTCTGGGCCCGGGCCTGGGGGGTCAACGTCATGGCCCATGTCTACGGCGCCCGCGCCGCCCTGCCCGGCATGATCGCCCGGGGCGAGGGCTACATCCTCAACACGGTCTCGGCGGCGGGCCTCTTGTCGCAGATCGGTAGCGCCGTCTACTCGACCACCAAGCACGCGGCCATCGGCTTCGCCGAGAGCCTGGCCATCGCCCAGGGCGACCTGGGGATCAAGGTCTCGGTCCTCTGCCCCCAGGGCGTGGATACGGCCATGCTGCGCGCCGGCGGCGGGCAGGAGCAGCCCCAGAACCTCGATGGCGTCCTGTCGCCTGACGAGGTGGCCGAAGCGGTGGTGAAGGGGCTGGAGGCCGAGAGCTTCCTGATCCTGCCCCACGAGATTGTCCGCACCTACATGCAGCGCAAGACGGCGGACTACGATCGCTGGCTGGGCGGCATGCGCAGGCTGAGGTCGAAAGTGCTGGGCCGGGCCTGACGGCCCGTGGGAGTCCTGGGCCGGGCCTGACGGCCCTTGGGGGTCCTGGGCCAGGCCCGGTCTCCACGGCGTGTTGGCGGACCCGGACAGGACGGCCGGGAGGGTCAGACCGCTCCCGCACCCTCTCAGTTTTGACTCGCCCGTCTCCAGCGCGGCGTATAAACCGCCCGGGGAATCCGACGCCGGAACTGGCCTCCTGAATGGCCGGTCCGGAAACCGCAGAGCGAGGAAACGCATGACCGCCATCAATCCGGTGACCGACCTTTCGATGGACGGCGACGTCGCCGTCATCACCCTGAACTCGCCACCCGTGAACGCGCTTTCGGCCAATGTGCGCGAGGGCCTGTTTGAGGGCTTCAAGGCCGCGACGGCCGATCCGGCGGCCAAGGCCATCGTGCTGATCTGCGAAGGCCGGACCTTCATCGCCGGCGCCGATATCACCGAGTTCGGCGGCGCCTCGCGCGGGCCGTCCCTGTTCGACGTCCAGGAGATGATGGAGAACGCGCCCAAGCCGGTGATCGCCGCCATCCACGGCACCGCCCTCGGCGGCGGGCTGGAGGTCGCCCTGGTGGCCCACTATCGCGTCGCCGTTCCCTCGGCCCGGCTGGGCCTGCCTGAGGTGAACCTCGGCCTCCTACCGGGCGCCGGCGGAACCCAGCGCCTGCCCCGGGTGGCCGGGCCCGAGAAGGCCCTCGAGATGATGACTTCGGGCCGCCACGCCCCCGCCAAGGAAGCCCTGGAGATAGGCCTGGTCGACGAGCTGGCCGAGGAAGGCAAGCTGCGTGAGGCCGCCGTGGCCTTCGCCCGCCGTTGCGTCGCCGAGAACAAGCCCCTCGTGCGGGTGCGCGACAACAACGCCAAGGTCGAGGCCGCCCGCGGCAAGCCCGAGATCTTCGAGGCCTTCCGCAAGGCCAACGCCCGCAAGTTCCGCAGCTTCCTGGCGCCCGAGTACAACATCCGCTGCATCGAGGCGGCGGTGAACCTGCCCTTCGACGAAGGCCTGGCCGTCGAGCGCAAGCTGTTCGGCGAGCTGGTCACCGGCTCGCAGTCGGCCGCCCAGCGCTATTCCTTCTTCGCCGAGCGCCAGGCCCAGAAGATCCCGGACGTTCCGGACGACACCCCCCTGATCCCGGTGAAGTCGGTGGGCATCATCGGCGCCGGCACCATGGGCGGCGGCATCGCCATGAACTTCGCCAATGTCGGCATCGCGGTCACCATCGTCGAGGTCCAGAAGGAAGCCCTGGAGCGCGGCCTGAAGGTCATCCGCGGCAACTATGAGCGCACCGCCTCGCGCGGCGGCATCACCGCCACCCAGGTCGAGGAGCGCATGGCCCTGATCACGGGCTCGCTGGACATGAACGACCTGGCCCCGGTCGACCTGGTGATCGAGGCGGTGTTCGAGCGCATGGACGTGAAGAAGGACATCTTCACCAAGCTGGACGCCATCTGCAAGCCGGGCGCCATCCTGGCCACCAACACCTCGGCTCTGAACATCGACGAGATCGCCTCGGTGACCCAGCGCCCCGACGCGGTGATCGGCCTGCACTTCTTCTCGCCCGCCAACGTGATGAAGCTCCTGGAGATCGTCCGCGCCGACCACACCTCCAAGTCGGTGATCGCCACCTCGATGAAGCTGGCCAAGCAGATCGGCAAGATCGCCGCCCTGGTCGGCGTCTGCCCCGGCTTCGTCGGCAACCGCATTCTGGCCCAGCGCCAGCGCGAGGCCCAGAAGCTGGTCATGGAAGGCGCCATGCCCTGGGATGTCGACCGGGTGCTCTACGACTTCGGCTTCCCCATGGGTCCCTTCGCTATGAGCGACCTGGCCGGCCTGGACATCGGCTGGGTCAAGGAGCGCTCGAAGGGCGAGTCGATCCGCGATGTCCTGTGCGAGATGGACCGCCGCGGCCAGAAGACCGGCGCGGGCTATTACGACTACGACGAGAACCGCAACGCCAAGCCGAGCCCGGTGACCGAGAAGATCATCAACGACTTCATCGTCAAGACCGGCTCCAACCCGCGGACGGTAAGCGACGAGGAGATCCTCGAGCGCTGCATCTACCCGATGATCAACGAGGGCGTGAAGATCCTCGAGGAAGGCAAGGCCATCCGGTCCTCGGACATCGACGTGGTCTGGCAGAATGGCTACGGCTGGCCCGTCTATCGCGGCGGCCCGATGTGGTACGGCGACCAGATCGGCCCGGCCAAGGTCCTGGAGAAGATGAAGGAATTCCAGGCCAAGATGGGCGACGACTTCAAGCCCGCCGCCCTTCTCGAGAAGCTGGTGGCCGAGGGCAAGAAGTTTTCTGATCTTTGATCCTTGCGGTCCTGGGTCGGCTGAAGGGCCGGCCCAGGCGACGGATCGGGCTCTGGATTTGAAGCGCAAACGGGGCCTATCCTCCCCCGCAGAGCTTTGACCTGGGGAGGGGATCATGGCGCAGAAGGCTCAGAATGACCGGATGATCGTGGGTGCGGCCTCGGCCGGCACGGTCTTCGAATGGTACGACTTCTATCTCTACGGCTCGCTGACCGCCTTCATCAGCCTTCACTTTTTCTCCGGCGTGAACGAGACCACAGGCTTCATCCTGGCCCTGATGGCGTTTGCGGCGGGCTTCGCGGTCAGGCCCTTCGGGGCCATCGTCTTCGGTCGGCTTGGCGACCTCTGGGGCCGAAAGAACACCTTCCTGGTCACCATGCTCCTGATGGGCCTGTCGACCTTCGCGGTGGGGCTCCTTCCGGACTACAGCCAGATTGGGGTGGCCGCGCCGATCATCCTGGTCGGGCTCCGCCTTGTGCAGGGTCTCGCCATGGGCGGGGAGTACGGAGGGGCGGCCATCTATGTGGCTGAGCATGCGCCGGAGGGCAAACGCGGCCTCTACACAAGCTGGATCCAGACCACAGCGACGCTCGGCCTCTTCCTGTCGCTGGTGGTCATCATCCTGGTCCGGACCCAGGTGGGCGAGGACGCCTTCAAGGCCTGGGGTTGGCGGATCCCCTTCCTCGTCTCCGCCGTCCTGCTGGCCCTGTCCATGTGGATCCGGCTGAAACTGAACGAGAGCCCGGTCTTCCAGAAGATGGTCGACGAGGGCCGGACCTCGAAGAGGCCCCTGACCGAGGCCTTTGCCGACCGTGCGAACCTGAAGCTCGTCGTGCTGGCCCTGGTGGGGTTGACCGCCGGACAGGCGGTGGTCTGGTACACGGGCCAGTTCTACGCCCTCTTCTTCCTGGAGAAGACGCTCAAGGTCGACGGGCTGACCACCAACGCGCTTGTGGCGACGGCCCTCTTGATCGGCACGCCCTTCTTCGTCGTCTTCGGCTGGCTGTCGGACAAGATCGGTCGCAAGCCCATCATCCTTGCGGGCTGCCTTCTGGCGGCGCTCACCTTCTTCCCGATCTTCAAGGCCCTGACCACGGCGGCGAATCCCGCCCTTGCGGCGGCGACCGCCTCGGCGCCGGTGACGGTGATCGCCGATCCCGCCGACTGTGCGCTTCAGTTCGATCCCATCGGCAAGAGCGCCTTCGCCTCTTCCTGCGACATCGCCAAGTCGGCCCTTGCGAGCGCCGGCGTAAGCTACCGGAACGAGGCGGCGCCGGCGGGGACCTTGGCCCGGGTGCGGATCGGTCAGGCCGAGATCGCCTCGGTCGATGGCCGCAACCAATCCCGCGAGGATCTCGCCGAGGCCCGCGCCGCCTGGACAAAGACTCTGGGGGCGACCCTCTCAAAGGCTGGATACCCGGCCAAGGCCGATCCAGTCCAGATCAACAAGCCCCTTGTCGTGGGCCTGCTCACCCTGCTCGTCCTTTACGTGACCATGGTCTATGGGCCGATCGCGGCCGCCCTGGTGGAGATGTTCCCGGCCCGGATCCGGTATACCTCCATGTCCCTGCCCTATCACATCGGCAACGGCTGGTTCGGTGGCTTCCTGCCCGCCACAGCCTTCGCCATGGTGGCGGCGTCGGGGGACATTTACAGGGGCCTCTGGTATCCGATCATCATCGCTGCGGTCACCCTGGTGGTGGGAGGTCTCTTCATCCGGGAGATGCGCGGGGCCCCGATCGACTGAAAGTGCGTGAAATCATCGTGAAAATGTCGTGAATCGCAGGTTCAGGGCTGGCGGCCCGACGAAGGATGGTTTCGACCGGTGTATATCGGTTGAATCTCCGGTGATCATTGGAAGTTTCCGAGAGGAAGGCTCGGGTTTGAAGACCGGGAGGCGGCTCCCGACGTGAAGAAGGCGTGAAACTGGGGTCAGGCGTCGCGAGTGCGACGCCCCGGGGTGATTTGAATGACGGGGCGATCCGGATTTTACTCCATTCGACTGATGGGGGCCTTCCGCCTCCAGGGCATGAACGGACACCGAGTGGAAGTCGCCAGCAGGAAGGCGGTCGGGCTCATCGCCCTCCTGGCCACAGGCCGGGACGGCGAACGCGCGCGCCAATTCCTGCAGGACAAGCTGTGGGGTTCGCGGGAGCCGACACAGGCTCAGACCAGCCTGCGACGGGAGCTTTCAAACCTGCGCAAGCTCCTGGCAGACGAGCCCGAGCCCCTGCTGTTCACCGAGGGCTCACGGGTGCGCCTCAACCTGCGGAAGATCGCCTTCGACATCCTGGTGCCGGGCGCCGCCAACGAGAACGACCCACGGGAGCCCTTAGGCGTCGCCGAGTTCCTTGAGGGCCTGGACATTCCCGGAGAAGAGGGCTTCGAAGACTGGCTTCGGGAGGAGCGGGCGCGACTCTCAAAAGGGTCCGAGGGATGGGGAGCGGGGCCACCGCCCCTCTTCACTCCCCTGCCAAGCCATGTCCTGGACCTCAGTCAGCCGGCGCCAGGGTTCGATGGTCGTCCGGCGGTGGCGGTGCTGCGGTTCCTCAACCAGACCGACGACGACGCCCTGGACTTCGCAGCAGAGGGAATCAGCGAAGACCTGATCGACCAGCTCTGCCGGCTACGCTGGTTGCCCGTGATCGCCCGATCCTCCAGCTTCCATTTCGGCCCTGAGATCCGGGACGCCAAGGCGGTCGGACAGGGCCTCGGCGCCAGGTACCTGATCGAGGGTCGGCTCCGCGCCGTCGGGGAAGACTTCCAGCTTGCAGTCTCGGCGGTCGATACCGAGACCGGCAAGGTCATCTGGTCGAAGCGCTTCGATCTGCCCAGAAGCTTGGCCAATGAGAGCCTGTCTCCGCTGCTCGAGGACCTGACCGCAATTCTGTCGGCGCAGATCGATCATGCCGAGCAGTCCAGGGCCGCGGCGCGGCCAGCGACCAGCCGGGATGTGAACACCCTGATCTGGAAGAGCCGCTGGCATCTGAACCAGATGACCCGGCGGGACGCCGGGATCGCGCAGGACCTTGTCGAAGAGGCCCTGAGGCTGGAGCCCGAAAATCCGGAGGTGCTCATCCAGGCCGCCTGGAGGATCGGCTGGAGCAACTGGGCGGAAAGGGCGAAGCCCCGCGACATGAAGGCCTGGTCGAAACTGGCTCGCGACGCCATGCGCGCGGATCCCGAGGACGGCCGCGCCTACGCTATCCTCGGCGCGCACGAGTTGCTGATCAGGAATACTGCACGCGCTCAGATGCTCTGCGAGCGGGCGATCGAGCTCAATCCCAGCCTCCCCCTGGGCCACGCCATGCGCGGCTCGTCTCTCAACCTGGCCGGGCGGCCAGAGGACGCGCTGTTAAGCCTGCGGACGGCTCTGCGCCTCAGCCCAACCGATCCCTTCGTCTTCCACACCCTGGGCGAACTGGCGACCGCCCACTGCATGATGGGCCGCTGGGACGAGGCCATCGACCTGTCCGACCAATCCCTGATCCGGCGCCCCGCCTACTGGCTGGCCCACGTGGTCAAGATCAACGCCCTGGCGCGGCGCGGCGATGCCTCTACGGCCGTCGAAGCCTGGAGAACCATGGACCAAGCGTGTCCGGGTTTTGATCACAACAGTATTGACTGGCTGCCGTTCGTCGACAGCCGCTGGAACATTTTCTTCAGAGAGGGCCTTCAGCAGGCCCTGGACAACAAGAATCCCGGAGACGCCTGAGGGTCCGGCCTGCATTCGCCGGATCCATCATGACGCCGCGCCGGGTGGGAGGCTGAGCATGTGGGTGGGCAGGCTAAGAGAGACGCTGCTTCTGGTCGTCGTGTGGGCGATCGTCGTCAGCCTAGGACTCCTGGCGATCGCCGCGGTCTGCGGCCTCTTCCTTTCGGTCTGGCCCAATCCCTCGCCACTCTTTCTGGGCGCCTTGGGAATTCTCCTCGCCTGGGGGCTTGTCCGCTTTCTCCTCACCGATCCCCTGGGCAGGTTCCGCAAGGCCATCGCGCCGAAGTACTATGCAAAGATCAGGGATGCGGAGGCCGAAGAGGCGAAGGATCCCTGGAAGCGCCCTGCCCCCTTCCGACTGGACCCCGAGACCGCGTCTGCAGGCATCGGGCTGGGACTGGGAGGATTGACGAAGGCCATCACGGGCGCGGGCCTCAGCGTGATCCGGCTCCTGGCTCCCAACCTCCGGATCTGGCCATTACCGATCCGCCTGGTCACCCGATATAGCGATGTCCAGGCGGTCCTGGCGGCCGCAGATACCTTCCCGACGGTGTATGGCGCGGAAATGCGCGACCTGGGAGAGGGGGCCGATTTCGTTCTCGGGCTGAACGGCGCCGCACATGCGCCCGCGCGCAGACTCCTCGACGATGTTGTCGGCGAACTCGCCAATCCCCAGGACCGGCACCGCGTGGCCACGCATGCGGCGGAGGTGGCCAACGCGCTGGTCGACCAGGCGCAGGGTCGGATGGATGTCGTGGCGGACCTGATCCGCCGGACTGCGGCCGAGGTCTGCATCGAGTACTTCGGTTTCGAGGCGCCCGATCCGGACGGCCTGGCGGACTGGACCATAGGCATGTCCCGCCTGCTCTTTTCTGATCCCTTCGGCGCGCCCGAGACCCGCGAGCAGGCCGTCCAGGCCGCCAGCCTGTTCCGGGGCATGGTCAGGCGCAGTCTTGAAGTGGGGGAGCGTCGCCCCTCTCGGGACACCCTCGTAACCCGTCTGCTCGCCCAGGAGGCTGCGGGCCGGATCACCCGTCCGGAGATCGTCGCCTTCCTCACAGGGAATGCTGCGGGGATGATACCGACCACCACCATCGGGATGACCGCGATCATTGAGCTCCTTCTGGCGCGCCCACTCTGGTGGGACAGGGCCCGGCGACTGGCCGCTCAGATCCGGGGGGCTGGCCCGGCCGGAGACCCGGCGGCCAGGAAACAGCTCCTCGACATCCTGATGGAGGCGGCTCGCCTCTCCCCCACGCTCTACCCGGGGCAGTTCCGGCTGGCGGGAAGGGACGCCGTCATCGCCCCGGGAACCCTGCGCGCAAGTCGGGTGCGACAGGGCGACCTTCTGATGGTCTCGACGGCGTCCGCCCTACAGGACGGACGACGCTTCAAATGGCCGGGCGCCTTCAATCCCGACCGCCCGCCCGCCGAGAAGCAGGCCGCCGAACTGATGTTTGGGGCGGGGGTTCATAAGTGCGTGGGGATTCACCTCGCCAAGGCCGTCATGCTGGAGATCGCGGTCGCCCTGTTCTCCCGGGAAGATCTGGCCCCGGCGCCGGGGGACGCCGGCAAGGTTCGCGCGGTGGGACCCTTCCCCCGCCATAAGGAGATGACATGGCGTCCGGATGGACCGGTCGCCGGGCAAAGCCTTCTGGTGATCGCAGCGCCCCTGCCGGCCGGAGCCGACGCCTCAGCGCTCGCAAAGGGGCTCGAAGCTCTCAGAGCTCAGGGTGGCGGCGGTGATATGGACCGGACCGGCGTCGTTCACTTCGCCGCCTTCAGCGTTCTGGACCTCGGTTTCGAGGCGACGCCGCAGCCCTGGCTCGTGGGCGAACTGAACGTCGATGGCGAGGGACCCACCGCCATAGACCGCACCGCCGCCTGCCTGGAGGACTGGCTCGGCCTGTTCCAGATTGTCGATCCGAATCTCCGCAATACCGACGATCTCGCCCGCTTCCTGAAGGCCCATGTGCTGGACATCCGTTGCACGCCCTGGGGAGCGACCGGCCTGCAGTATCCCGGTGCGATCGGAGTGCCGGCCGGCGACATCCGCCGCCAGAAGGACCTGGCCGATTATGTCCGAGAGGTGCTGGACCACCTCAACGCCCACGGGGCGCCTGAGGGCCGGGACTCGGTTCGGCCCGCAGGCGGACCGCCCGACGCCGTCCAGACGCTCGATGCGGTCCGACGGCTGATCCGGAGGGATCCCGACTTGGTGAAGGCGTCCGCCAAGGACCCGAGGCTGGCGGCGCTTGTTCTTAAGGGCGCGGCGTTCCGTGACTTTCTCTTGCGTCCCCTCGGTCCAAGACTGGCCTTCACCGACTTCACCTCTCCGCCCGGAAGCGAGAACCCGCCGCTGGTGACCGTCCTGGGGCAGGTGCTGAAGGACCGGAACCGCGGCGCGGTCCTGGCGGTCGTCCTCGCCCTCGCTGTAGCCGTGACCGCCATGGTGCGGATCTACCTGGGGCCAGGGGGCGTCGCCGACGATCTCGGCGGAGTTGTCGAGATTATCTTCACAAGTCTGGTCTGGGTGCTGGCGGCCTACATCCTCGCCCTCCTGGCGGCCGTGGGTCTGTTCGTCGCCCTTTTGCTCGCACATGAGGCTGCGGACAGAGCGGATCCGAGCCCGCCGTCGCCGAAGGCGGTTGTAGACGTGGAGGCCTTCGAGAACCTGGAGGGCTATGCACAGAACCACATGATCTCCGTCACCCGGCTGAAGCCCGGCCCCTTCCGGAGATACACCCTGGCGCTCGGCATGTGGGTGATCCGGCTTCTGGCCCTCTTCAGCTTCCGACAAGGAAACCTGGCGCGGATGGGCACCATCCATTTCGCCCGCTGGGTGAAGCCGCCGGGGACGGACGCCCTGTTGTTCATGTCAAACTATGACGGGTCCTGGCTTAGCTATCTGGAGGACTTCACAGCCCTCGCCTCCCTCGGGCTGAACGCAGCCTGGGGGCACAGTCGCGGCGTCCCCACGGCGAGGTTGATGTTTCTCGGCGGGGCATCGGACTCCGACGCCTTCAAGCGCTTCGCCAAACGGTCCCTCCGGCGGACAAACTTCTGGTACTCGGCCTATCCTGGGGTGACGCTTGAGAACATCCGGCGCAATGCATTGATCCACGACGGCCTGATGCGGGCGGTCAACGCCACCGAGGCGCAGGACTGGCTGGACATGCTGGCCTCGGTGAAGCGGCCCGAGCTTGAGATCCAGACAGACGAGGTGCAAACCCTGATCCTCCGGGGTCTCGGCTCTTTGCCGGCCATGGCCTGCGGCCTGATCCACATCCCGCCAGGAGCCGACCTTCCGGGGTGGACGGCCCACCTGTCGCGCACCGTCGCCTTCGGGAACGCAGATCCCGATCCCCATCGCTGGAACCAGAGACTCTGGGCGCAGGTGTTTCACCAGGAGGAGGGACCCTTCCCCGACCGACCCGGGGAGGTGGGGTTTGTGGGCTTCACAGCCTCCGGCCTGGTCAAGCTCGGACTTCCGGGGCCGGATACCGGCGTCGGCCTCGCCGGCCTCCTGGCGCCCTTCTACCAGGGGATGAGCAGCCGCGAGCGGGTCCTCCGCGATGCGGGGCCCTCCGCCCCTGCGAACTGGTCCTGGTCTGACTCCGCCTGGACGGGCCTTCCGCCCGACTCAGCCGGGGTCGACGCGGTGCTGCTGGTCTACGGAATGACTCCGGAAGACTGCAGCGCCGCCATCGGCGCGCAGGCCGCCGCTTTTGGTCTGACCCTCAGAAAGACGCTGTCCTCCCCCGCGCGTCCGGTCTTGCCAGGCGGCCTGCGCGCCGAACCCTTCGGGTTCGCTGACGGAATCTCTAATCCGGTCATCAGGGGACTGCGGGGTGATCCCGGCCTTGCCGGAGACCAGGTGGAGCCCGGCGAGATCCTTCTGGGCTATCCGCACAACCGGGACGGGCGGGTTCCGACCTGCGCCCTGCCGGCGGAACTGGATCCCCTGGACATCCTGCCGGCGGTGTCGAACTCCCGCTTCAGGCGCTATCCAGCCTTCGGCCTGGAGTCAGGCGCCGGGGCGGATCACGATTTCGGCCGTAACGGGACCTTCCTCGTGGTGCGGCAGCTGGAGCAGGATGTCGCAGGCTTCCAGGACTATACGGCGCGGACGGCGGCTCAGCTGGCCCTGACTCCCGGCATGGCGGGGGTCGATCCGCACTGGGTCGGCGCCAGGATGATCGGGCGCTGGAAGGACGGATCACCGGTGGTCCTGTACCCGGACGCCAGCCCCCACCGGCCCAATCCTACAAATGACTTTGGTTACGCCACACTGGATCCAAGGGGCTTTGCCTGCCCGCTGGGTTCGCATGTCCGCCGCTCGAATCCCCGGGACAGCCTGATGTCTGACAACCTCAAGGCGCCGAACCATGTCAGCAGCCACCGGATCCTGCGCCGGGGACGGGCCTATCTTGAGCCCGCGCCGGCGGGCGCGAAGCCGACACAGGGCCTGATCTTCCTCGCCGCCTGCACCGACCTTGAGCGCCAGTTCGAGTTCATCCAGCAGAGCTGGCTCGGCGAACCGTCCTTCCACGGCCTGACCGGGGAGGCGGATCCCGCAGTGGACTCTGATGGCAAGCTGCAGGACCTGTCCCTGCCCGACGGGCGCACGGTCCGGCGGATCCGGGGCATACCCGACTTCGTGACCGTGCGGGGCGGAGGCTACTTCTTTATGCCGAGCCGGTCGGCCCTCTACTACCTGGCGGACAGGACCCGGAGGCTGGCGGGGCCCCTCAGCCCGCCTTCGGCGACAGCGAGCCGGAAGCGTAGCGCTTCGCCATCTCCGACAGGGGAACCGGCCTGATCTTCGAGGCGTGGCCGGCGGTTCCGAACTCCTCGAACCGCTGGCGGCAGACGTCGCGCATCGCCTCCATGGCGGGCTTGAGGTACTTGCGCGGGTCGAACTCGCCAGGGTTCTCGGCGAAGACCTTGCGGATGGCGCCGGTCATGGCCATCCGGTTGTCGGTGTCGATGTTGATTTTCCGCACGCCGTTCTTGATGCCGCGCTGGATCTCCTCGACCGGCACGCCCCAGGTCTGGGGCATCTCGCCGCCATACTGGTTGATGATGTCCTGAAGCTCCTGAGGCACGCTGGACGAGCCGTGCATGACCAGGTGGGTGTTGGGCAGGCGGCGGTGGATCTCCTCGATCACGTGCATGGCCAGGACGTCGCCGTCGGGCTTGCGGGTGAACTTGTAGGCGCCGTGGCTGGTGCCCATGGCGATGGCCAGGGCGTCCACCTGGGTGGCCTTTACGAAGGCCACGGCCTGGTCGGGATCGGTCAGCAGCTGGTCATGGTCGAGCTTGCCCTCGAAGCCGTGGCCGTCCTCCTTCTCGCCCATGCCGGTCTCAAGGCTGCCCAGTACGCCGAGCTCGCCCTCTACCGAGGCGCCGACCCAGTGGGCCATGTCCACCACGTTGCGGGTGACGCGGACATTGTAGTCGTAGTCGGCGGGGGTCTTGCCATCGGCCATCAGCGAGCCGTCCATCATCACCGAGGTGAAGCCATACTGGATGGCGGTGGCGCAGGTGGCCTCGTTGTTCCCGTGGTCCTGGTGCATGCAGATCGGGATGTGCGGGTACATCTCGGCCAGGGCGTCGATCAGGTGCTTCAGGACAATGTCGTTGGCATAGGAGCGGGCGCCGCGGCTGGCCTGGATGATGACGGGCGAGTCCGTCGCCTCGGCCGCCTCCAGGATGGCCAGCCCCTGCTCCATGTTGTTGATGTTGAAGGCCGGAACGCCGTAGCCGTGCTCGGCGGCGTGGTCGAGGAGCTGTCGCAGGGTGATCCGGGCCATGTGCCGTCTCCGTTAGCGTTGGGTCTGTTTCGTCAGGGCGGCGACGCCGGGCAGGGTCTTGCCTTCCATCCATTCCAGGAAGGCGCCCCCGGCGGTCGAGACAAAGGTGAAGTCTTCGGCGCAGCCGGCGTGGTGCAGGGCCGCGACGGTGTCGCCCCCGCCGGCCACGGCCACGAGCTTGCCGGCGGCGACCAGG
>VYLB01000174.1_pt1 | contig 13327 bp, 16 predicted proteins | sample 5114431 | NCBI WGS metagenome assembly VYLB01 (sample SAMN12291786, study PRJNA351875) | freshwater metagenome | isolation source: freshwater lake | place: USA: Michigan, Gull Lake | collected 2013-08-08
GGCGCCTTTCGAGGCGCCCCGGCCCAGCCTCGCCGATCCCCTCGCTGGCGCGCCGTCGCCGTCGGCTCCTCAGGCCCCGCCGGCTTCGGCGCCCTCCGCCGGCAAGTGACGGTCGTCCACAGGTGAGACGCTCTGAGCGTCTGCACGAGCCGGCGAATCGCGGCAAACTGGAACCCCATGACCCGGTATATCTTCATCACCGGCGGCGTGGTCTCCTCACTGGGTAAAGGTCTCGCCTCCGCCGCCCTCGGTGCGCTCCTCCAGGCGCGCGGCTATCGGGTGCGCCTGCGCAAGCTCGATCCCTATCTCAACGTCGATCCGGGCACGATGAGCCCCTACCAGCACGGCGAGGTCTTCGTGACCGAAGACGGCGCCGAGACCGACCTCGACCTTGGCCATTACGAGCGCTTCACCGGGGTCAACGCCGCCCGGGGCGACAACATCACCACCGGCCAGATCTACAAGACCATCATCGAGAAGGAGCGCCGCGGCGACTATCTCGGCGCGACGGTCCAGGTGATCCCGCACGTCACCGACGAGATTAAGTCGTTCGTCCTGTCCGATCCGGGCGAGGGCGTCGATTTCGTCCTGGTGGAGATCGGCGGCACGGTGGGCGACATTGAGGGCCTGCCCTTCTTCGAGGCCATCCGCCAGCTGGGCCAGGAGCTGCCCCGCGGCATGGCCTGCTATATCCACCTCACCCTTCTGCCCTACGTGAAGACGGCGGGCGAGATGAAGACCAAGCCGACGCAACATTCCGTCAAGGAGCTACGGTCCATCGGCATCCAGCCCGACATCCTGCTCTGCCGGTGCGAGCAGCCCATTCCGCCGGCCGAGCGCCGCAAGATCGGCCAGTTCTGCAATGTGCGGGAAGGCGCGGTCATCCAGGCGATGGACTCGCCCAACATATACGCCGTGCCGTTGGACTACCACGAGCAGGGCCTGGATCGGGAGGTGCTCGACGTCTTCGGCCTCCTGGGCGCCGCCCCCGAGCCCGACCTGTCCGGCTGGCAACGGGTGTCCCACCGCATGGACCACCCCGACGGCGAGGTCACCATCGCCATCGTCGGCAAGTACACCGCCCTGACGGACGCCTACAAGTCGCTGGTCGAGGCCCTGGTCCACGGCGGCCTTGCCAGCAATGTGCGGGTGCGCCTCGACTGGATCGAGGGCGAGACCTTCGAGCACGACGAGGCCCTGATCGGCGACCGCCTGGCCGGCGTCCACGGCGTGCTCGTCCCCGGCGCCTTCGGCGAGCGCGGCGCCAGCGGGATGATCCGCGCCATCCAGTTCGCCCGTATGCACCAGATTCCGTACTTCGGCATCTGCTTCGGCATGCAGATGGCCATGATCGAGGCGGCCCGGAACCTGGCCGGCCTGACCGAGGCCTCCTCCACCGAGTTCGGCCCCAGCGTCCAGCCGGTGGTGGGTCTGATGACCGAGTGGACCCGCGGCAATGAACGCGAGTCCCGAGGGGAGGGCGATGACCTGGGCGGCACCATGCGCCTTGGGGCCTACGAGGCGGTCCTGACGCCGGGCTCCCGCGTGGCGGCCATCTACGGCGCCGAGCACATCAGTGAGCGCCACCGGCACCGCTACGAGGTCAATATCCGCTACCGGGAGGCCATCGAGGCCACGGGCCTGGCCTTCAGCGGCCTGTCTCCCGACGGCGTCCTGCCCGAGATCTGCGAGCGGGCCGACCACCCCTGGTTCGTCGGCGTCCAGTTCCACCCGGAGCTCAAGAGCCGGCCCTTCGACCCGCACCCCCTCTTCTCCAGCTTCATCAGCGCCGCCAAGGACCGCAGCCGGCTGGTCTGAGCCGGGGCGTCAAGAGACCGGCCGCCCGGACGCCTCCGGTTTCTGTCTGTGGGACGCGGGGACCCTAGGCGGCGACGACAGGCGTGATGGCCGCAAGATCGTCCCGCGCCAGGATCGCGGCCTTTGACAGGTCATGGGCCGTCTGCAGGTGAATCCAGAATTCAGGGGTGGTCCCGAAAACCTTGCCCAGCCGCAGGGCGGTGTCGGCGGTCACGGACTGCTGTTCCCGCACCAGGCGCTCAATCCGGGTCCGGTCGCGCAGTCCCATCGCGCGGGCGAGCGCTCCGGGCGTCAGGCCATATCCCGGAAGGAAGTCCTCACGCAGGGCCTCCCCGGGATGAGGGGCCGGAGTCGAGAACTCAGTGTAGTCATAGCCGCCGGTCATGCTGTCCTCCGAGTCTAGTGATAGTCCACGAACTCAACCTCCGCTGGCCCTTCGGGTGTCCAGACGAAGCAGATGCGGAACTTGTCGTTCACGCTGATCGAGTGTTGGCCCAACCGGTCTCCGGTCAGGGGATGCAGCCGGTTTCCCGGCGGGGCCTTCAAATCCTCAAGCCGCAGGGCGGCATGCAGATAGCCGAGCCTGCGGCGCGTGGCCCGGACGAGATCCGCAGGAAACCCCCTCGGAGCCCGGCCCTCGAACACCGCCCTTGCCTCAGGTGATTTCCAGCTCTGGATCATCCTCTTCTGACGTAGCGTATCGCGCTACAACATGCAAGATCTGGGCGTACAATCCGCCGTCGGGCGGCGAAACGTGCTGGCGGGTTTCGGGCCCCCGGCGCCTCCGGCTTGAAACCCACCGGCGATTGGGGCATAACCGCGCACCCCGATGCGCTCCGGAGTCCGGAGCCGTCCGTTCCTTGTCCGCCAGAGAGAGTCTCCCGTGGCCGTTCCGAAGCGAAAAACCTCCCCCTCGCGCCGCAACATGCGTCGCTCGCACCACGCCCTGGCGGCCAACAGCTACGTCGAGGACAAGGAAACCGGCGAGCTGAAGCGTCCGCATCACATCGACCTGAAGACCGGCATGTACAAGGGCCGCCAGGTCATCACGCCCAAGGAAGACTAGGTCTTTCCGAAGCGACAGGATTCCAGGGCGCGGCGGCGAAGGGCCCCGCGCCCTTTCTGATTCCTGGATCAACCGAGCCCCGCAGACCCCCTCAGCCGGCTTTGCCGGCAGCTCCCCCTTGGGGGAGCAATGGGCTCAGTCATTCCTCCCCCTAGGGGGAGGTGGACCGCGCAGCGGGCCGGAGGGGGTCAACGGCCTCTCAGCCACCCCCGCCCAGCCTACTGCGTCCGCCCCCGCGCCTGGATGCCGGCCCGGCGGGCCTCCACAGCCTCCGGGGTCACCTGTCGGTTGTGGGCGGTGGAGCGGGACTGCTCTAGCTCCAGGCCCTTGCGCAGGGTGGTCTCGTAGCCGTCGTCGATCATCGCCTTGTAGGTGACCAGCATGTCCACATCGATGGTCGCCATGTCCGCCGCCAGCTTCAGCGCCGCGGGCACCAGCTCCTCCGGCGCCACCACCCGGTTGACCAGGCCCCAGGCCTCGGCGGTCCGCGCATCGAGGAAGTTGCCGGAGAGCGAGAGCTCCTTAGCCCGATAGGGTCCGATCAGCCGCGAAAGCTTCTGCGACAGACCCCAGCCGGGGGTGATGCCCACCCGGGCGTGGGTGTCGGCGAACCGGGCGTTGGTGGAGGCGATCAGCACGTCGCAGGCCAGGGCCACCTCGAAGCCGCCGGTAATCGCCACCCCGTTGATCGCCCCGATCACCGGCTTGCGGCAGGCGATCACCGCCCAGGCCGGGTTCTCCGAGGGCTCGGTGGCGTTCGCCGCCCTCAGCCCGTCCGGATCGCTGCCCAGTTCCTTCAGGTCCAGCCCCGCGGTAAAGGCCCGCTCGCCCGCGCCGGTCAGGACAATCACCTTCACCGCCGGGTCGGCGTCGAGGCGCTTCAGCGTCTCATGCAGCGCAGCCCGCAGGGCCCGGCTCAGGGCGTTCATCGCGTCCGGCCGGTTCAGGGTGACCAGGGCGACCTGGTCCTTGATGTCCACGAGCAGCATGCGGTTCCTCCCGGCGTCTGGCTTTGGCTGGCAGAGGAGGGGGCCGCCCCGGGGGAAGTCAAGCCGGGGCGTGGACGCGGCGCGACGGAATCCTGCCGCCCCACCGTCGCCTTGCCACTTGACGAAACTACGGGTAAGCCGTAGTCGATGATCGAGTTTGAATGGGATGAGGCGAAGGCCGACGACAATCTCCGCAAACACGGAGTGAGCTTCGAGTTTGCGGCGACTGCGTTTCGGGACCCGTTCGGAATTGAATGGATCGACGAGCGGGAGGCGTACGGTGAAGTCCGCACGATCCTTCTGGGAATGGCGGACGGAACCGTCCTGGTCGTTGTTTACACGGAACGCGAGAGCCGCATCCGCCTGATCTCGGCGCGCAGGGCGACAAGGTATGAGCAAGACCGATACTACCGTGAAAATGGCCGCTGACGGCGCGCTCACCCGCGTTCGCGGCGGCCGCAAGTCCATCGTGAAACCTGCGAGCCCGAAGGCGATGACAGAGGCCGAAGCGCTCGCCGCCGCAAGGGCCGATCCGGACAATCCCCCTCTGACCGCCCAGTCGCTCGCCAGCCTGAAGCCCGTGGCGCGCTTGCGCACCCTGCGCCGCGCACTCTCCCTGACGCAGGAAGAATTCGCCTCGCGCTATCACATCCCCCTCGGCACCCTGAGGGACTGGGAGCAGGGCCGCTCACAACCTGACCAGCCCGCGCGGGCCTATCTGGCGGTGATTGCGCGCGATCCGGAGCATGTGCGGAAGGCGCTGGAGGGAGTGTAGGTCTGGTTTCCCTCCTGACCTTCGCGATAGCCGCCAAGGCAGACCCGGTGAGCTTCCCGCAGTGAAAGCCTGCGCCTCCCGGCTGCGCCTCGTCATCGGTGATCGCGATGAGACCTTTGAGAACAACCGGGACTTCCATCTCTATCTCGGGAGCCTCGGCATCCCCCACGACTGGATCGTCCTGCCCGGCGTCGGCCACGACCCCTTCCAGGTCCTGACCGCCCTCGGCGACCGGCAATGGGCCTTTTTACCGCGAGGCGTTCGGGTAGGGGGGCGGCGGTGTGTCCGTTGACAGGTGCGTCATTCCTCCGGTCCTCCGTGAAAACGGGGGCGGCTGACCGGAGTACCGGACCTGTCACCGGCCTCAGGCCTCGAAGAAGGGAGCCAGTGTGGTCCCGATCTGTGATGCGATCCACTGGCCGGCTCTGCCCACGGCGCCCTGGCGATAGGCCACGCAGAATGTCGCGACGGGCCGGGGCTGCAGCACCTGCAGCGGGGTCAATCGGCCCGCCTTGATCTCAGGTTCCGCCAGAAATCGCGGCAGAAAGCCGACGCCAAGGCCGGCGATCTGAGCCGCGAGCTTATCCCTCATGCTCGCCACCGTCAGGACATCCTGCCCCTTGAGCAGGCCGACGCTGCGACCCGGTCGGGCCGATGAAGTGTCCGCAACGCTGATGGCGCGATGTCGCCGGATGACGTCATCCGTCAGGGGGCCTTCTTGATTGAGCGCCGCCATCGCCAGGGGGTGCTCCGGCGCTACGGCGAACACAAAGGAAAGGCTGCCCAGGGTGTCGATCTGATAGCCGCCCCCGGCGGGAACGCCGCCGGCGCCAAGCCCGGCGACGACGATGTCCGCCCGATCCGTCTCGATGGCGTCCCAGCACCCGCTGACCGCCTCCTCCCGCAGACTGAGGCGGGTTCCCGAATACAGAGCATCGAACGCCGAAATCATCGGATAGAGCGACTGGACCCCGAATATCGTGTCCACGGCGAGGCGGACCTCCGCCTCCCATCCCGTCAGTCGCTGGGCAAGCCTGCGCTCGACATCCCCCGCAACCTCCAAAAGCCAACGGCCGTCCGCCAGAAAGTCAGAGCCCGCCGCGGTCAGGCGAGTCCGCCGTTCTGACCGGTCAAACAGCACGACGCCCAATCGGTCTTCGAGTTGTGTGACCGTATAGCTCAGCGCCGACGGAACCTTGTTGAGTTCCACCGCAGCGCGGCTGAACGATCCATGCCGGGCTATGGCGTCAACCGCCGCAATGGCCTCGAGAGACAGCTTTCGGGAAGGGCGTATCATCAAGAATCTTGAACTGAAAGACCAAGAAAATCCGTTTTCCTCGAAGGGAGAACGTTCATAGATAGCGAGAAGGACCCAAGGTTCAGCCCTTGATCTCACTTCAGAGTGATCAAACCTTTTGACGATAGAGGCGCAGATGCGCAAGTCTCGGACCGCAGCAATCTGTCTCGCCCTGGCCTTGTGCGCCTCGGCAGCCACTGCTGCTGAAGATCGGCCAAGCCTGAAGGAAGGGGTGGCCGCCGCCTCTAGGACGGTCACCCTGACCTACCTGAAGGCTGCCCCGGGTCGGCTCCCCCACCTGGAGCGCTATGTCCGCGCGAACTGGTTCGCGATGGATGCCGCCGCGGTGAGCCAGGGACTGTTTGTCAGTTACAAATGGCTCGATACCGGTCGCGAGGACGGTCCCTGGAATGCTGTGGTCATCGTGACCTACAATGATGACAAGGGCTTTGCCGGCATCGAGGAGCGGTGGGGACCGATCCGGTCCGCACACAAGGAAGTGCGCCCCGACGGACTGGCCTTTCCAGACGTCGGTCGCGTGATCGAAAGCCAGGATCTTCTTGAGCGCGCGCCCTTCGCTGACGCCCCGCCCGCCTGACCTCGCGGGAGACGGCGATGGTCCCCTATGGCGGCAAGGTCGTTCTGGCGGCGGTGGACGCCGTCAATGGCCAGATCTTTGACGCCCTGGCGGGCTTCGACACCGCCGACCAGCGCCGGCTGGACATGCGGATGATCGAGCTGAATGGCTTCGCCAGGCGCTACCGGATGGCGGATCTCACCGTGAAGAAGACCGCGCGGGGCGGCTCCAGGGTGCGCTGGATGAAGCCATAATTGGTAATGGGAAGGGCATCTGAAACCACGACCTCGTCAGTTAGGTTGCGAACGGCGAGGGTGGCGGACACACCCGTCCGGACATGCCCAAGGGTCACCGCCGCGTTCACGAGCGTGCGCCCATCCGACTGAAGAAGGGGGTCATTCGTGTTATCGAAGAAGATCTCGCTTCGGTAGTTGGCCCCAAGTTCGGCTCCGAGGGTCCAGTCGTCACCAAGGGAGCCCTGCCATGACAGGTTTGCAACCGCGGAGAACTCCGGAGACGCGGTCAGCCTGTTCCCCGACCGGTTAACGCCGTTGGCGTCAACGAAATCGGTGTAGGTGGCTTCGAGCCAGGACGCGCCCACCCGCAACTTCAGGTCACGGGCCAGAAGGGTCCGAAGCGTGAGGTCCAAACCCCGCATCTCGGCATCGGCGCTGTCGAGCACCTGCCGGGCAGGCGGCGGGGTGGAGCGCAGGGTATAGTCCTGAAGGTTGGAGTAGTCATAGTAGAAGGCGGCCGCGTTGACCGAGAGCCTCTCCGTGATCCCCCATGTGGAGCCCGCTTCCCACGCGGTCACGAACTCCGGCGCCACCGGACCGATGGTGTCTGTGGGGAACAGGGCCCCTCCATTGAAACTCCCGGACTTGAAGCCGCGGTTGACGCTGACATAGGCGACCCGGCGCTCAGACACTTGATAGCGGGCCGCGAGGCGCCATGAGATGGCGTCGTTCGTCTGCCGTCCCCGCCGCTCTGGCGACAGCACGGGGTTGGCGGTGACCTCTTCAAACCGGGTCAGGGTCCGGAAGGATGTGCGCTCCTGCGTCGCCCGAGCCCCGGCGGTGAAAAAGAGGCGGTCGGAGGCCTGGAAATCGGTCTCGGCAAACACGGCGACTGACCGAGTGTCGAGCTTGTAGCTCTGGGCCAATCGGAAGGGGCCAAACACAAACAGAGCCGGATCGTCGATGAAGCCTACGCCCGCCCTGCGAAGGGCGCCAAGGGTCGAGAACCGGTTGGTCGTGCTGAGGTTTTCGGACAGACCAAAGAGGCCCGCACGCCAGTCAAAGCGGTCTTGCCGTCCACTGAGCAGAAACTCTTGGGTGAAGGCCCGGCTTTCATTGTTGAAATCCAGCGCCACCAGATCGAGCGGGCTTGCGTCGGTGTCTTCACGAACATCCCGGTCGGCATACCGAAAAGAAGTGATCGATGTCGCGTCGATGTCGCCGGAACGCTTCAGCGTCAGCACCGCCCCTCCAGTGTCCAGATCTTCGCGGCTAATGCGATCATATCCCTCGGCGAAGGGGTCAGCAGAGTACTTGTACCCCAGGAGATTGAGGCACTCACCCGCGAGGGTTCGTTTCGGGGCGCACGGGATCAAAACGGGGCCCGCCGGAGGGGGCGTGGCGAAGCCTTCCGGGGCGAACAGTCCCAGCCCCTCATGGGCCGTCATCCCGGAGCGGTCATTGGCATAATCAAGAAGCAGGCTTGCGGACCAAGGGCCCTCGGAGTCTGAATCTGCTCGCAGACGTATGGCGAAGGTATCGACGCCGTTCTCTTTGCCGCCTGTCAGGGTGTTCGATGTGTAGCCGTCCGACTTCCGATAGGTTGCAGCGACCCGGGCGCGGAACGGTCCCAGCCGGCCTGTATCCACCGCCACGTCATAGGCCTGGAGTCCAAAAGTCCCGGCGCCGGCGCTGAAATCGAGCCCGGGTTTCGCGCCCGGTGAATTGGTTTTGAAGATCAGGGCGCCGCCCGTTGCATTGCGACCAAAAAGGGTGCCCTGCGGTCCCTTCAGAACTTCAGCCCCGGACAGGTCGAACAGCGCGACGTTCTGGGCGAGCGGTGAAGAGATAAAGGCCTGGTCGAGATAGACGGCGACACCTGGATTGGCGCTTGGATTCACATCATTCGAGCCGATGCCGCGGATGAAGAACTGCGGCGCGGAGGAGCCGAAAATGGAGCGCTCTGTCAGGCTGGCGGAAAGGCCTGCGAGATCCGAGGCCCTGAAAAGTCCGGGTTGGTTCACCGTTGCCCTGTCCAGAGCCTCAACACTCCCGGGAACCTCCTCCACTGGCGTTTCCGTACGACGCGCCGTAACGATCACTTCATCCAGCATCCGAGCCTGTTCGACAGGAACGAACGGCTTCGCCTCAATCACGGGCGCCTGCAGGAGAAGAGCAATAATCATTTCTATACTTCCATTTATGCTTTTCGAGAAATTATCAGGATCGGCCTTTCGTCAATAAACATACTGAAAACGGGTGGCGATTAGCCACCCGTTCCCAGAATCTAGGCCGTAATTCGCCAATCTAGGCGGCGTCCGACCCGATATTCTTGGCTCGCCACTCGTGGCTCTTGGCCGAAGCGATCATGAAGATCAGCACGCCGAAGCCCGCCTTTGCGACGATATCTGCGATCGTGTAGCCGACCTGAACGATCATGGCGGCGCTGCCGCTCATCGTTGCGATGTTTGCATTCCCGGCGCCGAAGAGAAGCGGCGCAAAGAAGACGATGGGGTAGAAGCTCCAGGAGAGAACAGTGACCCAGATCGCCAGCCGGACAAGGCCACGCGCTTCCTCAGGTTGGCTGGAGATCGATCCCCGCAGCCCGACGAACAGTTCGTACAGGATGAACAGGAAGGGGATCATGGAAAGTCCGCCCCACAACAGACGGCTGTTCATGTCCGTGGCGATCTCGCCCGGGTAACCCAAGGCGACCATGAGGGCCGCAAGCGCGCCCAAACGGACGCCCTTCGAAATCGTCTCCGCTCGCGTCAGTCCCATGACCAGGATGAGTTCGACCAGCAGCAGGGGAACCGTGAGGAGCCAGTCGACATAACGATAGGCGTCATTGAACTTCTGACCGGAGAGCTCCACGGTGCCAGCGACCGCGTTAACAACAAATGCGTCAGACCAGCTACCGAAGATCCTCCAATAGTGATAGGCCGCAATAAAAGTCACAAGACCAGAGATAACCAGGGCTGCTCTGTACTTGGGTGCTACACTATCTCGGCTAAGCCAGAAAAATAAAGTTGCCGCCGCCATTGTCGCTATACCGAATGATAGCGCATTGTAGATGAACTCGTATTGTCCTAAAGTCAGGGATTCCATCCGCGTTTCCTCAGATTTTGACTATGTCACTTTTAGACGACAGGGAGGGTGAAGTGACCCGTACCTCCAGTCGAGTGATTTTTACCACACCTTCGTTCGATCCCAAATTGCGATTTGTGGCAAGATCGTTCAGCCAGGTGCACTTGGGGGCCCGCGCTGTGGGTTTGTCTTTACGCCGCTTGGGTTCCACCCAAACAAGTTGGGTTCCCCTCACGAATGGGCTAAGCCTCCGCCGCAATTTCCGCCGCAAACCGGGGCCTTCGCCATGACCGAGATCGTCGACATTCTCGCCCGCCAGATCCTCGACAGCCGGGGCAACCCGACGGTGGAGGTGGACGTGATCCTGGAGGATGGGTCCCTCGGCCGGGCGGCCGTGCCTTCGGGCGCCTCCACGGGGGCGCATGAGGCTGTCGAGAAGCGGGATGGCGATGCGTCCCGCTATGGCGGCAAGGGCGTGCTGGCGGCGGTGGACGCCGTCAATGGCGAGATTTTCGACGCCCTGGCGGGCTTCGACGCCGCCGACCAGCGCCGGCTGGACATGCGGATGATTGAGCTGGACGGCACGGCCAACAAGTCGCGCCTGGGCGCCAACGCCATCCTGGGCGTCAGCCTGGCCGCCGCCCGCGCCTCGGCCACCTCGGCGGACCAGCCCCTCTACAAGTATGTGGGCGGGGTCGGCGCCCGCGTCCTGCCGGTGCCGATGATGAACATCATCAATGGCGGCGCGCACGCCGACAACCCGATCGACATCCAGGAGTTCATGATCCTGCCCACCGGCGTGGACAGCTTCGCCGAGGCCCTGCGTATGGGCGCCGAGATCTTCGCGGCCCTGAAGTCGGGGCTGAAGGCCGCCGGCCACAACACCAATGTCGGCGACGAGGGCGGCTTCGCCCCCAACATCGCCTCGGCCGAAGAGGCCCTGGCCTTCATCGTCCGCTCGGGCGAGGCGGCCGGATATGCGGCGGGCAAGGACTTCCACCTGGGCCTGGACGTGGCATCCACCGAGTTCTTCCAGGACGGCGCCTACCACCTGCATGGCGAGGGTAAGCGCTTCGATCCGGTCGGCATGGTCGGCTACCTGGAGGACCTGGTCGCCAAATTCCCCATCGTCTCCATCGAGGACGGCTGCGCCGAGGATGACTTCGACGGCTGGAAGCTCCTGACCGACCGGCTGGGCGGCAAGGTCCAGCTGGTGGGCGACGACCTCTTCGTCACCAACCCGGCCCGCCTGGCCGACGGCATCCGCCGCGGCCTGGCCAACTCCATCCTGGTCAAGGTCAACCAGATCGGCACCCTGTCCGAGACCCTCGACGCCGTCGATATGGCCCACCGGGCCGGCTACACCTCGGTGATGAGCCACCGCTCGGGCGAGACCGAGGACGCCACCATCGCCGACCTGGCCGTGGCGGTGAACTCCGGCCAGATCAAGACGGGCTCCCTGGCCCGCTCCGACCGCACCGCCAAGTACAACCAGCTCCTCCGCATCGAGCAGGAACTGGGCGACCAGGCCATCTACCCCGGCCGCGCCGCGCTGAAGGCGCTTCGCTAATTCCTCCCCCCAGGGGGAGGTGAACCGGGGCAAAGCCCCGGGACGGAGGGGGTCAACGGCCGCTCAGCAGACCCCCTCAGCCGGCTTCGCCGTCAGCTCCCCCTGGGGGGAGCAATTGCCGCCTCATTCCTCCCCCCAGGGGGAGGTGGCGCGCGAAGCGCGCCGGAGGGGGTCAGCGGCGGTCCCGCCTTCGCCTTCCGGAAACGCAAAGTTAATCCGGCTCGGGCACTTAAGGGGCGTAGATCAACCTTCGGGACGCGCGAACCGGTGTTACAGACCCTGCGCACCTACTGGACGACGGCGGCGCTCTGCCTGCTGATCCTCTATTTCGGCTTCCACGCCCTGACGGGCGACCGGGGCATCCTGTCCACCGGCGAGCGGGACCAGGCCCTGATGGACCGCCAGGCCGAGCTGGCGACCCTGACCCGCAAGCGCACGGAGCTCGAAACCCGGGCGCGGCTGCTTAGGGATGAGTCGATTTCGGCCGATCTTCTCGATGAGAGGGCCCGGGCCCTGCTGGGATTTGCCGACCCGAGGGACTATGTGATCCGCGTCGGGCCTTGAGCGGGGTCCTTCGTCCGGTCCGCCCGGACGGTTCAGGGGAGAAGTGAATGGCGCGTCCAGCCACCGGACGGAAGACGCGGAAGGCGGCGGGCGAGGCCTCCGCTGGACCGGAGGCGGTCGGGCGCGACCGGCTCCTGGCCTGGTACCGGGAAATGCTGCTGATCCGCCGGTTCGAGGAGCGGGCCGGCCAGCTCTACGGCATGGGCCTGATCGGCGGTTTCTGCCACCTCTACATCGGCCAGGAGGCCATCGCCGTCGGCATCCAGGCCGTGCGCCGGCCGGGCGACCAGGTCATCACCGGCTATCGCGACCACGGCCACATGCTGGTCTGCGGCATGGATCCGCGCGAGGTCATGGCCGAGCTGACCGGTCGGGCAGGGGGCTCCTCCCGCGGCAAGGGCGGCTCCATGCACATGTTCTCCACCGAGGCGGACTTCTACGGCGGCCACGGCATTGTTGGCGCCCAGGTCAGCCTGGGCACGGGGCTGGCCCTCGCCAACAGCTATCGCGGCAACGACAACGTCGCCTTCGCCTTCTTCGGCGACGGGGCGGCCAACCAGGGCCAGGTCTATGAGAGCTTCAATATGGCCGAGCTCTGGAGCCTGCCGGTCGTCTACGTGATCGAGAACAACCAGTACGCCATGGGCACCTCCATTGAGCGGTCCTCCTCCGAGACCCACCTGTACAGGCGCGGCGCCTCCTTCCGGATCCCGGGCGAGGAGGTGGACGGTATGGACGTGGTCGCCGTCCGCGACGCGGCGGCCCGCGCCGCCGAGCATGCCCGGTCGGGGCAGGGCCCCTACATCCTGGAGATGAAGACCTACCGCTATCGCGGCCACTCCATGAGCGATCCGGCCAAGTACCGGACCCGCGAGGAGGTGGAGGAGGTCCGCCGCAACCGCGATCCCATCGACCACGTGCAGGAAATCCTGATCGAGAAGGGCTGGGCGGACGAGGCGGCGCTGAAGGCCCTCGACGCCGAGGTCCGCGCCATCGTCGCCGACGCCGCCGAGTTCGCCCGCATCTCGCCCGAGCCCGACCCGGCCGAGCTCTTCACGGACATCTATGTGGAGGCGGGGCGGTGACCGACATCCTGATGCCCGCCCTCTCGCCCACCATGGAGGAGGGGACCCTCGCCAAGTGGCACGTGAAGGCCGGCGACGCCGTCCGGTCCGGCGACGTCATCGCCGAGATCGAGACCGACAAGGCGACCATGGAGGTCGAGGCGGTCGACGAGGGCGTGATCGAGGCCATCCTGGTTCCGGAAGGGACCGAGGAGGTCAAGGTCAACACGCCGATCGCCCGCCTGGGCTCCGCGCAGGGGGCTCCGCCGCCCCGCCCGGCGCCG
>VYLB01000178.1_pt1 | contig 13290 bp, 18 predicted proteins | sample 5114431 | NCBI WGS metagenome assembly VYLB01 (sample SAMN12291786, study PRJNA351875) | freshwater metagenome | isolation source: freshwater lake | place: USA: Michigan, Gull Lake | collected 2013-08-08
TTGAAGCTAATTATGATGATTATCTTGAAAAAAAATGATAATTAGACAGAAGTTCTCTTGTTCACATAGAGAACTTTATCTTCTTTTGTTTTCAAAATGAGAATTGCTGGTTCTTGTCTTTTTCTAATATACTTCATTTTCCGATAATTTCCTTGCGTCGAATAATAACTTCAGCTTTAATTAATTCTGGATCATTTTGAATTTTAGCTCTGAGATCATTGATTTTATTTTTAGCTGCCTCTAATTGATTGTGAGAGATTTGTTCATAGATATCTTTCAAAGCTTCAGCGATTTCCTGGGGACGAGTTGTCTCTAATCCCATCAAATCTTCCAAAATTCGATCAACATTTTTGCCGTAGGACTCTTGCACGGGATGAATTTTTATTCCCATTTCTGTTTGTTCCATGAAGTGTAAACTTTCTGGCTGAACATGAGTGATAATATTAGGAGAATGGGTGGAAATAAAAAATTGACAGTTAGGAAAAACTTCTAGTAATTTAGGTACTACAAATCTTTGCCATTGAGGATGTAAATGTAAATCAATTTCGTCAATGATAATAACGCCATTACCCGTTAAAGGATCAGGATTTTGAGGATTAGCAATCGCCATTCTTCGAGCTAAATCTCCCAGCATAGCAATCAGACATTTTTCTCCATCAGAAAGTTGATTAACAGTAACTATTTTATTCTTTTTTGTTACTTCCATTCTCAAGGGATTACGACGGACAATAAGATTAGTAAAATCGGGTAGAAAACGTTCGATCGTTTCCCGAACTGCTTCCAATTGGGGATCGGGAAAACAAAAACCTTCTGGTTTAATTGGATCATACTGATATTTTCTATTTTCATTTTCTAAATCTTCACGTTCGCGAAACCATGCAAAAAAAGTGCGAAAATATGATCCACTGGTTAAAGCATTTTCGTAGGCACTTAGAGAATCAAATTTATGTTTTGTTCTCATTGGTATATCCAGCACTGCTCGATTAACAGAATAATAAACAAATAAAGGTAGGTTAATTTGTCCTTGATGTTCAGTAATTTGCAGTTGTATTTTTTTAGTATAATCATTTAATTGGCTGAAATTACTCCGTTCCCCAGCGTGGATATATCCAGTCCTAGTTTTTACTATTTTCCAAGTAATCTCTTGACTATCTTCCCTCACCCCCGTGATTTCAATTATAGCCGTCCACTGACCATTATTAATCTCGGTTTCGCTAATCTTTCGTCCACTGGCATTAGTATTTTTTAGGCGATTAACTAACCATGAAAGCATAATCGCCAAACTATCTAAAATGGTGGATTTTCCAGCACCATTAACTCCTATAAATACGTTTAATTGCCGATGAAAGTCGATGTTTAAACTGACTGCACCTCGATAATTAATAAGCTTTATAGACTTAATTTTCATTGATTTTTGTATCGGCAAGATTTGCTTATATTTGAGATAATTGTTAGAGCATGACTCTCGAATAATTGCCAGTAAAACTTAGATAGGCTTAAGAGACAGTAGGACAAGGAATAGAAAAAAATATCGACCAAAGAAATAATATCTAATTTTGGCACAGAACCGGATATTCATAATGATTATTTATCATTTACCCTCGACCAACTCAAAAAAACCCCGACTGACTCTCCCGATCGCTGCTGTCTGTGAGACAATCGATCGAGTGTTATCCTAAACTCCGCCAATTTTCATGTCCGACGACGCTACTATTCGCACTGCTGTACAACGTCTCTACAATACCTATCCTTTCCCCCCCGAACCGCTCCTAGACGAACCTCCTCCGGGTTACAATTGGCGCTGGAATTGGATTGCTGCCTATAACTTTTGTTGTCATCGTAAACCCGAACGAGAGGATATCCGGATTCTCGATGCGGGTTGTGGTACTGGTGCAGGAACCGAATATCTGCTCGCGCTCAACCCCTTTGCTAATATAGTCGCTATAGATATCAGTGAAAAAGCCCTAGAAATTGCCAAAGAACGCTGTAATCGTTCGGGAGTCGCCGCAAAACACCGAGGTTCTCTGGCTTTTCACTATTTACCTCTAGAATCTGCCACTAATCTCCCCGGAGAATTTGATTTAATTAACTGCGTCGGGGTGCTGCACCATCTCCCGGACCCGATTAAAGGTATTCAATCCCTCGCGCAAAAGCTGGCCCCCGGTGGTCTGCTGCATATTTTCGTCTATGCACAATTGGGACGCTGGGAAATCCAGTTAATGCAATCTGCGATCGCACTTTTGCAGGGAGACCGACGCGGGGATTATAAAGATGGGGTCGCTGTCGGCCGAGAGATTTTTGCCTCTCTACCGGAAAATAATCGCATTTTGAAACGGGAAAAAGAGCGTTGGTCAATGGAAAATCATCGCGATGAATCCTTCGCTGATATGTACGTTCACCCCCGGGAAGTGGACTACAATATCGATACCCTCTTTCAACTGATTGATGCGTCAGGATTAGCCTTTATTGGCTTTTCTAACCCTTCCTACTGGCAATTAGACCGTTTATTGGGTAAATCCCCCGAATTGATGGCTAGGACGCAAAATTTAGGAGAAAGGGAACGTTATCGCTTGACGGAATTATTAGACCCGGAAATCACCCACTATGAATTTTTCCTCGCTAAACCACCGATTTTCACTGCTGATTGGTCCGGGGATCAAGTCCTAGAGAATGCAGTGGCCGAAGTTCATCCCTGTCTTTACGGTTGGCCTAGTGCAAGTGTTCTAGATTACGATTATCGGCCGGTTAATCTCTCGGAGAGAGAATTTGCTTTTCTACAAGCTTGTGATGGTCGTTTAACTGTGGCAGAAATCGACGCTCAAGTTGCCTTAGGATTAACTGGTGTGCGTTCTTTACAACAGCGCCAACTACTGATTTTAACTTAGGGAAAATTTGGGGATGTTAGAGATAGCGTCCCTTGGCAATGGGTAACTTGTGAACTAACTTTGCTAAATCTTGCCAAAACTTTTTTTTCTTAACAATTATCACCCCCCTGTCCCCATAGTTTCAGCCCCGGAATTAACCGGGGCTGAATTATAATAGTTAAAAAAGTGGACAAGGCTGCTAAATTTCTGATCAGTCCGATTTTTGCCCATCGGCAAATGGGAGAATTTAATCATTATCCCAAGATTCCGAGGCGATTAAGTCACCAATTTGATCCCTGAGAAGGTAGTCACATCGTTCTAGTTCACATTCAACACAAACCCACTCCCGGGGGGGAATGAACTGACAGAGAGTGTAGATCGGTTGGTGTCTGCTTACTACCCCCTGTTCTACCATCTGACGGACTTCGTCCTTGATCATCCTGATAGAGTAAGCGGTGGGAGCGGTGGAGAAAGTTATGGCACTCATGGGAGATTTCCTGCAAGATCTACAAAAGAAGTCTTATCACTAACTATAGTCTAACCTATGGAGGGACAAAAGAGATTTTTTGCTGTATCGACGATTACAATTTTTTATATATAGCGAAACCCTCTCCCCTCGCCAGTTTAGGCTTGGGTTAAGAAAAGTTAAATTTATCGGCTAAAAGTTGTCGAGTCCTCTTATGCCAAATCAGTGATCAGTTATCAGTGATCAGTGATTAGTTATCAGTGATTAGTGATCAGTTAAGCTGTTGACTATCTAATATTACTGGTTAAGACTGCACCGCAGTGCCGGAGTTGGCAGCAGGGAGAGGAAGTTCGAGCATTTGTACTGAAGTTTCCCCTACGCATTTTAAAATCAGCACAGCTTATCAGTGATCAGATTTGAGTTTTCAGTTCACTGATTACTGTTTACTGATCACTGAAAAAAGCTTCCCGCTTACCCTAATAAATGGGGAATAAAAATAAAAGCCGCTACGAGTAAAGCGGCGATCGAGGCGATTAAAACGGCACCAGCGGCACAATCTTTCGCTATTTTGGCTAAATCATGGTAAGATTGCCCCACCGTCAGATCTACCACTGATTCTAGGGCAGTGTTAATTAATTCTAAGACCATCACCAGAGCGCAGGTAAGGGTGACAATCGCCATTTCTAGGGCATTAACCCGCAAAAATAAGCCCCAACTAATCGCTACTAGGGTAATCAGGGTGTGAATGCGAAAATTTCTCTGACTGACAAAAGCATAACAGACTCCTGCCCAAGCGTAGCGAACACTGACTAATAGATTCGAGGCGACTTGCCAAGCGTATTCTCTTTGACTGGGATTGTTGCCCTCACTCACCTGTCCCGATCGAGGGATAAAATTATTGTTGAGATAGGGATTAGGTATGCTGGCAGATTGGTTGGCTTGATGATAATTTGTCTTCATATTCCTCAATAATGCTTGACAAAAATAACTAACTATGTATCGGCAATTTTGACGGTTGTTAACAAAGTTTCCTGTAAAGATAGCATTTCTAACAGACTTGTTTCATCGGGATGGTCCCAACCCAAAAGATGTAAACAAGCGTGGGCAGTTAACCAGGCCAATTCTCGTGCCAAAGAATGATTTTGTGTTAAAGCCTGTTGTTGTGCTGTCTCGACAGAGATGATAATATCCCCCAAATATAAAGGTTCTGTCTCTAAAATGCCCTCATCGACTGGGAAATCCACTTCGAGAGCGGCAAAAGCGAGAACATCCGTCGGTTGATCTTTGTGGCGATACTGGGAATTATAGGTCCGAATTTCTCGATCGTCTGTTAAACGCAAACTTAGTTCATAACCGGCGGCAACGGGGAGATAATCCGATAGATAGCCTAACCATGTCTCCAACCAATAGTGCCAAGTTTCCCCATCCACAGGACTATTTCCGGGATCAAAATAATTATCCTGTAGGCATAAATCCACCACTAGGGGCAAAGTCTCACTCACCAGATTTCATCCTAGGGACGCGTCAGATAGGAAATACCCACAAAAAAGGCGAGTAAGGCTGCCGTAGTCAAAAAAAAGTGTTTTAAAGAGATGCCTTTTTTCTTGACCATATTCCGCATCGCCAGCTTGACGTAACTGGGTTGCGCTTCGGTGGCGGTTTCTACTGCGGGGTCGGTGGCACTAACAGGTTCAGTCATCAGTAATTCCCCAGACAAAGATTGATCGCTATAAGTGTAACAGATTATTAAAGAAGTGCCAAAAAAATTCAAATCCAGGGAAAAATTGTTCCCCGTCCGGGATAGTCAAAACCGATCAAACTGTTTAAACCAGAGGTTTCTAACCAGTTGCGCCTTTAAACCAGCCCCTGAATTTTAATACAAATGCTCTCCCCTTCTCCCCACTTCCCCACACCCCACTTCCCCACTTCCCCACTTCCCCACTTCCCCAATTCCCCACTTCCCCAATTCCCCAATTCCCCAATTCCCCAATTCCCCAATTCCCCAATTCCCCAATTCCCCAATTCCCCAATTCCCCACTTCCCCAGCAGTCTAACCATGTCTTCCCACGATACCGAAAGCATCCAGACTATTTTTCAAAAAATTTGGGGCTATGATAGCTTTCGCTTTCCCCAACAGGAGATTATCGAGACAATTTTAGCGGCAAAAGATGCTCTGATTGTCATGCCCACGGGATTCGGTAAATCTATCTGTTTTCAATTGCCCGCTTTATTAAAAACTGGCTTAACCCTAGTGATTTCTCCCCTAGTTGCCCTCATGGAAAATCAGGTGGAGGAATTATTAGCCAAAAAATTACCCGTTGCCCTGATTCATCACGAAATCCCCCGACAACAGAGAAAGAAAACTTTAGATGCGATCGCAGGTCAAACCCTGCGACTTCTCTATCTTTCGCCGGAAACGCTCTTAAGTCCGCCCCTCTGGTCAAAATTAACCCTTCCCCACGTTAAAATTAACGCTCTCATCCTCGACGAGGCCCATTGTTTAACCCAGTGGGGCGATAATTTTCGTCCTGCTTACCGTCGTCTCGGTGCTGTCCGTCCCGCTCTTCTGCAATCAAAACCGGCCGGCAGCCAAATAGCGATCGCTGCTTTTACCGCCACCGCTAACCCCGCCACCCGTGAGACTCTCACCCGCGTCTTACAACTAGAAAAACCACAGCTTTTCTTAATAAATCCTTACCGTCAAAACCTTGACTTAAGCACCAAAATATGTATTAGCCCCGGTTGTCGTCGTCATCAACTATTAAACTTCCTCACCGGTCAACCTCGACAATCCGGCCTGATCTATACTCGTTCCCGTCGCCATAGTGAAAATTTAGCGACATGGTTGCAATCTCTCCATTATCGCACCAGTGCCTACCATGCCGGTTTATCGCCCTTTCAGCGTCGGGAAATAGAACAAAATTGGCTGCGGGGGGATTTAACTTTTGTTGTCTGTACCTCAGCTTTTGGCATGGGTATCAATAAACCCGATGTGCGTTGGGTTGTCCACTACCAACCCCCAGCTTTACTATCGGAATACCTACAGGAAATCGGCCGCGGTGGTCGCGATGGCGGCAAAATGCAGGCTCTCACCTTAATTAGTGAACCGACGGGATGGTTAGATAATAGCGATAAAAACCAGCAAAAATTCTTTAACTACCAACAGGAGCGTCAATACCGACAAGCTTGGCAAATTTTAGCCCAAATTCCCCTAGAGGGCAAAGTGGAGGCGATTAGTGCCGAATTTCCCGATGGTGCGCTCATTCTCTCCCTTTTACACAGTCTCGATCGCCTAGAATGGCTCGATCCTTTTCATTATCGGCTTATTTATCGCCATAATTCAGCCAAGATGACTTTTAAACCCAAAAATGAGATGTTTCCCTACCTCTATACCCGTCGCTGTCGTTGGCACTTTCTCTTAAATGCCTTTGGTTTTCAGGAAAATGCCGATAATTTTCGCTGTGGTCATTGCGATAATTGTCGTCGCGGCTGATACCATTTAGTGAATAATCGACTATAACAAATCACCGCACCCGAAATAATAGTGAAATTTTGTGACCAAGTGCAGCCAGATACGAGAATCTTTGCTAGATTTCTAGAAGGCTTCTATGATAAGTCTCCTTAAAGGAGGCTGTTTGCAGTAAGCTAATCTGGCTAACAAGCTTTTGGGCGTGATATAGGGAAGGTTTCTTGCGATTGCGCCTAAATGGAGTGATATGCCGAAAGTTGACCCATATTGTTACTCTGGAGAGTGTTATACGGAAAGTTTCTGTATATCGTTACTCTGGAGAGTGTTATACGGAAAGTTTCCGTATAATATGTAGTTATCTCAAAAAAGATTATGCGTTCACAGGATTAGACTGTCATATAAATGCATCACAATCTAGGAACAGTTTTAGAGATTGATGAAACTCCACTTAAGAGGGTTAGCTGGTGGGGGCTTTTACCCATAGCATTTATCTGTGGATTGATCTTCCTAATTCCCTTTATGGGTCTAGCTGTAGTAGGATGTCCAATCACTTATCAGTTTCTTGGAAAAGAGTATGCTGAGAAAATATTTGTTTGTGAGGTCTTCACAGCAACTGACTCTACTCCAACAATAATTAAATCAGCACTGTTTTGCCAAACGATCTATTTTGCAGGGCTGGTTTGGGCTACTCGGCGTAAGTTACGCACACTAAAATACTCAGAGAAGACAGTTATTTTTGAGCACGGCTTCCATTCTGTCAGATTTATCGCATCTCCAACTGATCCTGACTATATATTCAAAGATGTAGCTCATGAGGTTGTATGCAAATACAGCGACATTTCATCAGCTTGTATCACTATCTCTGATAAGTTAAACCCAAAGATAGTGGGGAGAGCCGAGGTTGGACTTCTAAGCACTACTAAGCTCAAAATTGCTGGTAACGATGATTGCATAATTTGTTACACTCTCTTGAATACTAAGAATAATAAGAGAGTTAAGAATAGAGAGAAATATACTTTCTTTTCATCATCAACAAAACTAGCTAAAATGGCATTATCTTCTTTAGAAACACGTCTATGGAGTGAGATTGAGTCTAAAATCCATAGAGGTGAGAGAGTGAACTTTGGTGAACTTCATGTATCCAAGGATTATCTTTTCCATGTAGTCAAAGAATTTTCGTTTATTGGAAAAAGGGATTTTAAGAATAAATTTCTTGTTACTGAGATACAAGAAGTATTGCTTGAATATGATGATGGTGAGTTTTCGGGCTGGGATTTTTCAATAAGACTAAAAGCAGAACTTGGTCGCAAACCTAGGCATTATTTAAACGTAGACATGGATCATGTTGAGAATACTCATCTATTTCTGAAGACTTTGGCAATGATCGGTATTCCAAGCAATCTCAAAAACATTGAGAACATAGGGCTTGATGAAGAAAAGGTTGCTTTACTCAAAGGGTATGCAAATTTACCTTGAGATAACAAATCATTGGAGCGGACTGAAAAGTGATATTTTAGTAACAAGCAAAAGGTATCTCAGCCGCTCAATTCAGCCGTTAGTGCGATCGCAGATCTTGTAGGGTGCGTTAATGAAATGTAACGCACCTTGTCCAATGTTCAAAGTTGGTGCGTTACGCTGACGCTAACACACCCTACATTTGTTGTTTTGGTTCTTCGTTACTTGGTATGGTTCGATAGGGGTGCATAAATCAACTAAATCCTTATCTGGCAAGAGACTTAATTGATTAGTTCGCTTTAGATCGAAAACAATTGACAAAAATCGCAGTAATGTCTGTTTCTATAAGGGTTTCATCCCTTATAACCCTGTCCGTTGCATAAGACAAACCGAAGAGCCTAGTGCTATTAGTGGGGCTAATTGGTAGCGCTATGGCGAAAGACTAAACTTGAAAATTAGGTATATGACCGATGACAATAACAATAGCTGTTGAAAAAGCACCATTAGTTACTGATTCTCAGGGCGTTGTACGAGTTGCTAACACTCGCGTTACCTTGGATACAGTTGTGACTGCTTTTCTTGAAGGGTGTACACCAGAAGAAATAGGAGAGCAGTATCCATCTCTACAACTACCGGATATCTACTTAGCAATTGGTTACTACCTCAGACACCGAGATGAAGTTCATGCATACCTTGCAGAACGTCAACGTCAGTCAGAAAAAAATCGGCAGGAAGTTGAACAGCATTTTAATCCAATTGGAATCCGTGAACGATTGTTGGCAAGGAGAATCCAAAACGTTTAAACCATTATGATTCGGTTTCTTGCTGACGAAAATTTTAATCACCAGATTGTCCGAGGCATTCTTCGTCAAAATTCACAGATAGACGTTGTGCGGGTTCAAGATGTGGGATTGTCAGGAGTCGATGACCCCGCTGTTTTGGCGTGGGCGGCGCAAGAAGGACGTATTGTTCTCACCCATGATGTTGCTACCATGACAACTTTTGCTTACGAACGTCTTGAATCAGGTTTATTCATGCCTGGGTTGTTTGAAGTTAGTCGTCGTGTCCCAGTAGGGTTAGCAATTGAAGAGATTCTCTTGATTGCTGAGTGTAGTCTTGAGGGAGAGTGGGAAGGTCAGGTAAGATTTCTTCCGCTCCGCTAAAAACAGCAGTGCAATCGCTACCTAACGTTAGACGGAACTTTATAAGTGCATTAAGGATGTTATCTCAATGAACATTTCACAATTAATCGATAAAGCTTGGGAAGCAATAAACAGATATTGTAGGGTGCGTTCCCTAATGTGGCTCCTACTGCTCCACTGATCGATTTTGGGGGAACGCACCATGCACATTGATTGAAGTTGTGGGTTAAAGTGCGATGCGGAAGGCACTGCGTAGCAGATCGCCGATCTTGTAGGTTGGGTTGACGAAAAGAAATCCAACACCTTCGGAACTAAACTGCCAACGCTAATCTTGTATTGTTCTTAACCTTAAATAGCCTTTGGCCTACATGAGCATATTCACAGATTGACAGTCAGCGAGGCATTCAGCTATGTTTGAGATATTTAGAGCAAAACTTTTGAATGCCCACGCTGTTGACCGTTGGCCCATATCGATTCTTTTGCTACGCAGGCGATCGCCATGAGCCACCTCACATCCATGTTGAACGAGATCGAGAGATCGCTAAATTCTGGCTTCAGCCGGTTCGTCTTCAGAGTGACCAAGGATTTAACCGCACCGAAATTAACCGCATTCAAAAACTTGTTCAAGAAAACCAAGAACAATTACTAGCAGGCTGGAATGACTTTTTTAACGAATGAAGTATTTGAAACATTGGCAATTCAGCAATTGGCCATCACAGATGACACACTCAGTGTAGATTTGTCTGATGGGCGCACTATATCTGTTCCCCTGGCATGGTATCCTCGGCTCCTGCATGGCTCAATTGAGGAGCGCAATGATTATCGCTTGCTCGCTGGTGGCAGTGGAATCCATTGGAATCAACTAGATGAAGACATTAGCACTAAAAACTTGATTCTTGGCCAACCATCAGGGGAAAGTCAAAAATCATTGAAGCGTTGGTTAAATAATCGAGTGCGATCACCGATCTTGTAGGGTGCGTTCCCTAATGTGGCTCCTACTGCTCCACCAAGCGATTTTTGAGGAACGCACCATGCACATTTATTGAAGCTGTGGGTTAAAGTGCGATGCCGCTCCTCCCGCTCAAACCCCGGAACCCTCTGCCCTCGTTGGTCTGGGGGCTGTCGTCGCCCTGGGGCAGGCTTCAAGCACCGCCCCACCCAGGCAGACAAAAACTAAGCGCTAGTTGAAGGGATTACAATAGGAGAACCGCAAGGGTCTCTTTTTTTGCTATTTAAAAGAGGAGTATTTGATATTTGCTTCTTTTTAATGGAGATTGGAGAAATCATAAACCTCCCTCAAGGCACTAGACACAAGCGAGCTATCATAAAACCATCGCTGATTTGACAATCGCCAACCCCTAAAAATTATGAGCGTAGTTATTCCTAATGACATACTGACCGCATCAGGACTCTCCGAAGACGAGCTAAAACTAGAAATCGCCATCATGCTCTTTAAACAAGACAAAATCAGCATTGGCAAAGCCCGTCATCTCGCAGGCATGAACCTCCTCCAATTTCAACACGAACTTAATCTACGAGAGATTTGTGTCCATTATGACCTTGAAGAATTAGAAGAAGATATCCAAACCTTGCAAAAACTGGGCAGACTATGATCGTCGTGAGTGACACCTCACCCATTACCAACCTAGCCGCCGTTAACCAGTTAACCCTTTTGCATCAACTCTATGGAACAATTATCATTGATACTGGATTCACCAGCTTTTTGTCTTTACCGCCTTCTGTCATCACAGATAGGGGCTTGCCTTGGCACTATCGAGATATTGGCAGATTAGGCGACGGGAGCGAAGTCGTTTTTGAAATATACAAAGCTTCTGTGATCTGGGATGGTCAAGAGCAGATTATTGATGTGGCAGCTTCTGATGCAGAGCCGTTAGTGGGGATGGGTCTTTTGTATGGCTTTAAACTTCAGATTGAGGCAGTGGAAGGTGGGCGCGTTACAATTGAAGCGCTATGACTCAGCCAAAGTATTGCTCAGGTGATTAAGGGCGAACGTAAGTAAGCTACTCCAATCTCTTGATGAAGCGATCGCAACCGTCAAAAAAAATTCGCAATCGTTTGGATACTATATCAAAATAGCGTGTATTGTTCGTCATAGGATTTGCTTCGTGTAGGCTAGACTGTAAGCAGCTAACTAAATCACCCCTAATTCTTATGATGGAGATTTCCCCATGCCCCAAGCCTTGAAAGCAATTTATCATAGTGGTACGTTCATCCTTCAAACAGCTTACGATTTACCTGAAGGCACTGAGGTCGAGCTTTTTGTAAAATCACCTCAAATTATTCCCCCAAAGATTACCGATATTGCGGCTAGGCAGAATTTTTTAAGGCTGCTTGTTGAGCGAATGCAACAAAACCCCATTCCCTCTAATGCTCCCCAGTTTACTAGAGATATGTTGCATGAACGCCGTTGACACAAATGTTTTAATTTACGTCAATGATTCGCGTGATCCTGGTAAGCAGGCAATCGCAGCTTCTCTAGTAGCTAATCTGACAGAGGGAGTTTTAATTTGGCAGGTTGCCTGCGAATATTTAGCGGCAAGCCGCAAACTTGAGCCATTTGGGTATGACAGAGCGCAAGCCTATCAGTACATTCGAGATTTGCAACAGGTTTGGTACACAGCTTTGCCAACTTGGGCTGTGATTAATCGTGCTGAGGACTTGATGAGCCGTTTTAGTTTGTCTCATTGGGATTCGATGGTGGTTGCTGCTTGTTTGGAAGCAAACGTCGAAACTCTCTATACAGAAGACTTTGGGTATTCAGACATTGATGGGCTGAAAATTGTCAATCCTTTCAAGAGTCCCTAAACCTGCCGCAGCATAACAACGCGCTGGAGCGGACGGTCGGGAGATCCCGGTGGTGATGCTAAGGTTGTCTGCCGCCGCTCAGCTAAGCCGTTCCCCACTTCCCCACTTCCCCACTTCCCCACAACCCACGAAAAACTTTTTCCCTATGTGGGGAAAGCCGTAGGGTGCGTTCCCTAATGCGACTTCTACTGCTCCACCGATCGATTTTTGGGAACGTACCATGCACATTGATTGAAGCTGTAAGTCTAAATGCGATGCCGCTCTTGTGGGCCCAGTTGAGGAATGTTAGCGAAGATTCCCAATGTTTGGTTAAAATAGAGGGGCAAAAGTTGCCACATGGTCGCTTCAATGACAGTTCGACAACCCCGCTACAGTAAAGAAGAATTCGCTCGACGTGGTAATGAGATTTATGAATCTCAGGTACGTTCTCAAGTCGAGGAGGGAAATCAGGGGAGAATTGTAGCAATAGACATCGAAACAGGGGCTTTTGAATTGGCGATACGTTTTCCTGATGCACAAATATTTGGTATTCGGATTGGGCATCGCGCTGTCCATCGTTTTGGCTTTCGTTGTCCCAGTGTGTTGCCATGATGATGGGGAGCGTTAATTCCCGCCGAGAAGCAATTATTCAATGGAGATTTAACTGTTGGCGATATTACTCAAGGAATTCAAAAGTGAGACCTTGTTAAAGTTATGTAGGTGGCTTCCCTACTTTTCACCAAGCAAATTATGGACAAGGAGATGTTTTTGGTGTGGTTCTGATTAAAAAAGGTTACGGGAAAAGTGTTAGCATTCCCTTATCACAATTGAGATAGCAAAAAGAGCGATCGCCGAATTGGAAGGTACTTTAGTGCAGCATAACGCACCTTCCAATTCACTGCGTCAGAATTTTAACCAATAATTCTGGTGCAATCCGAAATCCAGCTTTGTCTACTAAGTCATCGATCAAAGGCTGTATTGACATCCTCACCGCCGTAAACGGACGGTGATTCCCAAACCTCACGATTTAGGTTTCTGCTTCTTTCCCTTGCGGGGTTTCGCACCTGCCTTAACAGATTTACTCTGTTC